>Ga0307426_1001495_pt1 | contig 15399 bp, 9 predicted proteins | sample SalMarWE160340MG_FD_202165 | JGI IMG/M metagenome (GOLD analysis project Ga0307426, IMG submission 202165) | Salt marsh sediment microbial communities from the Plum Island Ecosystem LTER, Massachusetts, United States - WE1603-40 | ecosystem: Environmental > Aquatic > Marine > Intertidal zone >... | reverse complement strand
TATAAAAGTCGACGGTTCGGTGATGAATCATCCGTTCCTCCCCCTGCTCGTGAAAGACCTGGTTCTCCTGCACCGGCAGGGTATTCAAATTCTTCTGGTTCCCGGAGCCAAAGAACGGATCGACGAAGTCCTGCGGCGCTACAATATTCCCTGGCAGAGCATAGAGGGGGTGCGAATTTCCACTCCGGAGGCGATTCCCTTCATCAAGATGGCTGCCTTTGACGTTTCCAACCGATTGATGACCCTGCTGGCGGAGAATAATGCCAGCGCCATTATCGGCAATTGGGTACGAGCCAGGAGTTTGGGCGTGATCAAAGGAGTCGACTATCAGGACACAGGTACCGTGGAAAAGATCAACGTGGAACTGGTGCGCAAGGCGTTGGCAGACGGGCTGATCCCGATCTTTCCCAATATCGGCTGGAGCAGCAGCGGAAAGCCTTACAACATCTCATCCAACGAATTGGCCTACCTCCTGGCCAGGATCCTGAAGGCGGAGAAGTTATTCTACATATCCCGACACATGGGGGTCAGCGTGAAGGACTACAAACTGCCGGAGGGTGTGCCTCTATCCTCAGAGGGAGTCGCAACGCACCTCAGCGTGGATCAGGCGAACAGTTTTCTCAGTTTGAACGGCGACAAGCAGCGGGATGAGATAGTGGAGTTGATTCGTTTGGGTTGTAAAGCCTGCTCCGAAGGCGTAGCCCGCGTCCATATCGTCAACGGAGAGAATGAGGGAGTCATTCTGAAGGAGATCTTTTCCAGCCGGGGCTGCGGCACCATGATCTACACGAACGAGCATGAAAACATCCGCCCAATGCAACTCGCCGATATCCCGGAAGTTCTGCGCATCATGAGCCCCTATGTGGAGGAGGAGATCCTGCTGCCCAGAGGCGAGCAGGATCTGGTAGAGCAGCTGGACCATTTCGTCGTGTACGAAGTGGACGGGATAATTCACGCCTGCGGGGCCATGATTCCCTCGGTGGAGGCAAAGGGGAGGGGAGAGATCGCCGCAATTACCGTGGATCGTACCTACAAAGGATTCGGAATAGGGAAGAGGATCCTCTCCTATCTGGTAGACAGAGCCCGGAGCTCCGGCATCAAGCATCTCCATATACTGACCACTCAGACCGCAGACTGGTTTCTGCAATTCGGCTTCGCAGAAGGCGGAGTGAAGGATCTACCGGAGGACAAACGCCGAGACTACAACAGATTGCGGAACTCCCGGGTTCTGCTCCTCGATTTGAAACAATTTCGGATCACCCCTTGAAACGATCCGTGGGATGTCCCGCGCACTGACTTCCGATCGAGTACCAAGCTGAACCGCCGCATCGTCTTCACCAGCCAAGAAACGAAAGCCCAACTCGTAAAAGCCGCTATAGAGAACAGGCAGGCGATAGGGAACCAATCCCCCCAGCGCGTATAGAGGGTGAACCGCTTTTTCGGAAGCGGAACGCGGGCGATCACGTATCCTTCGCTGTACGGCTCCGGTGCTCCCGGCTGGATCTGTCCGGCAGCGTCGATGTACACGGTGTAACCGGATGAGGTGGTCCGAAGCACCGGCCGCTGGTTTTCTACGGCACGAAACAGAGAGAGAATGCCGTGCTGACGGCCCTCAACCGGGGAGAGCGACCAATAGTCGTTGCTCATGTTCAGAATCACGTCCACGTCCTGTGCGACAAAGCGGCGCACATGATCGGAAAACACGTCCTCGAAGCAGATCGGGGTGGCTATGCGCATTTTCTCGTGCTGATACACGTGCCTGTCCGTGCCGACGCCCCAATTGGAAATGTCGTACTTCTGAAACGTTTCGTACAACCCGGAGTATTTCTCCTTATCCAGAGGGAAGTATTCGGAGAAGGGCACCAGATTGATCTTGTGGTAGAAGCCGTTGATCCGCCCCTCCCTGTCGAGCAGCACGGAGGAGTTGAAGTTGCGCCGGATGGGATCCCCTTCCGGATTGAGGACCATTTTGTGATCCTGCGTACCGGTCATCAACCAGGTACCCAGACCTTTCTGGTAGTCAAGCAGCTCCCGCACAACCCGTCCCCAGTAGGATTTCTCCCTTTCCGGTGCCGACCACCAGCGGATATCCAGTATAAACCCCCCTTCGGGCCAGGCCACCAGATCGGGCGTGGTCGGCAGTTCCAGCAGTGCCCGATCGGTCAGCTCCATCAATTTCTCGAAGTTCTCCTTGTACTCACGCTTCCTCGGGTCCGTGTTGTGTTGAAGGAGCACGACCGTCGCCGAATCCACCTCCGGGTGTCCGTACAGCCGATGCCGAACCGTGAGGAGTGCTGCGGTGCCGACTCCGATGCATACACAGAAAACCACGAGGAACACCCCCACGGGGAACAACGTCTGCAGACGCCCTATCAGTATGGAGAATATCCCCTTCAGCCTGCCGGCCCACCTTTCGCCTCCGAAGATACGCAATCGCAAAGGGACAGCGTCCCTTCCTACCCAGTTCCAGTCGAGCGCTGAAGCTGCCAGGGCCCAGGCTATTGCCGCGTTGCCCAGCAGTACGACGAAGTCTACAGCCCATACACCTCCGAAAGAAGCAATCTGGATGAGCGGCAGGAATCGGAACTGGGTTGTGCCGGCAATGCCCCAGGGATAACCGAGAATGCCTATTGAACGAACGTAGTCGAACGCCACCCAGGCTGCCGGCACTGTGAGAAATCCCCACTTGCCGCTGAGCTTGATCAGCACAACCAGGGCAATCATGAACAGCAGGAACTCTACCACAAAGGCGATCGTGATCAGGTGCAGCGTGACGTAGTTGTAGGTGCCGAGCCAATAGTTGATGATCAAGGCCTGGAGGGCTCCGAACACAACCCCGTAGAACACGCCCATGGCCGGTTTGGCCGTGATCAGGACGAGCAACAGCGGCGCGATTGCGATCCATGCCAGCAGCCCGATCCCATCCAGCCGAAGAACAGAGGGAAAGGAAAAACCGAACAGTGCTGCGGAGAGTACGACCCAGGGCAGCGCCCAACCGGTGATGCAGCGCTCGACCCAACTCCCCCCGGTTTCTTTGCCGGTCGTATGCCGTTTGCTTGTTCTTCGCCCAATGTAATGCAGGGCATTCAGAATGAGAATAGGACCGTAGCGCAGAACGGCGTACAGCTGTTCTGCAGCGGTACTCTCAGCCAGCTGCAGCTGGCCGCTGCTCGCGATATACCGCTGAACGTAGTCCATATTGGCGCTGCGCGCCCAGATATAGGCGAACACGAAGAGGATGAGCGCCGGGGCCCATGCGATCTCGACCAGCACCCCCGGTTCTATTCCGAACAACGCCAAGAGGCCCAAGAGGAATTGCAGGGCAAGCAGAACCAGCACAAGGTAGTCGCTCAAGCCGATTCCCGCTACCTCTACGGCCAGTTCGTCCTGAATGTCGAGAGCTTCGCCCTCCTTGCCGATTCCTTCGAGCATATGCTCGTAGCTGTCGGAGACAAAGCGCCCCGAGCGGAGGATCGTTCCATCCTTCACCTCCCGAATCGACACGTTGATTTCGAAATAGCTGCTGGACGAATAGACCCAGACAATCCCGAAACGATCCAATTCGAGTTCCTGGGCGAGTTCCTGAGCCGCTTTGTAATCTACCGGTTGCAGCTTGGCTTTGTCGAAATCCGGGTCTGTTCGGACGAAGTACTCTTCGATGAAGCGGTAGCTGGTTATCGAGTAGGATTTTGTCAGGGCGACCTGTTTCTCGACGAACGAAGAGACCTCCATGGACTGCTGGGGGCTAAGGTTGTGGGCGAAGGGTGGGAAGAGCACAAGAGTGGGCCGTTTCACAAACCGGAACGGGCCGGTGAAACACAAGACCAGCTCAACCACCGCCACCACGACGGCCAGCAGGCCGAAGATGCGCAGTCTTCCGGAACCGGCAGAAACACCCGTATCTCGAAACAAAGAAGAGACCTTCATGACATCTTGAAAAGCAAGCTCTATGCCATATCGAGAAATCTCTGTAATTCTATATCCGAATGAAAGTTATAACACTCGTACGGTCAACTCAAACGGGTGAACCTTCGGAACAGCGATCCGAAGACGATTTGCAGTAATTATCCATCTTACATAGAGATAGGTCAATACACCAGGTGCTCTCATTGTAGACGTCGGTTGAGGGGGTTGAACAGGCTGGAAAATATGCATGGGCTGCGAGGTTCAATGGACTCTAATAAAAATCGAAGGGTATCTTGATTTTTTGCACGTCTTTACTGATTATAGTAGTGTGAGAGCTTAAAATCGTTATTATTTAGTTGATGCTTCGTAAAAAGTAGGCGAGATGTTCAAGACTAAAAAAGTTTCAGAAAACGAAATCGTCCTGTTGATTTCGGGGTCGATGACAGGAGAGTCAGTCGGTTTGTTCGAACGCGCGCTTGATTCGTTGCAGAAGAGCAGCTATCGAACGATTACTCTGGATCTTACCAAGGTTGTGGATGTGAGCTCCCTCTTTGTGGGCCATGTTCTGCACTGCCATAAGAATCTGGCGATTGAAAACAGAACCATCAGGATCTGCGGTTATCAGGATTCGGTCGGAGAGATCCTCAAACTGCTGAACGTAGACAATACCATCCAGATGGAGAAAGAGCCCATCCAGCCGGCAAATTCCAATGGGCTTTGATCGATTTCGATTTTAGAACTTCCGAAGCCATCCCACGGTAAACTGCGGTCCATAATCCGCAAGCAAACCCGGCTCCAGCAGGCCTGTTCCAATTCCAAGGGAGTATTTGGTTTCCACCCTACAGAACACTGCCCACTTATCCCAATTGAAATCAAGCCAGAGGTCGATCAGATCCCAGTAAAAATCGAAGTAGGATGAGCTCGGAGACTTTGTTGTTGATTCACGAAGCACGGAGAGTATAATCCCGATTCCCGTAGCCATTCCGAATCGCAAGCGCCGGTTCGGCGGGGTGAAGAGGTAGGACCCTATTTGTAACCGAAAATCATCATGAAACGCCGAAGCTGAGTCATTGCCATCGGAACCGGTCGAAAAGTAAAAATAGTTGTCCGCTCTGAGTAGCACAAAATCGGGGACGACATAAAAACGAAATCCCGCACCTATACCCAAGAACTGGGAAGAGGTCGAGAACAGCTCGAAGCCGAAGCGCGTTGTTTTGACGAGGGGGTGTAGACGGATCTCCACCGATTGATCTCTGAGATCGAATTTTTCCCGATTTACGCGGTAGCCTGGTTTCTTGGTTTCGATGGCCAAAGTAGTGTTCGCAGGCACTTCGACAACCAACTTTCCGTTTTGTATTATGCCGGCCTGTTTATCCGGTCCTAAATACACCTCAGCTCCCTCGTCATCCGAGAGAAAGGTTACCCGGATTTTCGCCTCTTCCTGTACAGGGGCCTGTTCGTTGACGGCAAACCCCGGTTTCATCTCCGCTCCGGCAGGCTCGCCCACACCCGGTGCCGGTGCTTCGGGTTCAAGAATTCGTTCCGTTTCCGGTGGCGTCGTTTCTCGCAGCTGCTGTTCATCCAATGTACCTTCAGGGACCGAAGTTTCGGACTGCAACCTTCCGATCTCATCCGGTTGCGATTCCGACCACATCAACAGAGTATCGATGAGCTCCCTGGAAAGAGAGTTGACCTTGTTGTAAATCCCGATGTCTTTGGATTCTTTTTCTATCCTCGTAAAAATGAGATTATTGGTGAGTACGTCGTAGGCCTGTATTCTTATAACAATGTCATTTCTTTCGACTTCTATAGATCCTACCAATGCTATGGCCGCTTCCGCTCTTTCCGCCAGTTGTACAGCACTCGAACTGCCTATTCGCTCCAGAGAGGATAATTCTTCCTGCGAAAGCTTTGCCCGCCAGGTCTGTTCAGATAGTATCGAAAAACCTTGCTTCTCCAACTCTCTTGTCAGATCAGTAGTCACGATCGACCGGATCTCCCCCGCTTCTTCGCTGTCGCTTGCGTAGAGATACAGCCAGACGCTATTCGCCCGCTGATCAGGGGGATCTCCCGACAACGACCCGGCCATGAGCAAAAATGACAAGGTGATGACCCCGTACTTCACGGCTCTCTCCGTAGATGCACAACCGCGAGGATTTCGAGCAGAGAGGATGCCCAACGGAACAAGCCTACCGTCACCCGTTTTATGGGTATGTACGGAACCAGCTTAAGAGTTCCCCCTGCCTCACGAAGCGGGCTGCATTTGAATGACAATCCTCAACAGCCATTATACACTGTTTGCATTGACTCGCTAAGGATTGTCCTGCGGTGAAGAGTGATTTAATCCCGATAATCACAGAGGTGACCGCCTTCCGCCTCAAGGGCCAGGCGATCGCAAGCTGTGGGCACGACTTCCTTTCGCCGAGCTCATAGTTTCATTACCAGGACCTCCTCAATTAGAACCTGAGTAAACAGCGCAGCTGTATGTACATGTCCCCGTACAAAGAATTATAATTCGGCAAATCTGATCGTTTGCTCTGAGATTTGCTCTACGCAATTGCCGTAGGAGGGTAGGATGCGAAACACGGATTCAGAGATCTTTTCTCTGGTGGGTAACTATCTTCCGCGGCTCTGCGGTATCGCCACCTTCACCACCGACCTGCTGCAGTCCTTCCTCCGGGAAACCACGGGCAAAGCCTACTGGGCCGTGGCCATGAATGATACCCCCGAAGGTTACGACTATCCCCGCGATGTGCGCTTTGAAATTAACCAGAATCGGTTCCAGGAGTATCGACTGGCGGCGGACTTTCTGAATATGAACCGCATCGAACTGGTCTGCCTGCAGCATGAGTACGGAATTTTCGGCGGCCCGTACGGTAAACACATTCTATCGCTGCTGCATAATCTTCGCATGCCGGTGGTGACCACTTTGCACACGGTGCTGCAAAACCCGGACCCCGGACAGAAGGAGACCCTGGAGGAAGTCCTCTACGCCTCGGATAAGATAGTGGTTATGAGCCGGCATGCGGAAGGTATTCTGCATGATTTGTATGCACTGGACCGGGACCGCATCGTGTTCATACCTCATGGTATTCCCGACCTGCAGTTCATCGATCCCAACTACTACAAGGACCAGTTCGGTGTTGAAGGGAAAAAAGTGCTTCTATCGTTCGGTCTTCTCAGTCCCGGCAAGGGAATCGAGAATGTCATCGATGCCTTGCCGGAGGTGATCCGGCGCTATCCTGAAACCATGTACATCGTGCTCGGGGTCACTCATCCCCACGTGAAGAGGGATTCAGGTGAAGCATACCGGATCTCACTGCAGCAGAGGGCCCGTGCGCTCGGGATCGAAAAACACCTCTTATTTCACAACCGCTTCGTCACCCTTGAAAAGCTGTGCGAATTTATCATCTGCGCCGATATATATATCACTCCCTATCTGAACCGGGAGCAGATCACCTCCGGCACTCTGGCCTATGCTGTGGGGGCTGGAAAAGCGGTGATTTCCACGCCGTACCGGTATGCGGAAGAAATGCTGGCCGACGGCAGGGGTGTGCTGGTACCGTTCGCCGACACGGAAGCTATTGCTGCGTCTGTTCTCAAGCTCTTCGACGATCCCGTAGAAATGAACTCCATGCGAAAGAGGGCGTACAAGTACAGCCGGGACATGACCTGGAACAATGTAGCCCAGGAGTATCTGAACCTGTTTGGCCAGCTGAAAGAGGAACGGCTGACAAAGTCCCGCTCCTCATTCCTGTCTCCGAACCTGAGCCCAGACGCTATGGATTTACCGGAGATCAAGCTCGACCATTTGCAGTTGCTTACCGACGACACGGGGATCCTGCAGCATGCGCGCTTCATGATCCCCAGCCGGATACACGGATATTCCGCGGATGACAACGCCCGGGCTCTGATCGTCACCATGCTTGCACAGGACTACATCGCTGAGCCCGACTTGTTGGATCAGCTTTCCTGCCGGTACCTGAGTTTTCTCGATTATGCCTATGAACAAAGCAGCGGACGCTTTCGTAACTTCATGTCCTACACTCGAAGATGGAGCCATAAAACAGACTATGAGGACTGCCAGGCCCGGGTTTTATGGAGCCTGGGCGTATCGGTGGTCCACTCGAAGAAAAACAGCGAGATTGGGATGGCGATGGATCTGTTCGAAAGTGCGCTTCCCGCCTTTGAGAAATTTCGGTCTCCCCGAGCCGTCGCTACAGGGCTGTTGGGGATCCTGAGCTATCGGCAGAGATTCAGCGGCGATCGAAACGCCAGACGGTATGGCGAAATGCTGCTCGACCGATTGTTTGGTGTCTGCTCCGAAAACAACTCTACGGACTGGCCATGGATAGAGGAGACTGTAACGTATGAGAACAGCCGGATACCCCAGGCGCTCATCGCTGCCGGGATTGATGACGGCAGGCGCGAGATTCTGGACAAGGGACTGGAGATGCTCGACTGGCTGCTCACTGTCCAGAGAGATCCTTCCGGACATCTGACCCTCATAGGGAACCGGGGCTGGTACCGCCGCGGTAAAAACAAGGCCCAATTTGACCAGCAACCGGTTGAGGCTGGTTCGTTGGTGGAAGCCTGTGTGGAGGCGTTTGCCGCCACAGGCGACCTGCGGTGGGCTCAGGAAGCGGGTTTTTGCTTCGAGTGGTTTCTGGGCCGTAACGACCTGCGCTCTCCCCTGTATGACTACGGGACCGGTGGGTGCCGCGACGGTCTGCAGCCGGGCGGAGTCAATCAGAACCAGGGAGCCGAGTCGACACTGGCCTGGCTCATGGCCCTGCTGGCCATGTACCGCCGTAACCAGCTCCTGGTGGCCGGCGCAAAGAAGAAGCGGGCTCTTCCCACGGGAAGAACTCGGGAACGACAGCAGCTATGAGCGGGATACGGGGAACTGATCGGAAGGTGTTTTCGAGAGCTGCAGTGGTGGTGGCTCACCCGGACGACGAGATCCTCTGGATGGGTGGAACGCTGCTAATGAATCCCGATTGCCACTGGACCGTTGTGACCTTGTGCCGCGGGAGCGATCCGGACAGAGCGCAGAAATTTTCCAGAGTTTTGCGGTATCTGGGGGCAAGCGGAACCATGGGGGACCTGGACGATGAGCCGGAGCAGAATCCCCTTATGCCGCAAGAGGTCCGGGAGGCGGTATTGGAGCTGTTGGCGGGGGATCGGCGTTTCGATGTGCTGTTCACCCACAGCCCCCACGGGGAGTACACCCGTCATCGCCGCCATGAGGAGGTGGGGTGGGCGTTGTGTGATTTATGGACCGCCGGGGACCTTCATCTTGGAGAATTGCGACTTTTCGCCTACGAAGATGAGCAAGGCAGACGTTATCCCACAGCCATTGCATCCGCCCACAACAGCGTGCATCTGCCCGACAAGGTATTTGAGGAAAAGCTTCGCATTGTTACCGGGCTGTACGGGTTTCCACCTGAAGGCTGGGAAGCTCGAGCCTGCCCGCGGGTCGAAGCTTTCTGGTGCTTCGACAGCCCTGATGCTTTAACCCGCTGGCTCGAACAAGGAGGAACCGGACCATGAAAGTGTTGATGCTCTACGACTATCCGCCCCCACCCGGAGGGCTGGCCACCCAGGGGGACATGCTCTACCGCGGCTTACGTGAAGCGGGGGTGGATGCCCATGCAGTGCACTTCGAATCGGCTCAGGAAAAGGAGTGGTACTACCGCTGGTTTGAACCCGATGTGGTGGTCGGTGTAGGTTACTGGGGTCACGCACCGCACCTGGTGCTGCATCCGCAGCGGCACGGGATGCAACCTGTACCATGGCTGGTAGCAGATGGATTCATCGGGCAGTTTCAGGAAACATTGAACGCCTTGCCCCTGATCCTGGTCACCTCCAACTGGGTCAGAGAGGTCTATGAGCGCGACGGCCTCACCAACGATATCATCGAGGTGCTCCCCGTAGGCTGCGATACCGACGCCTTTCGCGCTCGGGACCCGAGCGATCCGAAAATAACGGCGGTGCGGGAAGCGCTTGGGGTGGGTCCTGAGCAGATCATGATCCTCACCGTGGGCGGAGATGCAGCCTCCAAAGGCTCCCGGGAGGTGATGGAAGCCCTGGCCCTGATCGCGAATGAAGCCCCCGACTGGAAGTATGTGTGTAAGGTTTGGCCCCAGCCCCGCACCCTGCAACAGAACCTGCTCGACCTGCAGCTGGCCACCCAGCTGGGTATCGAAAAGAACGTGGTCTACACCACCAACGTGGTTTCCCGTAACTTTATGCCCTACCTGATCGCAGCCTGTGACATCTATGCCGCCCCCGCCCATCTGGAGGGCTTCGGCATGCCCCAGGTGGAAGCCGGCGCCTGCGAGAAGCCCGTGATCGGCATTAAAGCCATGGCCATGCTCGACACCCTGGTGCACGGCGAAACAGCCTATCTGGCCGGAGTCGCCCAGGAGATCGTCCTGAAGGAGGTCAACACCGGTGAGGAGGAGGAAGGCCAAGCACCTCAGCGGCTCATTTTCTCAACTCCTCGAACGGTCGACTACCGTCCCAGTGTTCAGGACATCTCCACGTACCTTCTACAGCTGATGGCCGATCCACAGTTGCGGAAAAAAATGGGTCAGGCAGCCCGTAAGCGGGCGATCGAGCGCTTCGACTACCGGGTGGTGACCAGGCATTTTATCGACTTGATTACTCGCCGGCTGGGAATTTTCTAAATCTGGATGCATAGCTAAACAACGGCAGCTCTGACTGGAGTAGTGTTTGAGATGGAAAGCAAGACTGATAATGTGATCAAGGAGGCCAGGGAAGCGGCGTTGCAGGTTCTGCTGCACAACAGCCGCGGACCTGTTCGCGGGCTGCCTCGCACCGCTGGTTGGGAATATCCCGAGCCATACACCCGGGACCAGATGATCAATACCCTGGGAATCCTGATTTCCGGAAATCCGAAACTCATCGCCGTGCAGCGCAAGGTTCTCGAAACAGTAGCCCGAAACCAGAGCCCCCGCGGGCACATCCCCTCTCTGGTGCATGATCCGGAGGACCGGGGCGCCAGCGATACCACGCCGCTTTTTCTATTGGCCGTGGCGCTTTTTCGCCGGGCCGTAGGCGAGCCGGATTTCCTGGAACAGGCCGTACAGCGGTCCCTGGTGTGGATGGACTATCGCAGCCCCGACGACAGGGTCATGGTCGGACAGCTTCCCACCAGCGACTGGCGCGATGAGCAGTGGGTGGTCGGATACGGGCTGTTCGTGAATACCGTGGTCTACTGCTATCTCAGGCTGCTCGGGCAGGAGGAGAAGGCGACCACGCTGCGCGAGCTCATGACCAAGTTCACCGTGCGGGGCGGCGTCCAGCAGCGCCACGTGCATGAAGGCTTGAGGTTGCACTACAAGCCCTACTACGGTCTATGGTCTTACAAGGTATACAACAATGAGCGTTTCGATCTTCTGGGCAACAGCCTGGCCATTCTGTCCGGGCTCGCTTCTCCCTCCCGTGCCAAGGATATTATCGCCTGGGTGGAGGAGGAGTGTGCGGAGCTGCGGAGTAGAGGGGACCTGGAGGTGGAGCTTCCGCCAAACCTGTTCCCCTACATCCATCCCGCGGACCCTGACTGGCGGCCTCGCTACGAGCGGTACAATCAGCCGGGGGAGTACCACAATGGCGGTATCTGGCCGTTTATCTGCGGTTTCTACATCGCCGCTTTGGTGGCGGCCGAGCGCTTCCGTCTGGCGGAGCGCAAACTGCAGAGCCTGGCGCAGCTGGTCCAGCCGTCCAGAAATGCAGAAGTGGCCTTCGGTTTCAATGAATGGCTGAGGGCCCAGGATGGAACTCCTCAAGGCCAGGACTGGCAGAGCTGGTCGGCGGCCATGTATCTATACGCCGAAACTTGCGTGCGCGAACGGCGTACACCGTTCTTCGAGGAGATCCGCCGCCTCTAATGCAGCCAGTATCTCTTCCGGCGGAATTGCATTATATTTGCACAGATTGTGACATCTCTTGCGACAGGAGTAAATATGGCGCTGACTGTACACCGCAAATCCATGAAGTTTATGCCCGATCCCAAAAGAGTCATTACCCGATTCTTCGTGCCGGGGCGGGAGGACCGGAACCAAGCTATTATTCGGAGAATACTGTCCCTTCCGGACAGCACGTGCCGTCAACTGTTCAATGACGTGCTACGAAACTTTTCGAAGCGGCACAGAAATATTTCGAAGATATTTGAAAACAGCTTCAATAACGTGCAGCATCTTCTGGCTCCGGTTGGTGTCGAGCCGGATGCGCTGACCCGTGAGCAGAAGCTGCTCATCGGCGCCTACTTCACCCAGGAGTATTCCGTAGAAGCCGCCGCCTTCTTCAATCCCTCGATAGTCGAGGACCCGAATCAGGGAAACCTGAATAACGGGCAACTCCGGGTCATCGTGAGCTTCCGGGCGACCGGAGAGGGGCATATCTCCTCGATCGTATTCAGAAGCGGCGTACTCGACAGCGACCATAATTTTACCTTTGCTCCGGCCGGGAGCTTCGTGGACGTTCCCGAGGTGGTGAAACGCCACGTGTACGAAAAGGCTACCTTCCTGAGAAAGCTCCAGGAGATGCATATAGTGAAGGACGTGGTGGACATGGTCATGGACCGTTTGGGTGACGACTTTATATACGGAGAGCTCCTGGCAAGCATCGAGGAGACCAGAAAGAGCATCGAGATAACCCCCTCCAAAGAGAAGGTAATACAGGCCATCAACTGGCTGGCAAGCTCACACTACGAGATCACCTTCTCCCTCGACACTGCTATCTCGGAGCGCGTTATTTTTCCCGTGTCCTACTCTGAAAGTAGCGGGATCGAGGATGCACGCTTTGTGAAGTTCACCGGTGAGGATGGGAAGGTAACCTACTACGCGACCTACACTGCCTATAACGGATTCACCATACTACCCAAGCTGATGGAAACGGAGGATTTCTTCCATTTCAAAATCATGCCGCTGCATGGCCACTCTGCGCATAACAAGGGTCTGGCCCTGTTTCCGCGGAAGATCGGTGGAAAATACGCCATGATATCGCGGTGCGACGGCGAGAACATCTTTGTAATGTTTGCAGACACCATCAACATTTGGTCCGAGGCGGTCAAGATTAGGGAGCCGTTCCTGCCGGAAGAGCTCGTCCAGATGGGCACGGCAGGGTCGCCCATCGAGACCGAAAGGGGTTGGCTCCTTATAACCCACGGTGTGGGACCGGTTCGAACCTACACCCTCGGGGCGCTACTGCTCGATCTGGATGATCCAACCCGGGTGCTTGCATATCTGAACACACCGCTTCTGGTTCCAACCGAGGAGGAACGTGAGGGATACGTGCCGAACGTGGTGTACTCCTGCGGCTCTATCGTGCACAACGGTGAGCTCATCATTCCCTATGGTATGTCAGACTACTGCTCTTCATTTGCTACCGTAGGCCTCGACGAGGTTTTGGATGAGATGACGACGGTTTGATGCACACGCCGGGATTCCTATTGTCGTTTTACGACTCGGTAGAGCTGCTCACCGATCCTCTCTTGTGAATACACCCGTTCAACCACCTCCCTGTTGATCCTGACCAAAGCTTCGCGGCGCTCGCGGTCGAAGAGCCGCAGTGTTGCTATCACACTCGTTTCATTGCGGTCGATGAAGCTGTTGACGTAAGCGGGATCATCGAGCCTCAGCACCTTCTGCAGCCGCTCCTCCAAGCCCGCTGCCAGATCGGCTGTCCCGCCTCCGATATCCTTGTAGTCCCTACCGTCGACGATCAGCGCATTATAGAGATGACCGAGTTTCATACCCGCAGCCTGAAAATCAGGTGCAATGTAGGGAATGCTCCTTCCTATGACTGCTCTGTCCAGCAACCAGGGCTCTATATAGGAGAATCCGAATCCCTCGAGAACACTGGTGGTGATGACAAGGTCGGAGGCACGGTACAGATCGCCGATACTGTAGCTCCGTATTTTCGAGTCGTCAGCGGGATCCTGCTCGCGCTCCAGTGCGACAAGATCGCCCAAACCGATCGTTACCGGCAGCTTATGCTGCTCCACGAATCCGGCGAGCTGGTCCGCATATTCCGCATCGTCTCCGGATTCCGGTCTGATGCTTACCAGCAGATGGTACCGCTCTTTCAATCTGCAGTTGTTCCGCGTTACGTTTCCGTCGACGAGCCGGTTGAAGAAAGCGGTTAGAAATACCGCTTCCTCCACGTTTTTCCGACGTATACAACGCACGGGATAGAGGAGAAACCTTGTTGCAGGGTCCAGGTTTTCTCCGGCGATGATCTTTTCGCGCAACTCGTCACGGCGGTCGTCTTGAGGCACAATCGATCTGTCCACCGGATTGGGAATGTAGAATATGTTTTCCTCCTCGATGCCGTGTTCAAGGAGCCGCATTCTGTCATAGCGGTTGATGGCGATATACGTAATACTTGGATAGGCGGGGTACAGTATACTGTGCCAGTCCGGCACCACCCCGAATCGGGGGTGATGGAACTTCTTCACGTTCTTGAAGTTGGCGGGACGCTGTTGGACGAAATCATGGCATCGATAGATAAATCGCTTGTCCATGGCCCCCGTAAAGGCATATTGCGTGAAGAGGTAGAATGCGTAGGTAACATACGGCTGAATGCCGATCCCCAAGTTTTCGATCATGATCACATCCATATCGGCCAGCCTACCAACCAGCACTTCGGCCAGATTGGTGCCCATCCATATGTAGTCGTGCACCTGCTGCTGGAACACTGATTTTCCCCCCAGCTTATCGGCCGCTTCGTCGGCATTGAACTCATCGATATTTCGGAAATCAACGTTCGGAGGCAGGGGCTTGATGAACTCATGGTAGTTGGATGCGAGCTTGCCAAAAAGAGTTATTCTCATATCGGGATCCAGGGCACTCAGTGCGCGTACGTTCCGTGCAATAACGGTGTTTACACCGTCTCTGAAACCGATGCCGTAGTGACCGATACCAAGGTGAACGTTTTTTTTCTTTTTCCGAATTTCCATATCAATCCTGTTCCGGCTCCAGGAGGGCCCGGCGCCTGAGATTGGACGGGCCGGTTTTTCTATCCTGAATCACCTTCTTATAGAGCTTCATGTGCTTCTGCGCCGTGATGTGCCAGCTGATGTGTTCTCGGACATAGCTTGTGGCCCGTTCGCTATACTCATTGCGCAGCTCATCATCTTTCATCATGTTCACGATCGCTCGTTCCAATTCGGCGTCGTTATCAGGCGGAACGGCAATGCCGGCCCCGCTTGCCTCGACCTCCGCTTTGAGTCCTTCCAGCCCCGAGACTACCGCCGGAACACCAAGGGAAAAGGAGTGCGCCAAATTTCCGCTCTGTGAGGCGAATGAATAAGGCATGACCATGGCATCGATTGCGGCTAAAGCTCGCGCATACTCCTGCGGTGTGAAGCTGCCAAGGACCACCTTGATGTTTTTCCTGGCGGCACTCCGCTCGACAAGATCGAGTAGAACTTTCTTGTACTCGATCTGATTCGGATCCACAAAC
>Ga0307426_1001494_pt1 | contig 15399 bp, 15 predicted proteins | sample SalMarWE160340MG_FD_202165 | JGI IMG/M metagenome (GOLD analysis project Ga0307426, IMG submission 202165) | Salt marsh sediment microbial communities from the Plum Island Ecosystem LTER, Massachusetts, United States - WE1603-40 | ecosystem: Environmental > Aquatic > Marine > Intertidal zone >... | reverse complement strand
ATCGATAGGAATATTCAATAAATAATTCAAGTGTCAAATCTTCCCGTGATTTGAAACATCAAGCCTCAGCGAGGCTTGACCTGCTTTTGCTAATGGAGGAGAATCGGAATTTCGCTCCCGAGTTCGGCCGTCTTAATCCTGCTTCTTCTCTATTTTGGCCCAGGTATCGCGAAGACCGACCGCACGATTGAAAACAGGAGTGTCGGATTCGGAGTATTTTGAGTCAACACAGAAATACCCCTGACGAAGAAACTGATAATATTCGCCCGGTTTGGCTTTTGTTAATGACGGTTCCACCCGGCAGCCCTTTAATATAATCAACGAATCGGGATTGAGACTGGCCATAAAATCTTCGTCCTCAAGCGGATTTTCTTTGGTAAACAGCGAGTCGTACAATCTTATCTCAGCATCGACCGAATGTTCGGCACTGACCCAGTGCAACGTTCCCTTCACCTTGCGCCCGTCAGGCGAATTTCCTCCCCGGCTTTCCGGATCATAGCTGCAGTGCAGTTCGATTATTTCGCCGTGACTGTCTTTAATGACTTTTTCACACTTGATAAAATAGGCGTGTTTCAGCCGCACTTCACGGCCGGGCGCAAGACGGAAAAACTTTTTGGGCGGGTCTTCGCGGAAATCATCCTGCTCAATGTAAATCGTTTTGGAGAACGGAATCTTACGTGTTCCGGCGCTTTCGTCCTCGGGATTGTTGACCGCCTCCAGTTCTTCGACTTTACCGTCGGGATAATTTTCAATGATAACTTTGAGCGGCTTCAGGACGGCCATGACGCGAATGGCTCGTTTATTCAAATCCTCACGCAGGGTATGCTCTAATAATGCAATATCGACCATACTTTCCCTCTTGGCGACACCGATGCGGTCGCAAAAATTCCGAATCGCCTCGGGTGAGTAGCCGCGCCGCCGAAGGCCGGATAAAGTCGGCATCCGGGGATCATCCCAGCCATCAACATGCCCGGCATTGACAAGCTGAATTAATTTTCGTTTGCTCAAAACCGTATAGCTGATGTTGAGACGCGCGAATTCAATCTGCCGCGTGGGGAAAATTCCCAGATTTTCGATAAACCAGTTATATAGCGGACGGTGATCCTCAAAACTGATGTCGCACAATGAATGGGTAATACCCTCGATTGAATCGGACTGCCCGTGCGCCCAATCATAAGTCGGGTAAATGCACCATTTATCGCCGGTCCGTTGATGCGAGGCGCGTTTGATGCGGTAAATCACCGGATCGCGCATATTGAGATTGCCGGACGCCATATCGATTTTAGCCCGAAGCACCCGCGCACCGTCATCGAATTCGCCGGCACGCATACGTTCGAATAAATCCAGATTTTCCTCGACGCTGCGATTTCGATTCGGGCTATCTTTGCCCGGCTCGGTTAAAGTTCCGCGATATTCCCGGATCTCATCGGGCGTCAAGTCGCAAACATAAGCTTTGCCGTCTTTGATTAATCTTATGGCGAACTCATATAATCTGTCAAAGTAATCGGAGGCGTAAAAAAGGCGATCTTCCCAGTCGAAACCGAGCCAGTGAATATCTTTTTTTATCGACTCGACATACTCGACATCTTCTTTAACAGGATTGGTATCATCAAAACGCAGATTACATTTGCCGTCATAATCGCTGGCAATGCCGAAATTCACGCAAATCGCCTTGGCATGGCCGATATGTAAATAACCGTTCGGCTCCGGCGGAAAACGGGTCTGCACGCGGCCGTCGTTTTTGCCGTTTTTTATATCTTCATCGATTATTTCACGAATAAAATTCGTCGTCGCGGCCGTCTCGGTTGTGGCCATTTATCCGGTATCCTTTATTAAATTTATCCTCCAATATATTGTATCGGTTTTTTTGATGCAATTACTTTGACGCGAATTTATCCAGATCAACAAAACCAAAAAAGTTCTGGCGAAATCGGGCAAAATAGAGTAAATTCTTCGCATGTTGCCGGTGAAAAGAGAACAAACGAAAATTGAGGAATAAGCCAATGAATGATGATCTATTCAAAGATATGCGGACGCTGTTGAAGCATGCCATTATGAGCGAAATCGAGGGATATACCTTTTATGATCTCTTATCAAGAGAGGCAGAAAACAAAGAGGCGCAAAAAAGACTTGAGGGACTTCGCGACGATGAAAAACGACATCGGGAAATCCTGAAAAACCTGTTTGAGAAACATGTAGGAGGGACGCTGGGTCAATTACCTTTAAGCGGCATTACACCTCTGGCCAAGGCCTTTGATGCCGGGAAACTGAAAAAATTCAATTCCGAAATCGAGTATATAAATCTGGCAATCGACGCGGAACTTGCCGCCACCCAATTTTATAAGGAAGGCGCCACGAAGGTCGATGATGCTGAATTTAAAGATGTATTAACCGAGCTTTCCGAAGAGGAAAACGGCCATTATGAGATTTTGATGGCGGAGAGGGAGGCGCTGGCCGGCAATTATTACTGGTTTTCGCTCGATGATTCGGCTCCTCTCGAGGATTAAATTATCTCTCGAAATAGTAATGACTGAATATTCTGGAGGGACTTGATGCCATTATTTAAAAGAAAGCCGGATGTCGGTTCTGTCGCACCCGATTTTAGATTACCGTCGCATTTGGGCGGAAAAGTCCGTCTATCCGAATTCCAAGGTAAAAAAAACGTCCTGCTGGCGTTTTACCCTTTGGATTGGACACCAATATGAACCAACCAGATCGCGGCTTACGAGCGTGAATTGAAGCGCTTCGAGAGCCTTGATACCCAGGTCCTGGGTATATCAGTCGACTCGATTCCCTGCCATCAGGCCTGGCAAAAAACACTGGGCGGGATAACCTATCCCCTCTTATCCGATTTTTTCCCGCACGGGAAAGTCTGCAAATTGTACGGCACTTTTATGGACGACGGCTATAGTGATAGGGTTATTTTCGTAGTGGATAAAAAAGGAACGGTCGTATATAAGGAAATCATCGGAATTCACAACTGGCCGGATAATAACAAAGTCTTCGCGCAGTTGGAGAGATTGAGATAGTATATTGTCAGGACTATCGGACTTTTAGCCGAGGCTGGCTGACTAAAAATTTTTGTAAAGAAATATACATGGGGAAAAGTGTGAATAAAAGGCTGCCATATTATCTGTTCTTGCTGCTTGTTATTCTAATATTCCTTGGTTGCGTGAGTACAAAAAAAATAAGGTTCTTACAGAATGGTAAAACGGTTGATAAATATAAAGTGAATTTGATTGAAAGAAAACTTTCTTTGGAAATAGAAGGAATCTATGTAACGTTCGGTTCCGGGTTTGAAATCGGTATAAGAATGGATATAGAAAATAGGGGAAAAATCTCCGGCCTAGGTTTTAAGATCGAAAATGTGATTTTATCTTTTAACAATAATATAGTGCCTTGGAATTATCCGCAAATGGATAGCTCAAGCTTTAAAGTATCAAAATCGAATTATTATTTTTTTAAGCAATTTAGATCGAAAGACATCCCTGGATTATATAAGGAAGATATTGATTTCTTGATTAATACCGAGTTTCCACTTAAAATATCATTCGACAATTTCATATTTGTTAATGAAACAGCTGTCAAAATTGATACGGTATACGTCACTTCACCATACGGAAAAAGGTAGGAGTCGGGGTCTCCTACCTTACGGCTGCTAATCAGATAATCATCAATCGATTTTGCTTTTTGCAAATCTCTTATTATATTGCCATAACGTTGCGTATTAATTGGGTGAAAGACGGATTGAGGTAGATAAAAGATGTATTTTGCATTACCGCAGGAATATCGCGAAGCCAAACCGGCTAATTTAGTCGAGCGGATTAAGGCCGCCAAGGCCAAACTCGGCGGCCGGGCGATCGTACTGACGCATCAGTACCAGCGGATGGAAGTGGTTCAACTTGGCGATGTCCTGGGCGATTCTTATGGTCTGTCCAAAATCGCCGCTTCACGGGGTGATGTCGAATATATCTTTTTCTGCGGCGTCCATTTTATGGCCGAATCGGCTTATATTCTGGCCAAAAAGCACCAGACCGTTTTTCTGCCCAATCCGCTGGCGGGATGTCCGATGGCCGATATGGCCGATATGGCCGATGTTCTTGCAGCGTGGAAAATCCTCGAAGATTTCGGCGGCGACAAAAAAATTATGCCGATTTCCTACATGAATTCGGCGGCCGGCCTTAAAGCTTTTACCGGGCATCACGGCGGGCTTATCTGCACGTCGTCCAATGCCGACGCCGTCTACAAATGGGCTTTCGAGCGCCGGGAAAAATTGTTTTTTTTCCCCGATGAGCATCTGGGCTATAATACCGGTATTAAGTTCGGCCTGAAACCGGAAGAAATGGTTGTCTGGAATTTTTCAGAGGAGTATGGCGATCTGACTGAAGAGCAGATCGATAAGGCGAAAGTGATTCTATGGAAAGGTCACTGCCATGTACATACCAATTTCAAACCGGAACATATTGACAATATCAGAGCGGAATATCCCGAAGCGAAAATTGTGGTGCATCCGGAATGCACCCATGAGGTTGTCAGCAAGGCCGACGCCGCCGGTTCCACCAGCTTTATTGTTAAATATGTCGAGGAGCAGCCGGAAGGATCGACGATTGCCATAGGAACCGAATTGAATTTAATCAACCGGCTGGTTCATGAGCATCCCGATAAACAGATATTGGTCCTCTCCGGTGAGACCTGCCCGGTCTGTGCCAATATGTATAGAACTACTTTAAATGACCTGGCTTATTGCCTTGAGAATTATCAGGATATAAAACCGATAACGGTTCCTGACGATATCCGCGCCGACGCTTTAATCGCCCTCGAGCGGATGCTTGAAGTGCACTGATTTATTTATTTTATTCCCAATTCCATCACCAAATTTATATCTTATCCTTCGAGGATTTTCTTTATGAAAGGTTACGTTCAGGTATATACCGGTGACGGCAAGGGTAAAACGACCGCGGCGTTCGGGCTGGCGCTGAGGGCGGTCGGCGCCGGGATGAAAGTCTACATCGCGCAGTTTGTCAAGGGGATGGAGTATAGCGAACTAAAGGCTATCGAGAAATTCCGCGGGCAGATTGTTTTAAGACAATTCGGGCGCGATTGTTTTATTCATCAGGAGCCGGAGGAAGCGGATATAAAAGCGGCGCGGGAAGGACTGGATGAGGTTCGTAAGGTTCTTAATTCGGGCGAATATCGAATGGTCATACTGGATGAGGCCAATATCGCCACATTTTATAATCTATTTTCAGCCGACGAACTTCTGGAGCTAATAGATAATAAACCGGAAGAAGTCGAATTGGTGATTACAGGCCGAAAGGCCGATCCGAAAATTATCGAACGCGCCGATCTCGTAACCGAAATGCGTGAAGTCAAGCACTATTATCAAAAAGGCATCCAGGCCCGTAAAGGAATTGAGATGTGAAAAGTATAAAATAGAAACCATTATGCAAGGAAAGCAGCAATATGAGTAAAATTCGGAATATTAGTAAGATCATGCAAAGTAAACCGACGATCGAGGGGGCGGGAGTGCACCTAAGGCGGGCCTTCGGCTACTATGAAGTCCCGCTGTTTGATCCGTTTCTGCTGCTCGATGATTTTCGCTCGGACAATCCGGAATATTATATCAATGGTTTCCCGTGGCATCCGCATCGCGGAATCGAGACGATTACCTATGTTCTTGAAGGCTCGGTCGAGCACGGCGATTCCATCGGGAATGAAGGCATTATCGAACCGGGTGATGTCCAGTGGATGACGGCCGGCAACGGTATTCTTCATCAGGAGATGCCGAAGGGTGATAATCACGGCGTAATGGGCGGTTTCCAGTTATGGGCCAACCTTCCCGCATCGCATAAGATGATAAATCCTCGCTATCGTGATATAAAAAGCGGCCAGATTCCGGTCGTCTCTATGGATAACGGTGTGGAAATAAGGGTAATTTGCGGCCGGATTGACGGCACAATCGGTCCGGTCACTGACGTGGTTATCGAACCTCAATATCTGGATGTAACGATTCCGGAAAATACGGAATATGTTCATCCAACTTTATCCGGGCATACGGTCTTTGCCTATGTCATATATGGAGAAGGATATTTTGATACCCAAAAGGAATCTCCCACCCTTAACCATAACATCGTTCTGTTCGATGACGGCGAACAGGTTAATATTTCGACCGAAAACAGCCCGGTTCGTTTTTTATTGATTTCGGGAAAACCGATCGGCGAACCGATTGCGTGGCGCGGGCCGATCGTTATGAACACGGATGAGGAGCTTAGAACCGCTTTTGAAGAATACCGTAACGGGACGTTTATTAAAAATCCTGAATCGAATTAGCCGGGTTAGATTTTCATCTTTTCGGCGAAATCGCCGATAATCGGCAGCCGGTATTTTTTGCCCTGGATACCGAAAACAATCCCCGCGATGGCGGCACCGAGCGCAACAATCAGAACCGCCGTCCAAACCATTCTGGAAATCCCCGGTATGAGAAAAAGAATGGCGAGAAGTTCTATTAGAAACAGTAATAAACCCTGCCGGCTGTGAAAACGTGCCTGTTCATTATCGCGCATCTGAATCAGCGGAATCAGGCATAAAAACGGAATATAGGCCAGAATGGCGGCGATAACACCCCGGTCTTTATCGTAGGTGGTATTACCGGCGTTGCTGTTTTCGGAATTATCAAGGCTGGGGATTTCCGGCCGGCCGGCTTTTTTGTCATTATTTTCAAAAAATCGGTCTGACATGCTACCCCCTGTTTTAAACTTCCCAAAAATTCATTTTATCTCTACCCGGCAACTCTATTGATAGCGGTTCATCGACCGGCCACTTTTCCACCAATTTATTTCCGGAATATACTGCAACCTGGAATTCAACCTGGCCGCTGCCGGTTTCCGTCAGGATTTTCCTGTGAAACCGGGTTTCCAGAATCCTTTTGATGGCGTAACCGAAACCTATATCCTCCTTATAATCGCTCTTCTCCAGCGAAATTTCTTTCGGGCCGCACGATTTAAAATCAAATACAACCCGGTAGTTATTTTTGACAACTAAATCAAAATTATCATCAAAGTCAAGACGAATATAAAAGCAATCGAAATCAAATGCGAAATATATATCTTTAATGACTTTTTCGACGCGATGCATGGCGCCGCCGATGTTGGCGCAGTCGTAATGCCCGGCGCCGCTCCATTCATAATAATGCGTGAGATAGCCGTCCAGCTGCGGAGTAACCAGTGATTCCGGCATGGTTATCGACTTAAGAATTTCCGGACGGTGTATCGGCCTCATTAAGAATGAAGGGGGATCAATCCCCAAATCCGGATAAACCGCTCTCAGATGAGCCCGAAAAAGTTCATCGAATTTGGAATTATAAGGCCCGATATGGTCGTCGCCGAACCACCAGCACCAATCGGAGCCCTCGGCGATATGAATCTGTCTCCAGGCCTTCTCAAGTTTCTTTTCGTCAACTTCGGGATGCTTTTTCTGATAATCAACCAAGGTCCTGCGCGTTTCGAATAACGCATCCCAGGCATTGTTATCCTCGCTGTGGCCGATCCAGATTCGGAAATTATGATTAATCCAGGAGCCGGCAAAAAGAGACGGCAAACTAACCGGCTTTATACTTTCGGCCGCCTCGGAAAACGAGACAACTTCAATCTCGTTATCCGACACCAGCGCCTCACAGAAACGGCTTAAAAATTCGTTCCCGTCACGCGGGAAATACTCCCAGGCATTTTCGCCGTCGAGAATTATCGGCACGACGCTGTCTTCCAGTTTTTCCTTAAGAACCTTACGAATATTCTTCAGGCTCTGGATGAAATCTTCGACGGCGCGTTCGGTTTCCCATCCCGAATAGACAAATCCGATTTTATCCGAGAGGCCGTGATCGCGAAAGAAGATTTTCACATCCGGGCTTCCATCGTATGTATATAGCGTATGAGGAGAATATTGTCCGGGATTAAGGCCGGATTTCAGGAGCGAATGATATAGCACCTCTTCGTCGGTCGCGACCCATTTTATGTCGTTTTCTCTGGCCAGTTTAAGAACGCTTTCGGAGACGGATCCTTCCGAAGGCCACATCCCGAGAAGATCCTTGTCGAAAAGAGATTTAAATTTTTTCACCGAGTTGCTGATATGCCAGCGCGCATCTTCCGGAAAATCAAACCGATTCTTCGGCAAAACGACATCCGGTATAGCTTCGGCGGCAATGTCGGTATCGATAAGAAGCGGTAGAATCGGATGATAATACGGTGTCAAGGAAATATCGATTTTACGCTCGTTATATAATTTTCGGTAGGTCGGAATAATCCGCTCTAATAATCCTATCTGATATTCCAGAAGCTGATTCTTATCTTCTTCGGTAAAATCCCTCTCCTTCCGAAATAACGACCTGACCGGGCTTTCATCGCGAAACATGGGATCAATCCAGACCAGGTTAGACCAGACCTGAAGGTCTCGCCATTCCGAAGTGGAAAATATCTCAACGGCCAGATTAATATCGGATCCGCAGCTTTCCTGCTTCCTGTAAAGCTGTCGATACCTGGTATAGGGATGTATCATGGTTGGATAATGGGCACTGAAGAAAGTCCTCAAGATTTCCTTTTTCATTTCGGGGGTCAGTTCGCGGGCATTGATTTTGGTCAATTCCTGATGCCGATCGACATAACCCTGGCAGTACATTTCGATTTGATCGAGAAGCGACGGGACGAGGTTAAATGTAAATTTTATGCCGTACTTTCCGGCCAGGAGAGGCATATCCAGATAATCCTTGAGCCCGTGCAACCGCACCCAGGGCATCATAAATTTATTTGTTTCGGGATTCAGATAATACGGCTGGTGCATATGCCAGAGGAAGGCAACCTTCAATTTATTGCTCTCCGGCGTCATATAAAAATCTCTGTTTATTCTGCATTTTCACGCATGACCAGCATCGTAGCCCGACGCGTGTAATCGGTATTGGGGTATTTTTCTTTTAGCTCATCAAGAATTTGTTGGGCTCTCGTGAAATCCTGCGCCGTGGTAAAACAACGAATCGCGCCCAAATAATAATCCGGGGCCGAAGGTGAATCAGGATAATATTTGACAGCTTCAAGGAATTTTTCCCCGGCGGGCACAAATTCCTGCTTGTTTTCCATGCAGTAGGCAATGCCTGCGATAGCCGATGCGGTCGTAATTTTATTCTCATGAAATTTATCGATATACTTCTGGTAGTTGGCGATCGCCTCATCATAATTTCGGCTTTCATAATGGGCATTGGCCAGATAGAATTGGGCCCGGGCCGCGATATAGCCGCTGTATTCCTCGGCGATACTGCTCATCTCCAGAATAGCAACCTGGCTGTTGTCCCTTTTTAATTCGGAATACGCCGCCGCCAGACGACTGGCCGCTTCCTGCTGCTTCCCGGATTTGGTACTAACCATATAGATGATTCCGATGACCACGAGAAGGACTATCGCGGCAATAATAGCGGTAACCTGCCAGTTAATCATCAGCCAATCTTTGGCCTTGAGCATTACGGTGGTAAACTTGTCCTGTTTCATCTGCTGTTTCGTAATTTTGACTTTGGTTCGCATTGCTTGATATCTCTTTCTAACTGCGTCCTGAGTAAACTATATATCGGCTTGCATCGGCATTTTCATTATTATCTGCACGAAAACAGGGGTCGATAAAAGGCCCGTGATTTATATATCGATTAAAAATATCCCGTAAAAGTCAGATTTATATGGTGATTTTTCCATTCATTTCCGGATTTGTATCTCGGATCGGATGCATATTCATAAATATCCTGGCTGTAGGCCGTATATGTATAGGCAAAATCCAGCAGAATCTGTGACCAATATATACCGGAACCGATCGAGAAAGAAAAACCTGTAATCTGGTTCTGATTATAATGAAATAAATAATTGATTTTGGCTACATTGGCAGGTTCATTATCATTGATATTTACGAACTCGTCAGCCTGCTCATCTTTATATACTTTTTCATATGAATAAATATCTCCCTGAGGGAGGACTTCTTTTCTAAAACCAGCCCGGACCGGAACCTGGCCGACCTTGGTATTAAAAAGATATTCGGTACCGATTCGGAATTGAAATACATTGCTCCAGTTCGGGACATCCACGTTGTCCGAGAAAACCTCGGTCAGGTTCGAGGACGCATTATAACTGAATGATTCCAGAGTATGAATCTTAAGGCCGGAGAATCTTTTGTACTCCAGATCGGCGGAAGCCAGCCAATTTTCATTGATATTATAAGCCAGACCAAGACCGACAATAAGAGGAATTTCGATTTTCGCGGTCTTTGGATATGGGTATTCAATGTCGGTGGCGAATTCGGTCCCGCTGACAGTCGTTGTCGTTTCCAGTCCTTCTTCCGTGGAATTTCTGTCAATTGTGCTATCCGATTTCACTTTCAGGTTAAAAGGCGTACTCAGAACCAGGCCGGCCCTGATTTTATCGGCCACATATAAAAAGCCAATCCTGGTGTTAAAACCGGAATAAGTCGTCGAATCCAGTATTGCAATATTCTGCTCATAACTGGCTAACTGTGGTACGCCGTAATCCACTTTATAGCCGTATCGAAAGAAGTACCTTCTCTCTTCCGTAACAGTCTTGCCGGTGTAGATATTTGCAGAGATGCCGAACGAGAGTTCCTTATATATCCGCGCGCCCAGGGCGAAGTCAACACTACTTACGCCGCCTCTCTTCCGGAACAAGGCGTTGGGTTCGTCCCCGGTCCAGGCGCCGCCGATATTTTCGGCGAATTCATAGTAAATATCGAAATTCCGGTTGTAAGAAATATTGGCCACAATATGATGACCTTTTACACGCAACGGCGTAATAACATTCCAGAAACCGAGCGAACTGATCGAACCGGTATGATCATAAGTGGCCGTAATAGGCTGACCCTCTTTGAATGTAAATTTGCCTCGGGGAATGAAAAAGCCATAACTGAACGTCATCATTGTTTTTTCATGGATGTAGAGACCCGCCGGATTCCATGTCCCGGCGGTACCGTCGTCGGATACGGCAAGAAATGCATATCCCATGCCCTCGGCTCGCGCCCCGCCTCCGTAAAAATCAAATGTCATCCCCTGCTGCTGGCAGAAGCCTGCTGTCGAAAAAATTACAATAAAGAGTATGGCCAATTTAGTCGAAGTCAGCTTCATGGTATCTCCCGCAAAATTATATTTTTTCTTCTCTCGTTATAGACGCATAAAGCCTATAAAATATCAGAAGGAAAATATATATATATAATAATATCGTGTCAAATTCTTTTTGCAAATATTTGGGCTGATTTCAGGATATAAGCTTAAGCGGCGGGCCGGGTTGGAAAAAATCGCGCGGTTATTTATCCTGATCGGGGAAATTCGTGATTATCGGCTGAACCTTAAAAACGGCCGCGTCCGATTGGCAGCGGCTCTTATCGACCAGCTCATTTTCCAAAATGGCGACCGCGCAGCTATTCAAACCATCAAAGAGTTCTCCGATTCGGAAGGTTTGAATCCAGATGGTGTGCCGCGCCTTCAGGATATCATCAAACTGACCTTTATAAGCTTGCTCGACCAGTTTTTGTAACTGCCGTTCTTTTTCCTGCCAGTTGACATGAGTGGCCAGGATATAATTGCCGCGCGAGGCGGGATCAAGCGATTCCAGAATGGAAATAAGATACTGGTTTTTTTCGGTAAAAAGGCGAAATCTTATGCGGATTCTCAGCCCGGATTCCAGCTTTCTTTCTTCCGGAAGAGGCGGTGTAATAGCCATACAATTTTCCCAGGTTTCATTTTCACTCTTGCCGGGATAGCGTATTTGCTCCAACCAGCCGAGAACTTCCTCCTTGACAGCATCAATATCCATCAATGGTTTGTCTCTTGTCAATTCCAGGTGGGATTCTTTGGCAATGATCTTCTTCGTTTCTTCACTGACAGGCATACTTATATCCTTGTTAATGTATTTATCGACAAAAAATATAGTCCTTTTACCTCTCTCGAACGGCCTGTCGAGAAATATGCAACCGCCCACAAGCGACATCATCGGGAAGTTTATCGAAAAATAAAAATGTTGACTTTGTTTCCGGGGCTAATTATTTTTTTATTTCTTATAATCGAATATTAGCAGGAAAGGGACCGTAATGAGGAAGTTCGGATTGTTGTACAAGACGATCGCCGTGCTGACGGCTTTCATCTTTTTCTCAATGCCGCTTCTGGCCCAGCAAATCGAAGTTCAGGGAACGCAGCAAGAACAGAAGACTTCTACGGCCGGCGATTACATGCAGGGCAAGATTGACGGTGAAAGAGATGGAAGGGGCAATTTTGCGTGGTTTTTCGGCGGCCTCTGTCTGGGCCTGCTTGGCGTTGTTCTGGCCTTTGTGATTGCGCCTCAGCCGTCAACCGAAAATCTCGTAGGGCGTTCGCCCGAGTATATCATGGGATATACGGAAGGGTATAAATCAAGGGCTAAACAACAGCAGGGATATTATGCGCTTGGTGGAATGGCGATGGCTGTTGTTGTTTCGATTATTGTCTGGGCCGCAATTTGGGCTGAAGAAGATACATATCATTACTAATCCATTATTTTTTTGAACCACCAGTGAAATTGTTAACACTTGCAATAAAAATTATCACAGCATTTATATTTTTTTGCCTTATTATGATAAACATATCAAATGCGGCCGGGAACATTTCAGCGGCCTTTAATTTGACCGAGCTCAGAGATAATAATTTACACCAAAGTTCCGGAACAATCAATTACAGCCCCGATAACGCCCTGACAGTACATGTACTTACACCGCTGAATCAATGGATGATTTTTAAAGGCGATACTCTTTCCATTTTTTATCCGGTCGAGAACAAACTTATCAAGATGCCGTCGCGAAGCGGCGAAGTCACGCTTCCCATTTTCAAATTATTAATCAATACGAATCTGGAAGGTTTGGGCCTGGTTAAAGCCGGTTATACGCTTTTTGAAACGCAGGTGGAGAATAATAAGATTACGGCGGTATGGAAACCGCCGAAAGCCGCCGAAAGAATACTCGGTGATTTGATTGCCACCTATGTTAATGACAGTCTCATGTCGATTGTGGCGTTTGATCCGAAGGATAAAATCGTCTCGCGGCAGATTTTTTCCGAATATATTGCCAATAACGGCGGATTTTTCCCCACAAAACTGGAAGTTGCCAAGTATAATAAAACCGACTCCGTTTTTGAGGCCCTCAATCTCGAGGACGTCGCTTTCGGCGCCGAGATTCCCGAAGAATCTCTCAATCCGGTCATTCCGGACAATGCCGAGACGACAACCATTGAATGGTAGTATAATAATTTGAATTATGAATAAAACACTTCTCAGGATTGAATGGTCAACGCGGATTTTTGCCGCGCGGTTTATTTTACTGATCTTTATTCTGTTGACATTGACTTATCTGGCGGCAAACGCAAATTCCGTCGCAGTTCTAAAAGGAGATTATCGATTTATAAGAAATAGACGAGCGGAAATTTTATCAGACGAAAATAAAAATAAGGCGAGTTGTCACGAAATCTCCCCGCTGGGCTTCACCGCCAATTCTCTTTTGACAATTTATCAGACATTTGTATCCTCACAGGATAACAAGGTCTGCAACTTTACTCCGAGTTGCTCGCACTTTGCCCGCGATGCCATCAACCGCGCCGGTTTCATAAAGGGCAGCCTGATGGCCACGGATCGATTACTGAGATGTCACCCTTATTCGTTCGGACAATACCGGATTGATATTAAAACGGGAAAATCTTTTGATCCGGTCGATGATTATCTGGATAGACATTAATGAAAAAATTATTGCCTTTTTGTCTCATCTTTTTGTATTGCGCTTCCGTTAGGGCAACCGAGCCGGAATCAAATGAAGATTCAATACAAGTCGATTATTACAGCCCGGAGAATATCCGTCGCTTCGCCGATATTTTATATGAACAGAAAGATTTTATTCGGGCCGGATGGGAGTATGATCGGCTGAGAGTTCTGGCCACGGATACCGTTCAATCCGATTCGGCCATGTTCAAAGCCGGGCTGGCCTATATGAAAGGCCGAGATTATGAAAGCTCCGAGCAAAGGTTTCAAGCGCTTATTACCGAGGATAAAAAGACACCGCTTATCACGGACAGCAGATACTATTATGCACGCGTCGGTTATTTTCAGGGGAAATTCCTGCAGGTATCGGATTTTCTGGAGGAACAGGATTACAAAAAAAATCGTCAACTGGTTTTGAACGGTTCGCTGGATATCCTGACTATTACATACGCGCGGATGAACCTATGGGAAAAGGCAAAAAATGTAAGCTGTGAAAACCATTATGGATTGCCTCCCGAACGAGGTGCCGCATTGTGTTCGCTGGTCGTAAACGGTATCGACCTTCCGAAAAAAAGCAAATTTAAAGCCTGTTTGCTGTCGGCGGTCGTACCGGGAACGGGGAAACTATACGCCCGTCGAGGAATGGATGCGCTTTTTGCATTTATCCTGGTAGGGACAACCACCTGGCAATCGTACGAAGGTTTCGACCGTGACGGCAGCAGCTCGGTGCAGGGGTGGATTTACGGTGTTCTGGCGGGCGGGTTGTACCTGGGGAATATCTATGGGGCGGCGGTATCGGTGGATATTTTTAATCGCAAACAAAAAGAAAGATATTTCGATGACTTTGAAGCGGCGATCGGGCTTAACGTCCCTTAGAACATACGTGCCGTTGATTTTTATTGTTTTTTTTGTATCGGCAAAATCACAGCCTATAGATCCCCTGAATCTCGCCGATTCATTGTTCTCAATTAAGGCCTATCAACCGGCCATTACCGAATACAAACGATTTTTGTTTTTTCAAGGACATGATGATTCCTCGGCGCACGTGTATTCACAAATCGGGAAATGTTATCGAAATCTTTTTGACTGGGACAAAGCGGCAGAATCATTTAGAAATGCGATTGACAGGGCAAGCAACGACAGCCTGCGGTCGGAATATAAGATTGCGCTGGGCGTGGTGCATATTTCTTCGGGCGATTATTCGTCGGCCGAGATGTCACTTCTCGGGTTGGCTTCATTTTCGAAAATTTCGGCAATACGCACCAGGGCCGCGTTTTTCTTATCGCTTAATTATATCTACCGCCATAAATGGAAAGAAGCCAAACAATATCTGGAGGAGAATTTTCCAATATCCGATTCATCGGCCAATTCTGAATTACGGCAGCTATTGGAAAAGGCCGCTAATACTAAATATAAATCGCCGGCGCTGGCGAAATGGCTGTCGACTTTTATCCCCGGTCTGGGGCAGATTTATGCCAGCAGACCGCTTTCGGCCTTAAATGCGATGGCTATCAATGCCGGGACCGGTTATCTGCTTTTTGACACGATTGATAAACATCCGAGTTTTATTGAGATATTCAGTTATGGTTCG
>Ga0307426_1001493_pt1:0-12500 | contig 15419 bp, 9 predicted proteins | sample SalMarWE160340MG_FD_202165 | JGI IMG/M metagenome (GOLD analysis project Ga0307426, IMG submission 202165) | Salt marsh sediment microbial communities from the Plum Island Ecosystem LTER, Massachusetts, United States - WE1603-40 | ecosystem: Environmental > Aquatic > Marine > Intertidal... | reverse complement strand
ACGACAGCCTGCGCCGAATCCTGGTGCGTGCCGGCGCCGACAGCTGGCAGGCGCGCGGCATGATCGACGCGGCGCGCAAGATCTTCCCCGAATCGCGGCTGCAGGCCGGCCAGGAGGTTCGCATCACGCTGGTGCCCTCGCTCACCCGCAAGAACCGCAAGGAGCCGGCGCGCTTCAGCGTGTTCTCGGCCGGACATGATCATCTGGTCAGCGTCGTGCGCAACTCCGCCGGAGAGTTCGTCGCCAGCAAGTCGCCGTCCATCGAAAGCGAAATTGCCAACGCGAACCTCGGCTACAACGACCGGGCGTCCCAGACCTCGAGTGTCTACGCAAGCGTCTACTATGCCGGGCTACTGCAGCACATCGCCCCGGAAACGATCTGGAAGATCATGAAGGTCCACGCCTTCGAGACCGATTTCCGCCGGCGCCTGAGCCCGGGAGACGAGGTGGAGTTCTTCTTCGACATGAAGGACGAACCGACCCCCGACGCCCCTCCGGGCGAGCTGCTGTTCACCTCCATTACCACCGGCAGCGAGACCTACCGGTTCTATCGCTTCCGCACGTCCGACGGAGAGGTCGACTACTACGACGAGAACGGCAGCAACTCGAAGAAGTTCTTGATGCGGCGCCCGGTCCGCGGCGAGAACGTGCGCCTCACCTCCGGCTTCGGTATGCGCTTCCACCCGCTTCTCAATGAGAAGCGCATGCACACGGGCGTCGATTGGGCCACCTCGACGGGCACGCCGGTGCTGGCCGCGGGTTCCGGCATCATCGAGAAGGCCGGCCGCAAAGGCCAGTACGGCAACTACATCCGCATCCGCCATCCCAACGGCTATCACACCGCCTACGCGCACATGCTGCGCTTCCGGAAGGGGATCGTCGCCGGCGCCAAGGTGCGTCAGGGCGAGGTCATCGGCTACGTCGGCACCACCGGCCTGTCGTCGGGCCCGCACCTGCACTACGAGGTGCTGATCAACAAGCGCCGCGTCGACCCGCTGTCCATGCAGGTGCCGCGCGAGCGCCAGCTCAAAGGCCGCTCGCTCGCAGAATTCCAGAAGGAGCGTGCGCGCATTGACGAGTTGCGCCACATGGCGCCCGTCATGACCGCGAGCAAGTAGCGCCGCACATACGCATGTGCGGTGTCTGACCCTGAGGGTCAGACACCGTACTGCGCTGTTGCTAAGCCGCGGCCTTCACCGGCTCGCCGTTCAAGACGAGATCGCCGTCGCGAACGCTCAAGCGCACCACGTCGCCGTCCTTGACGCGGCCGGCGAGGATCTGCTCGGCAAGCGGATCCTGCACATGGCGCTGGATCACCCGCTTCAAGGGCCGCGCACCGTAGGCCGGGTCGTAGCCGCGGTTGGCAAGCCAGGTGCGCGCCTTGTCGTCCATGTCGATCCGGATCTTGCGGTCGGCAAGCAGCTTCTCAAGCCGCGCCATCTGGATGTCGACGATCTTGCCCATGTCCGCACGCTGCAGGCGATGGAACAGGATGATGTCGTCGAGACGGTTGAGGAACTCGGGCCGGAACTTGGCGCGAACCTCCGCCATCACCAGGTCGCGCACCGCATCGGTGTCCTCGCCCTCCTTCTGATTGACGAGGAGCTCCGCGCCGATGTTGGAGGTGAGGATGATTATGGTGTTGCTGAAGTCGACCGTGCGGCCCTGGCCGTCGGTCAGGCGCCCGTCGTCGAGCACCTGCAAGAGCACGTTGAAGACGTCGGGGTGCGCCTTCTCGATCTCGTCGAAAAGGATCACCTGGTAGGGCCGGCGGCGCACCGCCTCGGTGAGCGAGCCGCCCTCCTCGTAGCCGACGTAGCCCGGAGGCGCGCCGATCAGGCGGGCAACGGAATGCTTCTCCATGTACTCCGACATATCGATGCGCAGCAGCGCGGTCTCGTCGTCGAACAGGAACGCCGCGAGCGCCTTCGACAGCTCCGTCTTGCCGACGCCCGTAGGTCCTAAGAACATGAACGAGCCGATCGGCCGGTGGGGGTCCTGCAGGCCGGCGCGCGCGCGGCGCACCGCAGTCGACACGGCGTCGACGGCCTCGCGCTGACCGATGACGCGCCTGGACAGCGCGTCCTCCATCTTCAGAAGCTTCTCGCGCTCGCCCTCTAGCATCTTGTCGACGGGAATTCCGGTCCAGCGCGATACGACGCCGGCGATCTGATCGGGCGTCACCGCTTCCTCGACCATCACGCCCTGCACGCCCTCCTGGGCCTCGATGGCGGCCACCCTCTTTTCCAGCTCGGGGATGCGCCCATAAGCAAGCTCGCCGGCGCGGGCAAGGTCGCCGCGCCGCTGCGCCTGCTCCAGCTCCGTGCGTGCGCTATCCAGCTCCTCCTTGAGCTTCTGCGCGCTGCCGAGCTTCTCCTTTTCCGCCTCCCAGTTCTGAGTGAGCACCTTACTCCTCTCTTCCAGGTCGGCGATCTCCTTCTCGAGCCGGGCAAGCCGATCCTTGGAGGCTGCATCGGTCTCCTTGCGCAGAGCCTCGCGCTCTATCTTCAACTGCATCAGATCGCGGTCGATGGCGTCGAGCGCCTCCGGCTTGGAGTCGATCTGCATCTTCAGGCGCGAGGCCGCCTCGTCGACGAGATCGATGGCCTTGTCGGGCAGGAAGCGGTCGGCAATGTAGCGGTTGGACAGCGTCGCAGCCGCGACAAGAGCCGAATCGGTGATGCGCACGCCGTGATGCAGCTCGTATTTCTCCTTCAGGCCGCGCAGAATCGAGATCGTGTCCTCGACCGACGGCTCGTTGATGAATACGGGCTGGAAGCGCCGCGCGAGCGCGGCGTCCTTCTCGATGTGCTTGCGGTACTCATCGAGCGTGGTTGCGCCGACGCAATGCAGCTCGCCGCGCGCGAGCGCGGGCTTCAGCAGGTTGCCGGCGTCCATCGAGCCTTCGGTCTTGCCCGCACCGACTATGGTGTGCAGCTCGTCGATGAAAAGGATGATGCGGCCGCCCTCAGACTGCACCTCCGACAGCACCGCCTTCAAGCGCTCCTCGAACTCGCCGCGGTACTTGGCACCCGCGATCAGCGCGCCCATGTCGAGCGCCAAAAGCTTCTTGTCCCTGAGGCTGTCGGGCACGTCGCCCTTGACGATGCGCAGGGCGAGGCCCTCGGCGATCGCCGTCTTGCCCACGCCCGGCTCGCCGATCAGCACCGGATTGTTCTTGGTGCGCCGCGAGAGCACCTGGATGGTGCGGCGGATCTCCTCGTCGCGGCCGATGACGGGATCGAGCTTGCCGGCGGCCGCGTCCTCGGTCAGGTCGCGTGCATAGCGCTTCAAGGCATCGTAGCCCTGCTCGGCCGACGCGGTGTCGGCGGTGCGGCCCTTGCGGACCTCGTTGATCGCGGTGTTGAGTCCCTGCGGGGTGGCGCCGGCCGCGGCAAGAATATTTGCAGCCTCCGTCCCCTTCTCCAGCGCAAGCGCCAGCAGCAGCCGCTCGGCGGTGACGTACTTGTCACCCGCTTTCTCGGCGATCTTCTCGGCCCCGTCGAAAACGCGCGCAAGCTCACGCGTTGCACCGGGTTGCCCCGCGCCGCCGCCCGAGACCTGAGGCCGCCTGGCGAGCTCGGCGTCGAGCGCCAGCAGTGCCGCCTTGGGATCGCCGCCGGCCTTGCGGATCAGGCCCGCCGCCAGACCTTCGCTGTCGTCGAGCAGCGCCTTTAAGAGATGCTCGGGCGTCAGCTGCTGGTGGCCCTCACGCAGGGCAATCGTCTGCGCCGCCTGCACGAAACCGCGGGCACGGTCCGTATACATTTCGAAGTTCATCGTCCCTCCTTGAGCACGCTTGCTCCGCCCTTGCGGCACGGGTTAGCGCCTACGCGTCAGGAAAAGGGGCTTGGCCCGACCTTTTTGTGACGTGAAGCATCGAGCCGAAACCTTTCCAACAGGTGATATAGTGTGCTGCAAACCCGGCAAAAGGGGCGTGGGGTCCCGCATGCCGCACCGACTCTCAATGTTGCATCGGCGATGGCGCAAGAAGCCCAACGCAGCGTCCGCGGACTTTATCGCTACCCCGTCAAAGGCTTGTCGCCCGAGCCCCTTGTCCACCTGGAGCTTGAGGCGGGCGGCACTGCGCCCTTCGACCGCGCCTACGCCATCGAGAACGGTCCGGGACGCTTCGATGCGGACAACCCGCAGCACTTGACCAAGATCAATTTCCTCATGCTCATGCGCGACGAGCGGCTCGCGACGCTGGCGACCACCTTCGACGACGCCACCCACACGCTGACCATCCTGCGCCACGGCAAGCAGGTCGCGCGCGGCCAGCTCACGACCTCGCTGGGGCGAAAGATGATCGAGCAGTTCCTGGCGGCCTACATGCAGGCGGAGCTGCGCGGTGCGCCGAGCATCGTCTTTGCACAGGGCCACAGCTTCTCCGACGTGGCCGCCAAGTGCCTCCACGTCGTCAGCCTCGCCTCGTTGCGCGAGCTGGAGCGCGCGGCCGCAGCCCCGCTCAGCCCCTTGCGCTTCCGCCCCAACCTCGTCGTCGACGGGCTCGATCCTTGGGAGGAATTCGGCTTGGTCGGCAGGGACATCAGTGTCGGCAATGTCGTGCTAAACGTCTTCAAGCGCACCGAGCGCTGCGCGGCGACCAACGTCGATCCCGAGACGGGAAAGCGCGACACCGCGATACCCTCGGTGCTGCTGCGCACCTGGGGCCATAGCGATTTCGGCGTTTATGCGCGCGTGGTGAGGGGCGGGACGATGACGATCGGCGATGCCGTGACATTCTGCGCCGCGCAACCGGGCAATCCGGCTCCTCAAGGAGCGTGAGCACCCTGAAGGGGTGTCTCAGTCGTGATCGACATCCTCGGTAACGGCGCCGCCGTTCGCCTCGCTGGCGGCAGGGCCGCCGTTGCTGTCGCGGCGCGGACGGCGCACGGGCCGGCGCAGGAACTCGGGCTGCTCGTGGCTCTCGCCGAAGCGCTCGCGGGCGCCCGAGGAGCCTTCCGACGACGGCTGCGAGCCGCCCTCCGAGCCGGCCTCGGCGTTGCGCGGGCGCGAGCCGCGATAACCCCGGTCCCGCTGCGGCTCACCACCGCCGCGCTCTTGCCGGTCGCGATAGCGGTGGGGCTGCTCATGGCCGCCGCGCTGACCGTCGAAGCGCTGACCGTCAACGCGGGGCTGCGGCTCGTTCGGGCGCATGGGCGCGTGCGAGGACTGCATGTCGGCGCCGTCGCCGTCATCGTCGCCGTACTCGTCGCCGGGTTCCATGGAATCGTGAGGTGAATAGGGACGATTGCGGCCCATCCCGCCATTCATCATCTCGCCGCCCTGGCCGATCTGCTGGTCGCGGAAGGCCATAATAATGCGGTTATAATGCTCGGCGTGTTGCAGATAGTTCTCCGCCAGCACCGGGTCGCCCGATGACGTGGCGTCGCGCGCCAGCGTCATGTACTTTTCTGCTATGTGAGCCGGCGTGCCGCGGATTTTTACGTCCGGCCCGGTGCTCTCAAAGCTGCGTGTGAGCGGGCTTTGTCCCTTGCGGTTGCGCCCGCGGCCCCTGCGGTTCTGCTGTCCTTGCCTCATTGGCTCCGTTCTCGGTCGTGATGAATAGTGTTGGCGTATGCCCTGCCGCCAGCGGCAATGCGTTGTCGCTAGTGCCCCAGCACAAGGGCACACCTAGCCTTTCCAGGCTCCTGTGGGCGTCCGCAGGCGCACACCGTCGATCTCTTCATTTGACGCTCAAACAGCGGTCGCTACATCCAGTCGGAAAGGGGCGTTGAACGCCATGCCGCCAGCGATCGCCATTTCAGCGGGAGCATGAGGATGTCCGCGCCTGCACGCTGCGTCCTCCTGCTTCGCAATCCCAGCTCGTGCGGTTCCGCTAGGCCTAACCACTGAAGCGCGACGCACGATCAATACGGCTGGCGCGGAGACTAGCGCGGAACGGAGCCAAATCAAACTCTTTATTTGCGACATCGTTACAACTGTATCTCCGTGGCCACACAACGCGTGTGACCACCGAGATCCCGCCGGAAATGCAGGCCTGCCTGGGCTGCCGCGGGGACGTAATCGCGCAGCAGTTGGGCAACGGTCGCGGCCTGCCCGGCGCCGACCTCGAACACGGCCCAGCCGCGCGGAACGACTCGGGTCAGCGCTGGAATAATGCGGCGGTAAACGTCGAGGCCATCGGCGCCGCCGTCGAGGGCGGAGCGCGGATCGTGGTCGCGCACCTCCGGGGACAAGGCGGATATCTCGCCGCTGGCGATGTAGGGCGGGTTGCACACGAGAAGATCGAACGGCCCGTCGATGCCGTTCAGACCGTCGTACATGTCGGTCTGCATGCGCGTCATGACGCCATGTCGGCGCCCGTTGTCTGCCGCAACGGCGAGCGCCTCGGCGTTAATATCCCCGCCCAGGCCCGTCGCCTGTGGCAGCTCGGCCAGCAGCGTCACCAACAGGCAACCCGACCCGGTGCCGACATCGAGAATGCGAATCGGACGCGTGCGCCAGCCCTCCTTGTCGGCGATCTTAAGCGCCGTCTCGATCAGCGTCTCCGAGTCGGGGCGCGGATCGAGCGTGGCCGGCGTCACCGCAAAGGTGCGCCCGTAGAACTCGCGCTCGCCTAAAATGCGCGACACCGGCTCGCGCGCGCAGCGCCGGCGCAGCATCTCTGCGAGCTTGCGCGATGCCGCGGGATCGATCGGGGCCTCGGGCGCGGCCAGCAGCGCTGCAGCGCCAAGCCCGGTTGCGACCTCCACCAGCCGGCGCGCATCGCGCGCGGCGTCCTCGACGCCGGCCGCGGCGAGCGCGCGCGCTGAGCGTTGCGTCGCCTCGCGCAGGCTCATCGTCCGCTCCTCGGCCGTCGGGTCAAGCACTGACGTGGCTCTCCATGGCGGCGAGCTGGCTCGCCTGGTGGTCGGTGATAAGCGCGTCGATCAGCTCGTCGAGCGCGGTGCCCTCCAGCACCGCGTCGAGCTTGTGCAGCGTCAGGTTGATGCGGTGGTCGGTGACGCGCCCTTGCGGAAAGTTGTAGGTGCGAATCCGCTGCGACCGGTCGCCGGTACCGACCTGGCCCTTGCGGGCCAGCGCGCGCGCATCCGCCGCCCGCTCGCGCTCCTGCTCGTAGACGCGCGCGCGTAAGACCTGCATGGCAAGCCGCCGGTTCTGATGCTGGGACTTCTCCGAGGACACGACGACGATGCCGGTCGGCAGGTGGGTCATGCGCACCGCGGAGTCGGTCTTGTTGACGTGCTGGCCGCCGGCGCCGCCGGCGCGCATGGTGTCGATGCGGATATCCTCCTGCCTAATCTCCACGTCGATGTCCTCCGCCTCGGGCAGGACCGCGACCGTGGCGGCGGACGTGTGAATGCGCCCGCCCGTCTCCGTCTCGGGGATGCGCTGCACGCGGTGCACGCCCGATTCGAACTTGAGGCGCGCAAAGACGCCGTCGCCGGAGATCGAGGCGATGACCTCCTTGTAGCCGCCCAGATCGTTCTCGGAGATGGAAATGATATCGACCTTCCAGCCCTTGAGCTCGGCGTAGCGCGTGTACATGCGGAACAGGTCGGCCGCGAACAGCGCCGCCTCGTCGCCGCCGGTTCCGGCGCGCACCTCGAGGATGGCGCTCTTCTCGTCGGCTGAGTCCTTGGGGATGAGCTGCAGCTTGAGCTCGTGCTCGAGCGCCAAGCGCTTGGGCTCCAGCGTCTCCAGGTCGGCGCGCGCCAGCGCTGCCATCTCCTTGTCGGTCGCCGGGTCGTCCAACAGCGCCTCGAGATCGGCGCTCTCCTTCTCGACCGCACGCAGCGCCTCGATGGTCGCCACCAGCGGGTTGAGCGCGGCGAACTCCTTGGTGAGCCTGGCGTAGGTCGCCTGGTCCACGCCGGCATTGAGCTCGGACTGGATGGCGTTCCAGCGCCCGATCATCTTGTCCAGCTTCTGCTTGGGGATGGTGGTCATGGTGTTGGGTGAATGGTTAGGGGCGCCTTGCGGCGCCGCTTCCTCGAACCGGGGAACCAATCCCATCGGTCGGAAAAATGCAACTGGAGGCTAATATATAGGGGCCCGGCCGGGATGGGCACGACCTGGAGTGCTTCCCACATCGATTGAATCGGCACCGGCCTGGGCCTGCCACGTCGCAGTTCACCGCCGCCGTAATCCTCGCAGAGACTGGCGTGGGTCCCGCTCTACAGCGGGATGACGTTGAAAGGAGGCGGGCGGCCGTCACACCCACAACCGTCATCCCGGCGCAGGCCGGGACCCACGCAAGCATCAGCAAATTCTTCTGGTGCAGGAGAATGGACGGCCTCAAGCCCGGCCGGATTGACTACATTGGAACGGCGGCTCGACCGCTTCGAGCCTAATCCAAGGGTGAGGTTTGCGCTATGCTCCAGGCTTGGTTCTCTATCGGCTACTTCGTCCTGCTCGCAGTTTTGGTGCTCGCCTTCGTCTTGTGGCGCGGGGGCAGTCCCGTGCTCGCCATCGCTGCCCTCGTGGTGGGTGTGCCCCTGTGGTTCGGATGGGAATACGCGCGTCCCACGTGGACGACCGGCCTCATCACGGGAACGGAGGTGCGCCGCAGCGATCCCGACGCCCGGGGCAGAACGACCGACATCGAATACATCTACATGCGCAACCGGTCCGACCGGGGGATGGAGCTGATCAACGACGACACCTGGTGGTGGCTGAAGCGAAACAGCGAGCGCGTCTTCAACGACGCCAAGACCGCGCAGGATCGCAACACGGAAATGACGCTGCTGTGGAACCGGTGGCGCTCCACGCTTTTGTCCAAGTACCCCAACGCGATCGCCATCGGCCGCGCCGGCTCCTGGCCGTGGTGGTCGGTGCGGACCATCGTGTTCTACGGGCTTTCGATCGTGGTGTGGGTGGGGTTTTTCTATGCCTTCATCAGGCTGCGGCGGGCGGCGGAGGGGTGAGCGCGGCGGTTCTGCGCGAAGTGCCTTGGTACCGGAAAAGAATATTGTAGCGACTGCTATACGTGACCACGAATGTGGGCGGTGAGCGTATGCGGTTCCGAAGGACATGGAATTAACGGAAGAGTTCGCGGACGTGAACGAATGGGCGACGCTCTTCGACAGCGATTCGAAGTTTCGCCGCGACGATTTCGTCGAGCGAGATTCTGCGCTGCAGCGCTTCAACTATGTCCCACCCATCCATCATTATCACGCGCCTTGCGGTGAACGCCTGAAGGCCCTCGGCAGTGAACCCCGAATAGGAGACAATCAGGCCTCTCGATCCTTCGAGACGGTCGCCGACTTTCTCTTGAAAGGCGCGCAGGGATGAGGCATCCGCCTGAGAATTTCTCCACCTAGCCTCCATGAGGTACACAGAGTTGCGATGGATAAAGCTCCCGTCGATTTGTTCGCCTACAAGCTTAAAGGATCCTCGCGCGTCCAAGCCCCACACATCGAACCAACTCTTCAAGAACCGCTCGAATGCATAACCTCGCGCTTGGGCGGCCTCGTCCATTGTGTGCAAGGCTATGAATTCGGCTTCCAACCTGAATAGGACGCTATCAGCGGGGCGGCTCGGCTTAGTCGGCGCAGGACCAGATGGTATTGTCTCTGGGGCAGGAGGCAAAGGTCCGCCACCAAGCCTCTCGATAGTCGCGCTGAGGCGCGCTCGCGCGCTCCCCACGGTCTCAGGCTCACCGCGGCTCAGGCGACCTGCTTCTCGGTACTCCCAAAGAGCATGCAACGCCCGAATGATCGCTGCAGTCTGCGCGACCTCCAAGAAGGCCCGGAGCCGCTTCCCTTTCGATCTGCCGTGGATGGTGTAGGCATCGTCGTAAATGTCTATACCAACGTCCCGCTTGAAGAACGAATCAAACCGGCTATTGCTGAAGTCCATCACATGGCCGCCATACATGCCGAACAGGCTGTCTATCAGCTTCATGTCAGCCGTGGTCAGCTTTGGCATCGGTCTTTTCTCCGCGCCACTTGGTCTTGGCGCGGAAGTGAACCACGCTTTCCGGTTTTGGCAATACGGGATTCGAATGGCTTTCTCACCCGGCGCGTCAAAGAAGAAGCATGTGCACCGCCTCGATACCCACGACGACGTTGGGCTCACGAGCCTAGGGAATAAAAGAGAACCTACTGACCAGCGCGAGAATGTAAGTGGGCAATGTGCGACCGGCCGTCAGACCCAAAGCCGCGCGTGCGAGCTTCTTCCGATCCTTCACCGCCATGAATAGCGCAGTAGCCGCCATCGCGTTTCAGCCATTCATTGATCGGAAGTTGCGAGTAACCGCTGAGGTAATTTCGGCACGGCTTCCCCTTGGCGGTGACTCCACCGCAGCGCGCTGAGCCATCGTGCCTCAACCATTCCAGATATTGAGCCTTTGTTACGCCGTAGTAGGTCGCTCCGAATTGGTCGCGATCAGCGAGAAACTTCATAACATCTTGTGGGTCAACCAAGAAAACGGTGGCCATCCCCCCTACACACCGAACTTGGCCGACAAATGCAATGCCGCCTTTTCGCATTGCTTCAATGGTCGCCACATCGAGCATCACGGGCCTCACATCACAGCTATCGATTCGCACTATACTCCTCTTTCCTTTGGAGACGCCACTTAACAAGCCACACGCGTAGCCGTGATGAAGACTAGGAATTACTCTGCCGAGTTGGTGGGACAACAGCCAATCAATGGTTAGAAGCCGGAAGCATCATTTCGTGCAGCAAGCGCACTTGCGCTTATTTGAAGACGCAACGCAGCGGCTTGCCGTTGGCGGCAAGGATGGCTCGCGGTTTCGTCCAACGACGGGATCAATCTTCGCAGAACGTGACCTCTACGCTTATGAAGTGGATGGCTCGACAACCTCTGAGTTCGAAGACCGGCTTACGGAAATCGAAAATCAGACGTTTCCTGCACTCCAAGAACTCGCTGACAGGCGCCTTCTGATGGATGGCGCAAAACCCCTCATTCGGGCCTACATTGCCACGTCCTTCTTGCGGAACCCCTCCCAACAGGCCGGTGTCATTGCGATGCACGAGCACGCTTTGAAGGGGGCGATGAAAGCATTAGACGCACACGGAATGCTTCCGCGCTTTCCGAACAACGGGACAGCTTTCGCTGACAAGACGGCATCCGAGCTTATCGATGCGGGCATGGTAGTCATAAAAATCAACAATGCGACGTTCCTTCAAAAAATGAAGGAACTCTTGGATACCACGCTACGACTAGTTAGCGCTTTCGAATTGTCGCTAGTGATCTCGCCGGACGGGCGCATCGCGATCGGTGATCATCCGCTGACATTCCTGCATCCGACAATTGACGTTGGACCATACGGCATTCCGTTCGGTGGCCAAAGCTGCGAACTCACGTTTCCTGTATCCAAGCATGTCTGCCTGATCGGCAGGTGGCACGAAGCGTTTCCAAAGACAGATGCGGCGCGGGCCATCGAACAATTAAACCGTCGTCAGGTCTTGTTCGCTTCCATGCATGTCGCAGTTGAAGGTGAGCTTGGCAACCTGGAAGATATGCTGATCCGCTACGCTAACGTGTCGTTCAAAACGGACACGCAAACGCTTCCGTTCGCCGATAGCACCGGAATGATAGTGATGCGGCGAGGCCTCTTGCCAACATCGGAGTGGCGCCAGGTGCGTGGTGATGTCGTGGAGCTTCGTACGGTGCTCTGATTCGAGCCAGCATAGTGCCGAAGTCGGGACCCCCGGCCTGCGCCGAGGGCGGGCAAGCCCGAGGATGACACTTGGGGGCGTGTTGGAGCGAGACCGGTACAGCACGTAGGGCGGATTAGCGAAGTGTAATCCGCCAATCCACGAATGGAGCCGCAAGCGGGCACTCAGCCGGTGGGTTACGCGCCTTCGGCGCTAACCCACCCTACGACCTATTCCCATTGGCCCGCTGCCGTTGTCCTCGCGGAGACTGGCGTGGGTCCCGCTCTACAGCGGGATGACGTTGAAAGGAGGCCGGCGGCCGTCGTACTCGCTACGGTCATCCCGTCATGCCGGAAGCATGCTTTCAGCAGCGCCCGAGGATGACACTTGGGGGGAGCGTTGCGAGCCGACGCGCAAGTGGTCGAGCGCGATGCTGGGCGTTTCCGTGCGAGAGCACGAAATGGCCAGAACATCCATGCAGAGTACTTGCGGCAAGGATGGAGCCTGGTCATGAGAGCGAACGGTTTGGCCCTGGGGGCGATTTTATTTTGCCTTGGAGCGGCGACGGCAGAGGCAGCCGACGGCCCCCGAGCCGGTATCCCCGGCAGCTGGGACGCCATAATATTGGGGCAATGGACGGTGCCGTCCGAAAACAAGATCTCGGCGACATTTCGGGAGGACGGGACGATGTTCGCCGGCGCGGGATGCAACTCCATGTGGACCAAGTTTGCGGTCACCGGCCAAACATTCTCCAAAATGGGGGACCTCGCGCAGACAGCGATGGCTTGCGCCGAGCCGACAATGGCCGCCGAGGCTAAGCTTTCCGCCGCCATCGTGGCGTCACGGGAGTGGCGCGTGGAGAATGGCTTGCTCGTGTCCTACGACGAGAACGGAAAGGTCGCGGC
>Ga0307426_1001492_pt1 | contig 15420 bp, 14 predicted proteins | sample SalMarWE160340MG_FD_202165 | JGI IMG/M metagenome (GOLD analysis project Ga0307426, IMG submission 202165) | Salt marsh sediment microbial communities from the Plum Island Ecosystem LTER, Massachusetts, United States - WE1603-40 | ecosystem: Environmental > Aquatic > Marine > Intertidal zone >... | reverse complement strand
ATTATTGCCTTTTTGCCAAGCGAATACCAGCTACGCTCAATAAGAATCTCAGCTAACTCTTTAATCATCTGAGAATTATTAACAATAGGCGCCAAAGACATATGTGAAGCTTGAATGCTTTTAACACTTGGATGCTCCGCCACACTTCTAACCAGATTCACAACAGCCTCTTTATTTGGAATAAAAGTTTTGCTTTTAGAACCATACAGAAAGAGGTCTTCCGTGACTAAAGTGACGTGGTCACTGCCTTCCCTTGTTGTAATCTTAACCTCTTCCATAATCGTATCCATCGGCACATCCACCTTGTTCTGCATAGTAGGCGTGCAAAACTGGCATTTTCGACCACAGCCCTTGGAGATTTCAACTGACCCATGAATAGCCACATGCTTAACCAAAGGCATCGTCCCATAATCCCAGCTGCGCAATGACTCATCAGCGTGAACAATACGTGGAAGCGCTTCCCCACTTACCGCTTTCTTAAAAACTTCAACTATTGGCTCAGGTCTACCACCTATAAGCAAACAGTCCACACCGTACTTATCAGTCATCTGCTTACGTTCAAGCTGCCAAGATCCAAAGCCACCAACAACAATTTTAGGTTTAAATCTCCTGATGTTGGGATGCTTAACGAGCTTTTGAAACTCAACAGCGTTCATCGGCTCTCCACCGCCAATAATTGAAGAGTACGTTTTGCTCACGTAGCCCATGCCTGTTGGATCCATAGAGGAGATCCCAACCACTTTCGTGTCTGACCCTATGAAGGCATGCAAGTCCTCAGGATGAACCACGGCAACATCGGACGCAGTGAAACCGTTTTCCAAAAGCATGGCTTCAACCTTTCTTAAACCATAAGGTGCAAACTTGGCTCTGCCATCAAGATAGCGTTCGACTGGGGGATAAAGAGTTTTTCTGGCGAAGCCGAGTGGAATGGGCCCTAAGCCGAAGCCTGCGGAAAAAGCCATGAATGGATTGTTATAGAAGTCGCTCATCTCTGTGGCTGAAGCGGTGAGCACGATTTTGACGCCTGAACTCGTCTTTATCTATCTCCTTCATTGTCCACGCAAATAGAGAAAAAGAATGTTCCACTATACTATTAAAAATTACTGCTAGTTATACGTCTACACACATATTTCTAAAGGAGAAAAATCTGCAAATTGTCGTCCGAGTAACTCTGATATGTCAACCTTTAACGGATGAGTAACTCCTTTTTGCATGGAAAACACCTAAAAATAATGTTATAACAGTTCTTTTTCCATTACCTACCAACAGCTCTGGCGCAAACTGGAAAAAAGTTACCCTAGCTCGCGCGCACAATTTTACTTCAATATAGCCTTTAGGATCAAGCCTATTTGATCTGTTGATGTTAAAGTGAACAAGTCCGGCCTTTGCAGCTTCAAGTTCGTTATAGAGATCTACGAACGGGAAGATTCATCAAGAAGCCTTAATTTAGAAAAAAATAAGGGTTAGTCTAAGCTTTTATTATTTGGTGCTGTTACGAAGAGAGTAGCATTAGTATTCACACTCACATTCACGCTCTTAACCTTAGCATTTGGGGTTCAAACTGTCAAGCCACAGTATACTCCAGATGGACAAGGGTTTATTCTTGTTTCACCTATCAACATCAATTCTCCGACTAACAGTACCTACTCTACTCAACCGTTAACTTTGAACCTCACAGTCAACAGCTTTCTTGATTCAAGCAAAGCCAACATAACAATCGTTTATTCCATTGATGGAAAAACTAACAAAACAATAAACACACAATCAACGCCTTTCCTATGGGTGTACAATCCTACTATTTGATTACTGGATATGCAACTCTGCTAGAAATGCCTGAAGGGTCACATAGCATAACTGTTTATGGCAGATACGAATTTCCAATCTCTTATCACAATATTGGATTAGACAATAGGACAGTCTACTTTACAGTAAACGATGGAAACCCGCCAAAAATATCAAACTTGTCACTTGAAAACAAAACCTACAACCAAAACGACTTACCTTTGAACTTCACAGTGGATGAATCAACCTCATGGATAGGCTATTGTTTAGACGGACAACCCAATGCAACTGTGACTGAAAACTTTACTCTTACCGAGTTATCTTCTGGTTCACACACGTTAACCGTCTATGCAAATGGTACAGCTGGAAACATGGGCGCATCTGAAACAATCAGTTTCGGCATTGCGACACCTTTCCCAACAACACTAGTTGTTACTGCATCAGTAGTTTCAGTCGCCATAATAGGCACAGGTCTGCTTGTCTATTTCAGGAAACGCAAACGTTAAGCTGAAAGCTTGTGTGTGAGTTTTATGGGTTTTGGTTTTTGGTGTTTTGTGAGAAGAGGGTAAGAGTAAGTATATGTAAGTAATTAGGCAAGAGCGCAAGAGTTAGCGAGTTAGCCGGCAGGTAAGCAAGTACGAGAGAGAGAAAGATTAAAATTTAATCTTTTTCCCCTTTTTCAAATAGCAAGTGGTGATGAACGTCGCCACCGATTCCGTATTGGGTGCTAGTGTAAGCGCGCGCTCAATTGCTTTACCGACATCTTTGTGGTGCTCAACTTCCACACATTCATATTCTTTCAACTTTATCACCTCTTTGTTGTTTATATGATTCTAACTATTTCTTTCATTTCAACTGCAACTTCTCTGTGGGTTTGTAGACTTTCTATCCTATTCTGGAAGTCTTTCAGCAATCTGTTTGATATCTCTACGATATTGCTTGAACGCATCACGTCCTTTCCTCGTGAGGGCAAGCGCCGTATGTGGCTTTCTCTCGATGAACTCTTTGGTCACCTCGACATAACCAGCGTCTTCTAGCTTCCTTAGGTGAGCGGAAAGGTTTCCAGGCGTCATCTCCGTTTGGTGTAGAAGAAAAGTGAAGTCTGCACTTTGAACTACGTAGAGCTGTGCCATAATCATCAGCCTGCTTGGTTCATGTATCAATCGGTCGACATCTTGGATGTTCGCATCGCTATTCGGCAATTGCTTTGTCACCTTTCAAAGGATACTTCTTTACGAAACCGATCAGCAGAGCAACACCCACTACCATTACCGTAGTTCCCAACGCCATGAGTATGTATGCAAAGAAAATACCCACAAAATGCCCAATAACAAGAGAAATCAATGCCAGCAAGCCGTATGCGTAAAGTCTTCTGAGTCCCATCGAATACCCAAAGAGGATACAAACAGCCAAACTTCCGAAACCTACTATAAGCATTCCATTTTGAAAGATCAAATCCAGCCACTGTCGAGATCCACCTTGAAAGGTAACAAGAGTGAAAGCGAAGAAAACTCCTAGGCCAGCCACTGCCAGGCCTATGAAAATCGCCATGAGTTTGCTTGTGCCTCCTCCAGGTCCGAATTTTACAAAGCCTATGCGGGGCATCGTAATTCTTCTTTTTGCCGCGATCCATATCGGCAATACTGTTGCTATAAGAATAGCAGGCATTATTGCTGCAAAGCCGAACTCCCAGACTATGTCCATGAATATGCCTAAGCCAAATCCCAGAATATACAGTCCCGCGAATATGTCAAGCAAGCCGTCCTGATGATACGACATGTACGTCCTTCTTTCAATTTCTTTAAGGTTTGGTTCCTTGGTCATTACTTTCACCTCAATTATGCCAACTACTTTCTATCTTATAAGACTTTGCATTACAAAGTAGTCTGTATATGTAGAACGTGTTATATCTGGCCTTATAGCGCGCGCGTCTGAAGAAATGAAGAAAGCCTTCAACAAAGTAAGGGAAGTCAGACGGGCGAGCGAGCGCTGAAAATGAAGTATATCTGGATATCTAATTACCTTAGTTTTTTACCACATTGAGCACAGGTATCTATCTTTTTTAGGTGTTTAAGAGTTAGCGAAATGTTGCATTTGTAGCATAGGCGGATTCTGCGGTTTGAACAACAAAACGTGGCTAATTCTCCGCATGAATCGCAGCTTTTACGTAGGAACGCGCACTCATTACACACGAGAATCAGTCAAAAAGAGTTTTTGAGGTTATGAAACAATCTCCGAAGCTGATGTTTGAAACCTTTTAGAGTAGAGTTAAAATGATGAGCGCGCCAGCGTGCTAGCGCCCTTTTTCCCAAAGAACCCAATGGATTTTAGTAAACTCTTTTTTCTTGAGGTTTTTTCCCTTTTGCATCTTTTCGACAATTTTGGCAAATTCTTTGTCATGCTTACAGTCTTCACGGTTTTTTATTATAGTGTTGAGGATTAGCGCGTTCTGTTGTTCGAGTTGCACACACTGCACCCACATGTCATATATGACGAAACACTATACTAAATGTCAAGTCATATAAAACCTTTTTCCTAAAAAAGTGAGAGGAAGAATCTAAGGTTTTTGGAGTAGAAACTTTTCTGTATTGAGGTTTTGAACTAGGTTCCAGCCTTCATCTAGCCTTTTAAATAGTTCCGGTTCGCTTTTTGCGATAATGTGTTTTCCGTTGCCGTTGGCGCTTTCGTCTTTTAACCGTCTAAACTCGCTTATGGCTTCGTCCATGTCTTTCGCTCTTGCCAAAATATCTTCTAGTCTTCTTAGTTGGTCGTCTTCGTATCCTTGCAGTTTTGCGAAGTTCAAGAGCATTTCATCTTTTAGTTTCTTCTCTTCTGTTGGAACCGCGTAAACCGTCAAGTAAGGAATAGCCTTTCTATACTCAGCAAGGTGTAAACTTTCTTCAGCTTTGAAGTAACTCGCGTCCAAGTATAGGCCTTTATGTCCCATCCATCTCTCTTGATATGAAGCGTCAACGCCTATGCAGTTTGAACGGAAATATTTTCTCAAAGTGTGAATATGCAGCTTAAACCAGCTCTGAGATTTCTCGGCTAGTCCAGCGCGCCTCAGTAAGCGAGCCCATACTCGCTCGTATCCTTCAACTTTTTGAAACTCGCCTCTGTGGTAGGCATCACCGATTAAAGGTGAATCCGGCTTAACTTGTTCACCAGCAGCCTCTCGTTCTGCTAGGTATTGTTGGAGAGCGTTTCTTGCCTCTGGTGTTATGAAAGTTACAAAATACCTTCCAGCGCTACGGCTTCTTTTGCTTCCGAATTTTCGGCCTCTCTTTCTCTTAACCGTTAAGCTCGCTACGTCTGGATAATTGAAGTTAACATCTCCAACTTTCAGGCTTAACAAAGTGCCAATTCTCAGACCACTTGAGGAAGCTATAAAAATTACGGCTCTGTCCCTGCTTGAGCTGGCATGATTAAGCAGTTTCTTCAACTCGTTTTTTGAAGGCGCTCGATCTTCCTCTCTCGTCATGTTGCTATTTGGCATTTCTATTTTAGCCCAGTTTACTTTGACTCCGTTCAGATCTAGCCACTTTTTAACTCCAAAAGCGTAGTTTCTTACTGTAGAATGACTCTTACTCTGTTTGTCTAGAGCGTAGCCTATGAACGCGTCAATTCTTTCTCCAGCGTCAACCTTGCCGGTTTGCATGGCCTTGAGCGCTGTTTCCGGATCCTTGAAGCCTAGAAACTTTGTGAATAAACTTACATAGTTGACGTAGTTCTCAACTGTTCCCTCAGAGCCTAAACGCCTTGAACCAGCGATGGCTTCATGAATTTTCTTGACACTTGGGTATTTCTCGATCATTTCCCTAGGGTGTTTTCGCATTTTAACCACGTATGACAAACTATACACTGTCATCCAATATATAGTTTATCATACGGTGCCGTCTGAGTAACTCTGAACTTTCATCCACAATGGTCAAGCTAATGCCTTCTCATCATCCGGCAAGAGAATGTAAGCCAAACCAAAAATAAAAGCGTTCTCAGCCAAACAGGCACGAAGTGGCATGGAAAACTCGCGCGCGCTATGAATATTTCAATTCTTTTTTTACCTGTCTTCTAAACTGTTACTTTTAGTATCTGGAGATATTTGGTGAACCTGTCTTTCAGCAGTCTTCCACTCTCTGTCAAAGAGTAAAGTTGACGTCCAGGAGCATTTTCACCAGCTTGTTTAGTATTCTTTTCGACCAAGCCTACTTCCTCTAAATCTTTAAGGTGACGGTAGACGTTACGCAAATTCGCATTGTCAAGGTAACAATAGAATTGCTTCTTCATAATAGTCCAAATGTTGTAGCCGTAAGAGTCCTTCGCGTTAACGTCGTTTCTGTATATTATGGCCAATATCTTGAATTTCGTTTCTCCGATTGAACCTTGAGGTTTGGGCATTTTGAACCCTAATATTTATAAGGGTTCGCGAGTATAAATGTATTACCTACAGGTAATTTACCCTCTATTATTAAACAATACAACAGAAACGCATGATGGATGTAGTTTTGCAATAGGTCCCGCTTGCTATATAATAACACTGCTTGAAAGAAATCGTCAGGGGGATACTTGCAGCGAAAACGAAAGTAAAGAGAAAATGCAAAAATTACAGATGGAAAAAAATGGATGCCCTCAGTGCGGTAGTCTAAATCTTGGTACAGATGGAACTAACGGCGAAGTCGTATGCAGCCAGTGCGGCTTGGTTATCGTGGAGAACGCGTTGAACCGAGCCCCTGAAGGGAGAGCGTACACGCTAGAAGAGCAGCGCTCCAAAAGTAGAACGGGAGCACCAATAAGATACTCTAATTTCGACAAAGGCTTACACACTACAATCCGAGGCTTCAAAAGGTGCTGGAGGCCACCCGCTTTCAAGTAAGGCAAAACGTCGAGCTTGGAGGCTCAGGAAGTGGCAAAACCGAACAAGAGTACGCGATTCACGCAACAGAAACCTAATGCAGGCCATGAGCGAGCTTCAGATCCTCTCGGAAAAACTTCACCTCTCTTCCTCAATCAAAGAATTAGCCGCAGTTATCTACCGAAAAGCCCTTGAAGAAGACCTCACGCGAGGGAGAACAATAGCAGCTATAGTGGCCGCAGCCGTGTATGTTGACTGTAGGTTCACTAAAACACCGAAAACGCTCGATGATATAGTAAAAGTAAGTGCGCGAAGCAGAGGAGAAGTGTCAAGAGCTTATCGCCTAATCGTCCGTACGCTCAAAATTGAAGTGCCTTCACATGACCCTTTGGGTTACATTTCAAGAATCGCTGAGAAAGCTGGGATTCCAGGAAAGGTTCAGGGCGTTGCCGTTAATATCTTGCGAAAAGCTAAACACATGCGGATAGCCTTGGGTAAAGACCCTGCAGGAGTTGCCGCCGCAGTGCTTTACATAGCCTGTCAACTAAGGGGCGAACACATGACTCAAAAGGAAATCGCAGAAGCAGCAGGAAGAACAGAAGTAACTTTGAGAAACAGAAAGAAAGACATCACCAAAAAACTTGGCCTGCATCTTTAGCCACAAAGATGCAATTAAAATTTTCTTGTTTTGAGCGTAAGCGTAGAATCGGGCCATTCTACGGTCATAAGGTACATGAAATTACTCAAGATGAATTTACGTGGCACTACTGAAGTGGATGATTTTCGTTGTTTGAAGAAGAGTGTGTATTTTATTTGAAGGTGGGTAAGATTTAGAACGTTTTTATTTCCCACAGTTTTCGGGCCCGCAGTTTTTTTGCCGCCTCTGGATTTTCCTTTACCAACTCTTCAATGACTGCTGCTTTGATTAGCCTCGTAGAAATGGGTGGGTCCATTTTGCAGAGTTTGGCTTGAACCTTCATCACAATCTTGCTCGCCAATTCATCGGTGACCCCAACTTTTTTCAGAGAATTAACAATTCTTTGAAGTTTGAATTCTTCAATTTCGCCTGATTTTTGCGCCACGCTGATGGCTGGGTGTGAAGGTGCTGCAGAGGGTAAAGCCACCACCAAGGAAGCCTTGTGGTCTCGGATTGTTTCAAGCAGACCTGAATCCGCGACGATTGTTATTACTTTCTGATCTTCGTTTACACCTTTTACTTCGATTCGCTCGATGACCTTGTTGTTTTCTAAGAAGATTTTTATAAAGTCACCTGAAGCGAGATTAGAGGGAATTACCATGCATTCTATGGGTATAGCCACGCTACCTTCAGGTATAGCCGCGCTTAAACCTCGTTCCTTAGCTGATATCGCGAAGTGAATAACTTTGCCTTCTTGATTCAATTCAAGTTCCACGTCTCCTACGCCCCAATCTGTAATCAAACGCCGTTTTACTCGGTTGGTGATGTCTTCCAGAGGAAGGTCAGCGGGCAAGGTGAACTCTCGCTCTGACAATTCGGCTTTCAGAGAGTCAGGAACTCTGGGGTTACCTACCATATCGTATATCAGTCGTGCGTTGGGTAACTTGACTGTGGTATACGCGGTTTTTCCGCCTCTAATGCCGTCTAATATGGAGGCTGCGCTTTTTTTCGGCATCTTTTCGGCTATCTTGTCGCCGGTATTAACACCCCAAACAATGAAGATGCTCACTGCCACAATTTCGATGGCGCCTCCCAAAGTTGGCTGCTCCAAAATTGCAAGCAGTCCTCCGGAAAAACCCAAAAAGCCTAATCCGAACAGTATGCCGATAAACGAAGAGAGTTTCTCGTTCGTAAAATACCTGTAGACAACTGACAGCAGCATGACTGTGAAAAAAGCAACGGTTCCAGCTATTAAACCTCTCAGGAGTCCAGATAGGCTCTCTACAACCACAACAGACATGGATTATCCACTAGTTTAGCATTTGTAGCTGTCCACATAAAAATCTAACTTTCCTCAAAAAGCTGATTACTTTTTATTTATTTTTATGGTGGATTAAAATTTAGTCCAACCAACCAAGAAAGTCGTTTGGAATACGGTCTCTCAATTCCCACTTCATTTTCGTGAAAATACTAATTCGAAGAAGTAATAGTTACAACTATATCGAAAGAGAAGTCTACCACGTCTTTTATGTTTGAGGAAACAGCAAGAGTAAAGACCACAGGCCTCACCTCATTCAAGGCTAATGGAGAATTGTCATAGTTCCACCTGAGAGCAAAGTTACTGCTATAGTTCTGAGAAAGACTATTATTAGAAGAATCAAGAAAAACCCAATTAGCAGTCGAAAACGACATTGTAAAAGGCAAATCTCCTTCGTTCCTGAAGTAAATCAGCGAACTATTTCGTTCCTCTCCCGGCGCCATCGACGACCAATCTATACCCAGCAAAATCTCACTCTGATTATTATTCGGATTATTCTTGTAGAGGCCTAAGCTGAGATTCATTGAAGACGGCGAAGGCGACGGAGACGGCGAAGGAGAAAAATATGGGACAGGTGAAATGAAGGAAGGCGGAGCAGATGGTACTGACACAACATTTTCGTTTGGTTTCTCCACTTGGTTAGATCTGTCAAGGAGTGTAGAAACTGTAGAACTAATAAGATTCCTATGCCATAAAGTTACGGGTGCAGGAAGAGACGTGGATGAATTGCTGGAAACAGTTTGACTTGAAGCGTATCCGCTGAAGAATTGACTACTCAGCCCTAACATGAGTATTAAAAAAACCACCAGAAGGTCTCTTCTTAGAAAAGAATCAAGTGAAAATACACGTTTTGAAGGCCGTCTCCGGAATAATAGGTCTATTAGCCTTTTCAGCCTTTCCAGCAGTCTCTTAAGCGCTACCTTTTTGGCCATTGATTTCCCCTTGATTCTTTCCAGTATCCCGCTGATCTTATTAAAGCATTTTTGAGAATCATTCTAACGCAAATAGCAAAGTCAGCTTCACTAAACTTGCAAAGACTGCTTAACCTAGCTGATGCCTTAAATCTATCACCGTGGTACCTGCAAACTTGGCGAAATATGGAAGAAACTGCTCATTCTTAATCCGCAATTCTACAAGCAGGTCAAAGGGCAGAAGAAAAGCTTTGCCGAAATTTCTAACAGCCACTTGGTCATATGATGCCTTTTTACCTTCAGTTCTGACAACTTTCAACCCTAACGCCCGTTTGCCAAGGCTTTGTCCGTTAAATCCTTCAAGCAAGACCGTGTAGACCCATAAGAGGCCAAGGGTGCCGAACAAAATGGCACTGATACCAATTGTGAACACGTTTCCCGAGAAGATAGAGAAAACCTGAGATAGCATAATCACAACGGTAATTGCGAAAATAAGTAAGAAATCTATGACAGAAGCGTAGACGCTCATAGAGAGAGAAAAAGATCAAAATTTAATTGCGCGCGCTAACTGCTTGTATGATATTTCTCTATGTCTCTGTGTGTGTCTATGTCTAAGTAGTAGAAAGAAAGAGAAAGAGAGGATAAGAGAGTAAGAAAGTAGAAGGGGAAAAAAGATTAAATTTTAATCCAACCAATTTAACTACGTGTGTGGTTTGATACGAAAAATTTGTTTCGGTTGAGAACTGTTTAAATAACGTCTATGTTGCCTTAAGTGTTTATGTTAAATAATTTGAAGGGTTTTGCCCAGTTCATCTCTGTAGAGAGAGGCTTGATGGTTTTGATGATTTCGGTAGGGGCAAGCTTTCTTATGAACGAGTCGCTTTTGTGGTTTGAAGCGGTTTTCCTTGGCTTAGTCACTTTCTGCATTTGGAGCGCCACGGACGCCATGAACAACATTTTCGACGTTGACCTCGACGTGCTCTCGGACCCATTCAGGGCGGAGTTCACGAAGAAACTGGGAAAACTCGGGCTGTTCATAGCCATGTTCTTCACCGCACTCTCCCTGCTGCTGGGTGCGGTCACCATGACACCGTATGTGTTGCTGTTCATATCTGTGGGCATCATGTTTGGCGTGCTCTACTCCGTACCGCCTTTCAGGCTCAGAAAAACCGCTTACAAACCCATCGTAAACTTCACCGTCGGCGCAGTTCCAGTGCTGATTGTCGCAGCCTTCTTCAACGTGTTTTCAATCAACATCGTAACACTCATGCTGCTCATCGGCGTAACCACAGCAGTCAACAGCTTGTGGGAAGACCTTGCGGACTACGCTTCAGACTTCACCAGCGGCTGCCGAACAATCCCCATCATGCTAGGCTTCAAGCGAGGACTCATATTCACCATAATCATGGGTTACACCCTCATTCCCCTCATGGTGCTTGTCGGAGCACTCTTCCAACTCGGCTTGGTCTATTTTCTAACACTGACAGCACTCTCAATCTTCGTCACACTCCGCGTAATCCAAAAACGCAACATACTACTCAAAAAAGGCGAAGCAAACAAGAAACAACTGTTCAAACTGGGCGAAGTGCTCTCCAAAGACTTCGTCATAATCGCCCTAGTTTTCACTCTAAGCCTAATGCTCAGCAGCTTGCTAAAAATCGCACCTATCCTCTTCTAAACGTTCTTCAAAAACAGAATTATCAGTATTAGTAATTCCAAAGATAAAGAACAAAGAAAATTAAGATTGGTTCAAAACCTTTTTAAAAATCCGTTGTTGCTCCTTGAATACCCGTTGTGTCCCTTATGAAAAAGGAAACATTAAAAATGAACGAATTCGACAAGGCGTTACTGATCGCCGTAGATTAAATACTTCAATAACTCTAGGCGACATCTGCACATAGAGAGAGCAGCATTAAATTTTAATCCCCGACGACGACATAGAAGTCACGGCTGGGTTCTTTGTGATTCCAGAGCCTGGAGTCATAGCAGGCTTGTTTGCTTGCTTCTCAGCGTTAGGCCTGTTTCTTGTGCACAAGCGCAAACGACTATAAACCCGTTCAACCTCCCTTTTTTGTTTTTTTTAATAATTAAGCTGCTTCACGCAGAGTGAATATAGTGTGCTGCATGATTGGCTTGTATGAGAACTCGATGAAAAAATGGGTTTACGGCGCTTTTGCCAAGTTTTTTTGCTGTTTTATTTGTTGGGATTTGCTGACCTCTAAGAAAAAAGGGAAGAAAGCTGTGTAGAGAATGGTGACATCACCACAGAAAACGGTTGCGAGATAATCCCATAAGTTTTGGAATAATCCGTTGTGTTCACTTCCTTTTCCTGAACAGCTTATGCCCTTCAACTTCAGCATGATATTCGAAACCGACTTCCATCAGCTTAACAACTTCTTCCAAAGAATCAGGTCAAATTATGGTCACACGCGCGCAAAAGAATTGATTTACTCTTGGTAGGCATAATAATAATTTAACTTAAATGGCACTGAAGTCTTGGACAGTTCCAATTTGACTCATAATTCTATTTATATTTCTAGTTCACTATGTTTTTGTATTAATGCAAAATCAATCTGTTTTTTGTCTTTATAATACCTGCCGTGTGGGGAATTCTTCCATTATGCCTAACTTGAATCTAAAAGTTATATACCCAACTGATTTAAAATTCATAACAGCTATTTTAGGTAGCAACCCTGAAATTCAGACATTGGGATCTGAATATGATTAGAAAAGTGCTCAGTGGTCCTTTGCAGTATCTCTCCAAACTTACAGCACTCAGAACACCAGGCCTGAAATTTGCTCTGCTAAAATTTGCGGTAATTGTATTTGCCGTCGTTGCAATTTACTTTCAGGATTTAAGTTTAGTATTTGCTGATTCTCTCCATTACGAGGGTTACAGTTACATCTTGCTCATTCCTGCGCTGGTTACTTATCTGCTTTTTAGAAAGAGGCGTATGCTCGCTGCAGCCGTTTTATACGAAGATAAGAATCGTGAAGACACAAGGCATTTGCCTACACTTGCCGGTTTTCTTCTGTGTTTAATCGCTTTAACACTTTATGTCTTTGGGTCACAGACATTTTCTCCATTGCAGTATCACCTTATCTCTCTGCCTATGTTTGCGGCAGGACTTACCCTAATCTTTTTTAACCCAATAACCCTCCGTCAGGCATTTTTTCCAATAGTCTTCCTCTTATTTCTCACTCCGCCACCAGTGACTTTTCTTAATAATGTCGGATCATTACTGAGCGTAGGAAGCACCGAGACAGCAAATACAATAGCAAACTTCTTAGGGATTGAATCCTGGATATCGATCGAATCTGGGACACCAGCCATAAACCTGATACGTCCAAATAACCAGCCCCTATTACTCATAGTTGATGTAGCATGTTCCGGCATCTACAGTCTAGTAGGATTTGCGCTTTTCGCTACTTTCTTAGCTTACATAGTTCGCGATAAAATTTGGAAAAGAATCGCTATAATGATAGTTGGTTTTCCCCTGATTTATTTACTTAACATAATCCGCATTACCACAATAGTTCTGATAGGATACCAGTGGGGCGCAGAAATAGCCTTAGAACTTTTCCATATTCTAGGCGGTTGGATTCTTGTATTTTTGGGAACCTTGCTGCTTCTTGTAATAGCAGAAAAAATCTTCAAGACGCAAATCTTCAAAAAAGCGAAGGTAAACAGCCAAAACAACCTTACCCAGCGCTCAAACATAAAGCTTCATGCATCATTAGTGAACAATCTCAAACGGCCAAAAAAGAAAGCCCAAGCTTCCAACGCAGCTAAAATTGTGGTTGTCATTCTCGTAACGTTGTTGATCGTCTATATTCAGTCTCCCGTGTTTAGTTTGACTAGCGGGCCAGCTCCCATCATGATTCAAACATCATACGGGCAGCAAGGAAATCTGGAGCTTCTCCCTCAGATCGAAGATTATAGTCTAAGGTTCGTGTACCGCGACACGGATTTCGAACAACTTTCAGGACAGGATTTCTCTTTAGCCTTTGCGTACCACCCAGAAAAGCCAGGTGACTTAGCGGTCGACGTTTCGTTGGAAGTCGCAGAATCAACCGTTGTGCTACATCTTTGGGAAGTTTGTCTAATAACCTGGGCAGTTCCGAAAGGAGATCAACCAGTAACCGCGTTAGACCTCAGGGACATTAGGATACAAGAGGATCCTCCAATAATTGCGAGGTACTTTGCTTTTCAAGAACAAGACAAAACCCGAATCCAACTTGTACTTTACTACTTCACAACTGCATTGCTTGAAATAGATAACACAATTCAAAAGAAACAAGTAAAATTGAGCTTTATCACCTATTTCGACGATCCAGAGGACTTGAATATAATGGAATCTAGACTGTTACCTTTTGCAGAAACTACGGTAAACTATTGGGGGACGCTGAAGAAGTGGAACATAATCACAGCAGCAATATTGCAGAACAGCCTGCCACTGACATGTATTGCCATAGCAATCTTGATAGGACTTCTCCCTTTTAGTTGGATTCAAAGGAGAAGGTACTTCAAAGAAAACGCCTCAGCATATCAGAAGCTTCACCCAGATAATCGGCAGATTTTAGACGTAGCCCGAGAAACCGAAAAAAAGAATTTGCCCACATTCGAAAACATAGCTGAAACCTACGAAAAAACGATAACTCAACCGGTTAATAAACATAAACTCCTGAAATACCTGGTTGAATTGGAAGAACTTGGAGTAATTCGAAATGAAATAATATGCAAGCAGGACGAGCCAGTTTACATTTGGAAAACACAATATTAGCTGTCGCTATCAAATGATCGGTCACAAGGGCACTCTTTGTACATTTTGGCAGAAACATGTTTTGCATTAAATTTTAATCCCGACGACGACGACGTTGCGGTGAGTCGGGTATGAGGTGAGTTCAGGTTAGCTGGAGTGCTATCAGGACTCCAATATTAGAGTCCAAGGTCTTAAAGACGAACTTTATTTCGAAATTAGGGTTTAATAGAATCTTCTTCACATTTTCCGGAAGAATAACATCAAAGTTAGGCACTTCTAATATCATTTTATAGGGAATTCCGCTCTCGATAATATCCGTGATTTCGTCCAGGCAATATTCAAAGATATTCAGCGCGCGCGCTATACCATATTCACTCTGAGTGTATGCGGGTTGATTAACAAAAAAAGGAGGTTAAACGGGTTTACAATTGTTTGCGCTTGCGCATAAGGAACAGACCTAAACCAGAGAAGCAAGCGAACATACAAGCAATTACTGCTGGTTCTGGAACAACAAACAATCCCGCTGTTACTTCTACGTCGTTGTCGTCCAAAGCATCAGCTTCAGCGTAGTACAAGCCGTCTCCGTCGACGTCCACTATGATGTCGTATTTCCCTTGCTTAAGCGGGTCATCCCACAAGAGTGTCGGCTGAATGTCTCCGTTGCCATCTGAAGTTACTGTTGCTGTAGAGTTTACAACACGCGGCGGAATTGCCATGCCGTCAACCCAAGTCACATCTTCAACCAAATATACATCATAAGTTGTGGATGGCAGATAGCCAGCTCCCACCACATACAATTCATTGCCCACTACAAAATAGTCTTTCTTCACCCCATTTTGATTACAACTCTCAATAGTCGATATCAGAGAGTAGACCTGAACAAAAGTGGTCTTAGAATCAGTCACGTTAGCACCAAACTGATCAGCACCCCAAGCCTTAGCCACATTAGTCGTGTTCTGCGTTAACACATGAGTAACGTTGTAACCAACCCAACCGTTAGGCTGAAGATTAACAAAGTTGCCAACAAGCCCGAACGTGTCATCAATGATCGCCCCAGTCAATGGCACTTCACCAGTGTTAGTAGCGTTGTATAGGTAGCTGACAGGCGTCCCAGGCAACACTAAAGTTTTACTAGGTGTCACAGTCAACGAAATATCCAC
>Ga0307426_1001488_pt1 | contig 15431 bp, 14 predicted proteins | sample SalMarWE160340MG_FD_202165 | JGI IMG/M metagenome (GOLD analysis project Ga0307426, IMG submission 202165) | Salt marsh sediment microbial communities from the Plum Island Ecosystem LTER, Massachusetts, United States - WE1603-40 | ecosystem: Environmental > Aquatic > Marine > Intertidal zone >... | reverse complement strand
TTGAAGATGAAAGTTTCAATATTCTTATTGTCGATTCCATTCAGACTATCGCCAGCCGTATATTTGAATCTCCGCCGGGGACGATCGGACAGATTCGTGAGTCGGCCGGACGGCTTATCGAGTTGGCGCGCAAGTATGATTTTGCATTGTTTATGGTCGGACATGTCACCAAAGAAGGTCTGGTGGCAGGGCCGAAAGTCTTGGAACATATGGTCGACGCTGTCCTGTACTTCGAAGGTGATAATCAATATTTATATCGTATTCTGCGGCCGGTGAAAAATCGCTATGGTTCTACTTTTGAACTTGGTGTTTTCGAGATGTCGATTGAGGGGCTCAAAGAAGTCGAGAATCCGTCGTCGCTGTTTTTGACCGAGTATGAAGGTCTCACCCGTTCGGGAACGATGGTGGCGGCATCATGCGAGGGTAATCGCCCGATACTGGTGGAAATTCAGGGGCTTGTTTCTTCGGCCTCGTACGGAATGCCGCAACGAGTCGCCGGGGGAATCGATAACAAACGTCTGGCGTTGCTTCTGGCCATTCTCGAAAAGCGGGCCGGGATTCCGATGGGCGGCAATGATGTGTTTGTCTCCGTTGCCGGCGGTCTGAAACTTACCGAGCCGGCGGTTGATCTGGCCGTGCTGGCGGCGATTGTTTCATCGTTGCGCGATATTCCCATCGACACAAAAACGGTCGTTACCGGAGAAGTCGGTCTTTCAGGTGAAGTGCGCGCGGTCGGGATGATGGAAGGCAGGATTACCGAGGCGGCCAAGTTGGGATTTAAGAGAATTATCGTACCACAGCAAAACCTGGATGGGTATATCAACAGCAACATCGAGATAATCGGCGTATCATCTCTTGAAAAGGCACTGGAAATTTTGTTTTGATATAGAGGATATAAAATGGAAAAGGTGCAATTAAAACCGCAATGCATGTTGATTCCCCTTCCGGCGGTACTTGTCTCCTGTGCGGCCGAAGGATTCGATCCGAATATTATTACCATCAGCTGGATCGGCATTGTCAATTCGGAACCGCCGATGCTTTCGATTTCAGTGAACCCCAAGCGGCATTCGCATAAAATTCTGAAAAAGGCCGGGGAGTTCGTCGTGAATCTGACGTCCGAAGATAATCTCAAAGAGGTCGATTTTTGCGGTAATCGTTCCGGCCGCGATTATGATAAATTCAAAGAGATGAATCTGACGCCGCTTCCGGGGCGGATTGTTACGATACCGCTCATCAAGGAGTGTCCCATTAATCTGGAATGCCGGGTCCGTCAGACATTGAGACTCGGCAGTCATGAGATGTTTATCGCCGAAATCGTGATGGTTCACGCCGACGAAAACCTGCTCGATGATAAATTCCGGCCTGATATAGATTTGTTGAAACCATTGACATATTGCACCGTCGCCCGGGAGTATCGCGGCGGTCTGGTAAAAATTATGGGGCGTTACGGCGGTGTGGCCGGGAAAAAGTAAATCCTGAAATGAACTCCGATCGTTTTTCCTTCGATGTGAATAGTACCGATAGCGCCGCCCGGCGCGGTGTAGTCGGGACACCCCACGGCGATTTTCGGACTCCGGCTTTTATGCCGGTCGGCACGAGCGGGGCGGTCAAGGCGATGACGGCCGAAGATCTCGAAGAGTGCGGGGTCGAAATATTTTTAGGGAATACGTACCATTTGTATTTACGTCCCGGTGAAAAACTGATAAAAGAAAAAGGGGGCCTGGCGCGATTTACAGGATGGAATAAACCGACGCTGACCGACTCGGGCGGCTTTCAGATTTTTTCCATGCAGGATTTGCTGGAAGTCGATGATGCCGGTGTTACTTTTAAATCGCACCATGACGGCTCGTCGCATCGTTTCAATGCGGAAAAAGTAATTCAAATTCAGCGTGATCTGGGTGCGGATATAATTATGTCGTTTGACCAGTGTGTTCCCTATCCGGCCGACCGGGAACTGGCGGCAACGGGTGTCAACAGGACATACGCCTGGGCAAAGGCCGGTCTGGAATTCTTTAAAAGCGAGGAAGATAAAAACAAAACCGGCGCGGCGCTGTTCGGGATAGTCCAGGGCTCGACATATACTGACCTGAGAAAATTATCGGCCGAGCAGATAATCTCACTTGATTTCCCCGGATATGCCGTCGGCGGTCTGGCGGTCGGCGAGTCAAAAGAAGAAATGGAAGAGATGCTTGCCTATACGATTCAATTCCTTCCAAAAGGCAAACCGCGATATATAATGGGCGTCGGCTATCCGGAGGATATTTTGATGGCGGTCTCGTACGGGGTGGATATGTTCGATTGTGTCTTGCCGACGCGTAATGCCCGGACCGGAATGGTCTTCACTTCCCGAGGCCCGCTGGTATTTCGCAATGCCGAATACGCCGATGATGGCCGTCCGCTCGATGTCAACTGTGATTGCCGCGTCTGCCGTCGATACAGCCGGGCTTATATTAGACATCTGTATAATCAGAGCGAAATTACCTCGCTGGTTCTGGCCTCGTTTCATTCAACTTATTTTTTTCAGAATCTTATGCGGAATATTCATCGGGCAATAGAAGATGGCCGGTTTGATGAGTTCCGAAAAAGATTCCTGGAGGTTTATACCGAAGGTGAATAAGAGGGATTTTTTTATATTCGGCATCTTAGTCCTTTGCATTTTAGCAAGTTTTCGTGACGTGTCGGCCGCCGATACGACCGATCCGGTGATACGGTTTTATCTGGATAATCTCGCTTATGTATTTGATCAAAACTACATTTTCAATTCGGATACCGGATTCTCATGTATAGTCGGGTCGATTCTGGAAACAGCCGACTATCGAGGGCGGACGGATAAAATCGACACGGCCGTTTATCAATTATTTTATGACAATAAAATTATGGATTCATCCTTGCTATTGGACTCTGCAAAATCGAAAGAAAATGCATTGCCGGATAATTTCCGGCCGCCGCAGGTGTGGAAGGAAAATCTGCTGTTTGATTTCTATCCCAATGATACCGGGGCGGGGCCGCTGGCGATAAGTTTCGAATCGAATTCGATGGATTCCTCCAATGCGGTTGTCGGTTTTATAAATCTCGACAGAAATGATTTTTATGTCGAAGCGCTGTTCCTTCATTATCCAAATCCGGAAAACTCCGAGCGCATTTCCGAGGTATATATTTTCCAGCGTTCGGGCAGATTAATTTTTCTTCGGAAATATGAAAGACAAACCGCAAAATTGCGCTTTTTCGGCCGACAATTTACAAAACAGACTGTCAACTTTTCGCAGTATCGATTCAAATAGACATTATTTACTTGCCCCGGCATTTGAATGAGTCTATAATTACCAATTATGAAGCGCAGTCCCGATTTGCTCAAATCTCAACTGGATGTGCATCGTCTTCCGGTGCATATCGCCATCATTATGGATGGCAACGGCCGTTGGGCCCGAAAACGAAATTTGCCCCGTACGGCCGGGCACGAGGCCGGAGTCGAGGCAGTTCGCAAAGTCGTGCGGGCATCGGCTGAAATCGGCATAAAATATTTGACGCTGTATACTTTTTCGGTCGAGAACTGGAAGCGACCGCGCGAGGAGGTCGCTGCCCTGATGCGATTGCTGAGTAGAACGACGCGTCGTGAAATCAATGAGTTGAACCGAAATAATGTACGGTTAATTACAACCGGAAGGATTGACGAGCTATCCTTATCGAGACGCAAGGTGCTGGCTCTGGCGGTCGAAAAAACGAGAAAAAACAGCGGCCTAGTTTTAAATCTGGCGTTGAATTACGGCGGACGGACCGAAATTATTGATGCTGTCAAGGCAATCGCCCTGGCGGTCAGATCGGGTCATATTCAGCCGGGCGAGATTAATGAAGTATTATTCTCGAATTATCTCTATACGACCGGGCTTCCCGACCCTGACCTGCTTATAAGGGCTTCCGGCGAGATGCGTATCTCTAATTTCCTTCTCTGGCAGACCAGTTACACGGAATTATATATCACCGATGTCCTCTGGCCCGATTTCGATCGGAGCGAACTATTTAAGGCAATAATCGAATATCAGAAACGCGAACGCCGTTTTGGGAAGGTTTGATGTCCTATGAGTAAAAATTTGGTTACCAGAATCATAGTGGCCGTGATTTTTGGACCGTTGATTATTTATATCTGCTATTTAGGCGGTTACTGGCTGCTCGGCATGATCGCGCTTTTCGCCTTAATCAGTGCGGTCGAATATATGATCGCCGGCGGAATAAAAGCCTCGTCTGTCGAATTCTGGCTGACACTGATTTTTATGACACAGATAATTTATGTCGGTTCGAAAGTTTCATTCAGCTATGCCTTTATGACTTTTGTCGTATTTTTTATCCTCAACGGACTGATTTTCGCTGTCAGAAATAAACCACCGGCAGAACTTTTTGATAGTCAAATGCGAATGGTATGGATTGTCGCTTATCTGGGTATGATGTATCCTTTTGTTTATCGTATCCGAACACTTTCGGAAATCGGCGGCGACTGGCTGCTGCTTTTGTTCGGAACCATCTGGTTATCCGATACGCTGGCGATGTTTATCGGCAAGGCGTTCGGCAAAAGAAAAATGGCTCCGACCGTCTCACCCGGCAAAACAATCGCCGGCTTTGCCGGAGGTTTGCTGGGCGGAATTATTGTGGCCCTGATTCTGACCTTCTGGAGATTATCCGGATATTATATTCTATATTTATTGGGTGCGGCGATCCTTGTCTCGCTTGTCGGGCAGCTCGGTGATCTGGTCGAGTCATGCTGGAAAAGAGCCATTGGCATCAAAGATTCATCGGCTGTGATTCCGGGTCATGGCGGTGTTTTGGATCGGTTCGATTCCTTATTGTTTGCGGCCCCGGTATTGTACCTGTATATGCGATTCATAATTTATTCATAAGCGGTGGGATCGGTGAAAATAATTGATTTTATTTTTGCCGGCCGACCGATGCTTCTCCTGCCGACCTGGTCGTTTTATTTATTGGCTTTGAAATTTTTGCATGGAAACAGTGATTTTGGTATCGATATTAAATTGATACTGGCCGGCATCACCCTGATAACCATCGGGGCCTATTTTATTAATCAGATTTATGATTTCGAAACCGATAGAATTAATAAAAAGCTTGGTTTTTTGCAGCAAGGTTTAATAAATAAAAGCGAAATGATGGCGGCTTATATTGTAGTCTCGATTTTTCCCCTTATTGCTGGTTTTGCCGTTGACATCAAAATAGGTCTGATAATGATAGTCATGATTCTGCTCGGGTTTGCCTATTCGGTACCGCCAAGCAGATTAAAAGACAGACCGCTTGGTGGTTTGATAGCCAATGCGATGGCTTATGGTGTATTGGTACCTTTGTCGGTCCCGGGATTTATGGATTCGGCCGATATTTCTCGAATATATATTGTCATAACTGTCATTCCGGATCGCGAAGGCGACCGTAAAGCGGGAAAATTAACGCTGGCGACACAATGGTCTGACAGGCCGATAATTCTTCTTGCGTTTGCTTTTCTTCTTGTGGCATTGTATTCGTCGTTTAATCTGAATAATATTTTTTTGGTAATTGTATGCTCCGTATCAATAGTACTATTCATACTTGCCCTTTTAGTCGGAACGAATGGCGTTATCCTTTTCGCCTGCAAATTTCCCATATTGTTGCTTTCATTATTGGCGGGGTATTACTTCCCGACCTATTTTGTTTTTTTGCTTGTTCTCCTGATTTTGACGCGCCTATATTACAACAGGCGCTTTGGAATCGTTTACCCGAGGCTGAATTGATGAGATATTTTTGTATCCTGATATTTGTCTTTATTATTTTTGCCGGATGCCAACCATATCCGCGTTATCGAACCGGCGAGGCACCACCACCCGGGGAGAAAAAGATCCGGCCGCCGATCGATCGACGATATGAATCGGCCAATGCGAAAAAGCTGGAAACCAGTTCGAGCAAGCTGATTGAATTGGGGCGAATAATTCAAAGTTATCTGGGAACACCGTATAAGGGACAATCACCATATAAGAAGGGAATCGATTGCAGCCAGTTTACGAGAAACGTGTATAAGAAATTCAACGGAACGAAGCTTCCGCGCACTGTTAAAAAACAATTTCAGGTTGGCCAGATTGTTTCCGGAACCACGCTTCGTTACGGCGATCTGGTCTTTTTCCGCACCGATGGTCGGTCGGTTTCTCACGCCGGAATCTATATCGGATACAATGAATTTGTCCACGCCTCGAGCTCCACGGGTGTACGGATATCGGATATTAGAAGTGACTATTGGAAGAGGCATTTTGTCGGCGCGAGAAGGATTCTTCCATAACCGGAATATTAAATCATCTAATTGATTTAACCTCGATTGTATTCGATTTTTCTGCCGACTGAATCGTAAGACAGGTATGGACAATAAGAAACTCAATATGAAAATCAATAATCTTCCGGCCTTACCCGGCGTCTATATTTTTCGGAATAGAGCAGGCAGGATCGTCTATATCGGTAAGGCCAAGAGTCTTAAAAATCGGGTGAGAAATTATTTTCAGCCGATTCATAAACTGGATACCAAAACCGCCCGCCTGGCGTCGGTTATAGATGATCTTGAATTACTTGTCACCGATTCGGAAATTGAAGCATTGATTCTCGAGGCCAATCTAATCAAAGAACACAAACCGCGCTACAACGTCAATCTGAAGGATGACAAACATTTTCCTTATATCAAAGTGACGGTCAACGAGCCTTTTCCGAGAGTGCTTATTGTCCGGCGGCTGGAAAAAGACGGCGCCCGTTATTTCGGGCCGTACACCAGTTCCAAGCCGATGCGCAAGACTTATAATTTCTTATGCCGTCTTTTCAAGATTCGGACCTGTAATCTGACCATTCCCCATCCCACAGGGAAAATACAGAAAGTATGTCTTGATTATCATATCGGTCGGTGCGGCGGACCTTGCGAAGGATTTCAAACCGAGGCCGAATATAGGGAACTGGTCGATTCGGTAATTTTATTTCTATCCGGTAAGGGCGAGGAGCTTCTGGAAAAGCTGGAAAAGCGCATGGCCTATTTATCGCGGCGGATGAAATTCGAAGAAGCGGCCGAGGTTCGCGATCAATTGCAGGCGCTGGAATCGGTCCGGCATAGACAGAAGGTCGATGCCGGCCAGGTGGTAAACCGGGATGTAATGGCTTTTGCCCGCGAGGCGGGGGATACGGTCACGGTGGTGCTGCAGGTGAGGGAGGGCGTCCTTATTGGACGGCAGGATTTTCAATTATCGTCCGAACCGGAAGAGACCGACATCGAGTTACTGACCGGATTCGTTCAACAGTACTATAATCATCAGCCTAATTTGCCTGACGAATTATATCTCCCGCTCGCCTTGCCCGAGGAAAAATTAATCGGCCGCTGGTTATCGAAAACGCGCGGCAGAAAAGTAAAAATATTCAGTCCTCAAAAGGGAGAGAAATTAAAACTGGTCGATATGGCCGCCGCCAATGCGCGATTAATTCTGGATGAATTATTGATACAAAAGAAGAAATACAAAGAAAGAATGGTGAAATCGGTCCAGGCTTTGAAGGATGATTTGCATTTGCTAAGTTCACCGCGGACGATTGCCTGTGTCGATATTTCCAATACCGGAACGAGCGATGCGGTCGGTTCGCTGGTTTATTTTGTCAACGGCAAGCCGTTGAAAGCGAAATACAGGCGTTTCAAGATTAAAAATGTCCGGGGACAGGACGATTTCGCCATGATGCGCGAGGTGGTCGGAAGATATTTTTATCGCCTCAGCGATGAAAAAGATGATCCGCCGGACTTACTGGTCGTCGATGGCGGGCGGGGACAGCTGTCGTCAGTCAAAGCCGAAATCGAAACCCTGGGATTCGAGGAGCAAAATGTCATCGGGCTGGCAAAAAGATTCGAGGAAATTTATTTCCCTAATCGCAGAGAACCACTGACGATTTCTAAAACCTCGCCGGGGCTGGGCCTGTTAAAGCGTGTCCGCGACGAGGCCCATCGCTTTGCGATCGAGTATAACCGAAAGGTCCGTACCGGAAGGACGATTAAATCATCGCTTGACAAAATGGACGGAATCGGGCCCAAAAGACGTGAAATTCTGCTTAAACATTTCGGTTCGGTAAAAATGATAAAAGAAGCCACGCTGGAAGAATTGGCCGCGGTAAAGGGTGTCCCCAGGAATGTGGCTGCAAAGATTTATGAATCATTCCATTGACGTCGGAATAACCGCATTTCCGCCGGGCCCCGAAACAACTTGACAAATTCAAAATGTCCAATATCTTATAAGTGATATAGATACATATTCCGGGCGGCGTCATTTATGTCGTGACGGGTGCTCCGGCAAAAATACTGTTTTTACAACAGGAGCAATTATAATGGACAAAACGTTATATAATTCGGCAAAGCGCTGTGCATTTTTTCTGATTATTTTTTCGCTCCTTATTCCCGCCTGTGTTCAGGCCACCTTTTCCATCGTGGCGGTCGATACCGTCACCGGGGCCATCGGCGGCGCCGGTGCTTCCTGCATTGCCGGCTCTCAGATGATCGATGATATCATCGAGGGAATCGGAGCGGTTCATACGCAGGCGTATTACCTCGTAGAAAACCAGAATAATGCTCACGCACTTCTGGCGGCCGGTATTACGCCCGATTCCATTATCAGCTGGCTATACAACAATGATGCTGAAGGCAATCCGTGGATTAGGCAATACGGTATCGCCACTCTGGCCGGACCGGGCAGTTCGGCGGCTTATACCGGCAGCGCCACAAGTAACTGGAAAGGCCATCGGGTCGGGCCCGGTTATGCCATTCAGGGTAATATTCTGCTCAGCGAGCACATTGTCGATACCATGGAATATGCCTATCTGAATACACCCGGTCCGCTTGAGGAGAAACTGATGGCCGTTCTGCAGGCGGCCAATATACCCGGCGCCGATACTCGGTGTCTGCCTTGTAATAAACCGGCGATCTCAGCCTTTATTAAAGTCGTTCATATCGGCGATGGCGGCGTGCCGTACCTTTATCAGGTCGTCAACAATACCATTTGTTCGCAAAATCCGGTCGATTCATTGCAGATCCTTTTCGATTTATGGAAAGCGCTGCCTTATGCCGATCCGGATGTTTCAACTTTCGAAGTGTCGACGTTAATTCTCCCCACCAATGCGAATGATTCGGCGCTTATTACGGTCACGCCTCTGAACTGGAACAATCAAACGCCGGCCGAAGTATCCGAGGTGGCGCTATCCAACAGCGGCGGCGGGACGTTGTCTTCGGTAACCGATAACGGCGATGGAACATATTCGGCGGTGATTATCCCCGGGCCGGTTTCCGGTGATGATACGCTGACTGCCACGGTAACCGCCGGTGGTCTGCCTGTTGAATTAACGGTCAGGCCGGTTTTGCACTATTTCACCTGCGGCGATATGAATGGGGATGCGGTTGTCAATATCTTCGATATCACCGGGCTGATAAGTTATCTTTACCTGGAGGGGGCGGCACCGCAGCCGATTGAATCAGGCGATGCCAACGGAGACGAGACGATAAATATTTTCGATATTACATATATTATAACTTATCTGTACATAGAGGGCCCCGCACCCGATTGTCATTTGTGGTAGACAGTTAAACATATAACCGGATTATTAAAAAATCGCTGTGCCGGTTCCTGCTCCCGATTTATCGGGAGTGTGAACCGGCACCGTTGTACTAATGAATATATTGTCGGATCGTCGCACCCGATGACTATATAGATCGTATTGATCCTCACCATATTATTTTAAAAAATATCTTTCCTTGGGTATCAAAAAATATAAATTGTGAGGATTATGGGCAAGAAGGATAAAGCCAAAAAAGTCGCACCGAAAGTGCTGAAGGGTTTTCGCGATTATCCGCCCGAGGAAGAAATCGCGCGGCAGATACTTATCGAAAAAGCGCGAAGCGTTTTTGAACGTTACGGTTATCTGCCGCTTCAAACCGCGTCATTGGAGTTTGCCGAATCGCTTCTGGGACCGCAATATACGTCGGATAATCTCAAGGAGCTATTCGGATTCGAGGGCCCCGAAAATGTCGAGATGGCGCTTCGTTACGAGTTTACTCTCTCACTGGCCCGGTATGTCGCCGGGAATCCACATCTGCCGCTGCCGTTTCGCCGCTATCAATATGGTAACGTCTGGCGGGTCGATAAACCGGGGCCGGGGCGTTTCCGCGAATTTTTGCAATTCGATTTTGATATTGTCGGCACCGGCTCGATGCTGGCTGACGCCGAAATTATCGCCGTGATGGTTGACGTTCTTGATTATCTGGGTATAAAGAACTTCGTCGTCAGATATTCGAATCGCAAGCTGATAAACGGGCTGTCATCTTTTGCCAGAATCCCTGAAAACAAAATCACCGATGTATTTCGTGTTATCGATAAACTTGAAAGACAGGGCAGAGAGGCGGTCATTATGGAACTCGGTCCGGGACGAACCGACCAGTCGGGCGATAAAATCCCCGGTTTGAATCTGACCGACAAGCAAATTGGCCTTCTTTCGGAATTTCTGGATATGGCCATGTCACCCGGCGACGATGCTCTGGCTGGGGCAGTGAAACTTCTCGGTCATATAGAAATTTCCCGCGAGGGAATTGATGAACTTAAGAAAATTCATAAATACATTTTATATATGAATGTCCCGGCCGACAAGGCGAAAATCGACGTTACCATTGTTCGGGGGCTCGGCTATTATACCGGGCCGGTTTATGAAACGACATTAATCGATTTACCGGAATACGGTTCGGTTTTTTCGGGCGGTCGTTATGATAATCTGGTCAATCGGTTTTCCGGAAAGAAGATTCCGGCGACCGGTTCGTCCTTCGGTGTCGACCGGATGCTGGCGGCGCTGATTGCACTAAAAGCGATACAATTAAAAAAATCGACGGCGGACGTCCTCGTGACGACTATGGATAAATCGCATATAGACGATTACATAAAAATGGCCGGTGAAATCCGCCAGGCCGGATTCAATACCGAAATTTTCCACGGCGAAACGAAAAACATAAATAAACAATTGAAGTACGCCGACCGGATTGGAATCCCGATCGCTGTTATTGCCGGATCGAACGAATTCGAGTCCGGAGAAGTGACTGTCAAAGATTTGCGGGCCGGACGTGAGAAATCAAAAGAAGTCGCTGACCGTGAGGAATGGCTTGAAGCCGAAGGTATTCAGAAGACCATAAAGCGCGACGAGTTGCTATCGTACTTAACACGATTATTGAAAAAGGAATAATCGGTATGAGATTTAAATGTATATTTATCTTGAGTATTATTATTTTATTCGCTGCCGGTGACGTCCGGTCGATTCCGGCGGTCGAATCGATAGAAGAACTTCGGCCGAAAGGCTCCGAAAGGACCTACCTTATCAATTACAAAGAAAAGCAGGCCGGGGCGCTTGTTTCGAAATTCGAGGGTAAGACCAAATTCGAAGATGTATCCTGCTATCGCTTTTCCGAAAACTATACGCTTAATCTGAATCCGTACGATGTTGAATATAACATTACAACAACCAACAATCATTATGTCAATGAAAAGGGGCGTTATGTCGGCGATGATATGACTATTACGGTCAATGAACAAATACAGAGATTGTACCTGATTAATAAAAATGACAATCTCACCGGTTATTTCCGGCGCGGCGAAACGAAGGAGGATATAAGTATCCCGGCCTTCAAGGAGATAATGGCCGTCGACAATAATATGGCCGACCAGATCGAAATATTTCTTGCCTTTCATAATGTTTACCCCGGCGATACGATTTATGATTCGATTTTTGTGCCGCAATCCCGGGTAAAAACGCCGGTCAGAGTTGCCGTGGAAGACTTTCAATGGGTGCGTTACGGCAAGCTGTATGACTCGGCGTATGTTTGTCACTTTCTCGAACCCGGCGAGCAATATGTCTATTTTACAAAAAGCCGCAAGGTCATCAGAATCGATCAGAAGACACAGGATTTGCAGATTATTCTTTACGAGAGCCCGCTCGATAGAATGGCGCCGAAGGTTCGTGCTTTTTCGATTTTCGATTTTATTCAGCGAGTACCCATATATTTGGTTTATCTGATATTCGGAATTATATTCATGTCCCCGTTTTTGAAAAATTTCTATAAAAAATACGAGATTTATCTGATTTTTGTTTTTGGCGCCGTCATGTTTCTTCTCCTGAAGGAAACTCTATTTCCGCTTCAGAAATGGTACGGTGAGCAGTATTTAATACCGGGCGTCGAAGCCGGCAAATCGCTTTATTTTTATGCCATATTTACGGCACTTGTTTCCGGATTATTTCTTGAAGCCGCGAAAATGATTCCGCTGCTAATTGCATATTTCTGGAAAAAACCAAGACAGCAATTATCGATCGCTCTCGGTGTTTTCTGCGGTGTCGGTCTGGGTGTGGCCATGGCCGGTTCACTCAGTGGTCCGGCTTATCAGTCGGGCGGATTGAAAATAATTTCTGTCGGTGTTTTCGGTCAGATAATCACTATTCTATTTCACGGTATCGCCGGAGCCGCCTTCGGTTACGGCTTGAATCGGGGGATAAAATACATAAGCATCATCTGGCCGGCCACGGTACTGGTTCACGCCTTTTCCGATTACCTGCTCGTATTCCAGCAAAGAGCGATTTTTAATATGTCAATCCTGATATTTTTTCAAACGTTGATATGTCTGATTTATTTTCTCGCTGTTTACGTTTTGATAAAAAGAGCCCGCGTCAAAATTGATATCAAAAATTGAATTTGACAACTGCCGCGTCAATGTTTATTTTCCCGTGAAATTGGAATATGTTAACCTGTTTATGAGAGGATTAACCGGTGGAAACCTATTTGATAAAAAGATCGGATGTCGAAAAAGCACTCACGATGAAAGATTGCGTGGAAGTGGTCGAGAAAGCGTTTCGGCTTTACGGCGAGGAAAAAGTCCAGATGCCGCCCAAGGCTTATCTGTATTTTACCGAATTTTCCGGAGACCTGCGCTGTATGCCCGGATATATTCCGGAACTCAATGCGGCCGGAGTTAAAACGGTAAATGTGCATCCGAATAACAGAAAGGTCGGTTTACCGACGGTTATGGCAACCATTCTTCTCAATGACCCCAGGACCGGATTCCCGATTGCCATTATTGACGGGACACATATCACCAATATGAGAACCGGCGCCGCCGGCGGTATCGCCGCCAAATACCTGGCTAAAGAAAATTGCAAAACAGTCGCCTTTATCGGTGCCGGGATTCAGGCGGAAACGCAGCTGGCCGCTTTGATGATTACCAAGCCGATGATCAGCGAGGCCGCGGTCGTAGATCTTGACAGGGATCGCGCCGAAGCATTCGCCAAGTTGTGCGCCGGCAAGTACAACCTTAAAGCTAATGTCGTAAGCAATATTCATGATGCCTGTGTCGGTGCCGACGTCATCAACTGTACGACCGCTGTCCGCAAACCGATCGTCATGAAAGCCGACGTTCCCAAGGGGGCGCATATTAATGCCATCGGGGCCGATGCCGAGGGCAAGGAGGAACTGGAAAGTACTATCCTTAAGGCGGCCAAAGTGGTCATTGACGACTGGGTGCAGGCCTCACATTCCGGGGAGATAAATGTCCCGGTGCATCAAAAATCATTTACCCGTGAAAATGTCGCCGCCGAACTGGGTAAAGTTATCGCCGGAAACCTGAAAATTCGCCAGTCGGATGATGACATTACCGTTTTTGATTCGACCGGCCTGGCGATTCAGGATCTGGTCACGGCCGCGCATGTCTATAAAATGATTGTTGAAGGGCCCGGCAGAGATAAATTGCAGACCATCAGGACCCTTGATTAAGCCTTTATAATCTCCTGTTTAACAATCGGGGCGCGCGATATGAGTAATCTCGAATATTACGCCGGAATCGATATTGGCGGGACAAGTATTAAATATGGTCTCGCCGACTCGGAAGGCAAAGTCCTTTATCGGGACCAAAAACCGGCTCTGGTCGAGAAGGGTGCCAGACCTCTCCTTCATCTTATCACCAACATCGCGGAAAATCTATTGTTACATGCGGCTGAAGATGATATCGCTGTCAACTGGCTCGGCGTCGGATCGCCCGGCACGGTAGACATTCAAAAAGGGATTGTTGTCGGCGCCTGCCCCAATATTCCCGACTGGGTCGGGATCGAAATCGGTCCGCATCTTAAAGATCGTCTAAATATGCCGGTTTATGTCGATAATGATGTCAATGCCATGGCTCTGGCCGAACTCAAATATGGCGCCGCGCGCAGGTTTAGTTCCGCGATTTGCCTGACCGTTGGAACCGGAATCGGCGGGGCGGTTATAATTAATAAAGAGCTTTGGCGCGGTAGTAATTTTTCGGCCGGGGAGATCGGACATATAGTTATTAACGCCAATGGTGACAAGTGTCGCTGCGGTAATCGAGGATGTCTGGAGGTTTATTGCTCTTCCGCAGCGATGTTGAATCGTGTCAGGGAAAAAACAAAAAACGGGATGAGCGAAACCTTAAGCGAAACTTCGTCCGGAAATATAGGTAGTCTTAATATAAAGAAACTGTTTGCCGCGGCCCGAAAAGGTGATGAGATGGCGCTTGAAGTAATCGATGAAACCGCTAAAATCCTGGGTGCCGGTTTATCCGGGGTAGTGAATCTGCTTAATCCTCAAGCGTTGATATTTGGCGGCGGGATAATCGACGGCGGCGCCGGATTTATCGAAACGGTTGGAGCCGAGATACGAAACCGGGCTTTTCCCTCGGCAACCGAAAATCTTAAGATACTCAAAGCCGAACTGGGCAACGATGCCGGATTTGTCGGCGCCGGATTGCTGGGAGTTTATAAGTCGAGGGAAAATTAAATTAGAGGAGGCCCGATATGTCTGATACAGTTTATGGAATAATCGGCGTTGTGATTGCTCTTGCCGTTGCTGTCTATTTTTCCTATTTATGCAGGAAAATCGCGATCAAAAAGAATCGCGGCCCGATTACATGGGCCATCCTCGGTTTTTTATTTGATTTTTTTGCATTTTTTGTCCTTTTAATGATGTCGGATTTAAAGAAAGTACCCCCCCAGGAAACTCAGGCAATCAACTGGATCGCGGCTCCCGGTATGATAATCGGGATTATGTACCTGCTTTATTCGATTATCAGTATTGTTCTGTCGTTTCTGGATCGAACGTACGCCGACATCGGCATGAATATGCTCTTTATGATTATCGGGATCATCTTTGTTACTTTCAGCACCGCCTTTAAAAACCGCCAAAAATGGGGATGGTTCGGCTATACGATTCTATTGTTTCTGGTGGTAATTTTATCAATTCCGAATATCGATATCTATAAAACCATTCTGGCCATTTTCGCTTTGGGGACGATGGTTTTCACTTTTTTGCCGTCGATACGAAAACTATACTTCCCCGGCTAAAAATAAGTTGACATCAGTCGAAAATT
>Ga0307426_1001483_pt1 | contig 15466 bp, 16 predicted proteins | sample SalMarWE160340MG_FD_202165 | JGI IMG/M metagenome (GOLD analysis project Ga0307426, IMG submission 202165) | Salt marsh sediment microbial communities from the Plum Island Ecosystem LTER, Massachusetts, United States - WE1603-40 | ecosystem: Environmental > Aquatic > Marine > Intertidal zone >... | reverse complement strand
GAACATAAGCTCCTTCGAGGTGGAGAAAATAGTGAACTCGCATCCTGAAGTCGAGGAGTCGGGGGCTATCGGCGTAAAGGCCGATGCCGGACGTTACTCTGAAGACGAAGTGATGATAGTGGTGGTGCCCAAGAAGGGCAAGAAAATAGACCCGAAGAAGCTAATGAAATTTATGGAGGCCAGAATGCCCGCATTCATGCTGCCGAGGTTCATACGCTTCGAGACCGATCTTCCCAAAACCGGCACTGAGAGAGTGCAGAAAAACAAGCTTCGCCAGAAAGGAATCACAAAAGACACATGGGACAGGGAAAAAGCAGGCTATAAGATCAAGCGCTGACGCAGTTGAGTTGTTTACAAAAGGCCGGCTATCATGCAAATTGTCACCATGTTTCATAAACGAACCTTATAATTCCCAAAATGTAGAAGGGAGGAAAATCAATGAGAATATCGATCACGGCTTCAATTCTTGTGATACTCATCTGTTTCACTGCGGCAAGCTCAAGGGCGAGTGAATCCCTAAACGTTGCCGAATTCCGCAATTTATATGACAGTATTCTTTCCGGAAAGACTCTGGTCGTAGAGACCGAACAAGACGGCGTGACGGTTAAGAAAGAGAGAAAATACGGTAAGGCCCTCGATTTGGGAGACGGTGATTTTGAGATTCCCGTCGAACAGGTAATCACTTCCACCAAGGACGGCAAAACGGAGAGCGTGATCACTCTCGATATAGTGGATAGAGTTAACGACCTCGGAGGAAGGGCAATAATTGAGGAAGAGATCAGGGGTATGAGCGTGCTCGAAGAAGGAGACGAGAAGCCGGAGGGGGTTCGGGGATCGGAATTCGGAGGCGTCTACAGGGTTGGCAAAAACGATAAGGGCGGTTTCGAAGTAAACAGCTTTGCTCTGACACCTTCTCTCAAGGTCGGGGATGACTCTTTAACGCTCGCTGGATCCATGACCTCATACTCCTGCTATTCCGAAGAGGGAAAAAGCAAATGCCGCCTGACCGTTCGCGACTTCGACCTGGGTGAATATGAGCCATACAAGGGTTATACAATCGGAGAGCCGATTGGCGGCGACTATGTTGAAGTTTCCGAAGAGGTCCCGGAGAGTAAATGATATTCTGTTCCAGGGCGCTAAACGTACACGAGGAGGTGTTCTTGTGAAATCTATTGTCTACTTACTAATTTTGATGGTAATTCCCGTTAGCCACGTACTGGCTGATCCGGTGATCGATCCGGCCAGCATAAAAAACGAGGATAAATATTACAGGGACAACGCAGAGTGCAAGGCGATAGCCAAAAGCGGAAAGGGCGGAGCGGGCAATGTTGCCAAGGATACGGTCATAGGGGCGGGTGTCGGAGCCGGAACGGGGGCTCTGCTCGGCGTGATAGGCGGTAAAGCGGGTAAAAAAGCGGGGATAGGAGCAGTTGTGGGCGGAGTTGCCGGGGGAGGAATGAGCGTTTACAAGAATAATAAAAAGTACGACGAAATATACAAGAATTGTATGAGGGGGAGGGGATACAAGGTTTTAAACTGAAGCTGACTGACTTTAATCAGTACCTGAAGTGTTTTATCTTCTCACCTTTCTGGCCGATCTCGGCCATCGCTTCTATTCCTATATGCAGGTGTATGTCCGACAATTCCCGTGTGACTACGAGATCCGATTCTTCCGTTTTGACCCCTTCCGGGGTTATCGGTACATCCGAGACGAGCAATAGCGCTCCTCTGGGAATCTCGTTATGGTGCCCTACGATAAAAATCGTGGCTGTCTCCATGTCGATACCTATAGCCGTGATGTCTTTCAAATAGCTCTTGAATTCTTCATCATGCTCCCATACCCTGCGGTTAGTGGTGTAAACGACGCCTGTCCGGTATTCGTAACCGTGCTCGACGATTTTCTCAGAGACGAATTTGTGCAGTTTGAACGAAGGCAGAGCCGGTACTTCCGAGGGGAAATAATCACCGCTTGTTCCCTCGCCGCGAATAGCGGCAATCGGAAGGATGAAGTGCCCTATCTCCGTCGATTTTTTCAGGCCGCCGCATTTGCCAAGAAAAAGCACTCCTTTGGGTTTCACAGCGGTCAGAAGGTCCATTATCGTGGCTGCGTTAGGAGATCCCATGCCGAAATTGATAATCGAAAGCCCTTCCGAGTTGGTTGAAATCTGCATCGGTTTTCCGACGCCGTGTATCTGACAGTCGAATTTTTCGGCGAATCTCTCGACGTGATAGTGAAAATTGGTGAGCAGGATGTACTCTCCGAAGCCGTCAATATCCATACCCGTGTATCTGGGAAGCCAGTTCCTGGCTATTTCTATCTTTTCGCTCATCGATACTCCGGCTGTCGGTATCTGGTCTCTGAAATTTCTCATGCTGTGTCCCGTATAAAAACGTACTGAAATAATCTATCGTCGGGGCGGATTTATTTCAAATTCCAGTTGTTCTATTCCTGATGATATCGGGGCACTGCCGTTGTGAACATGACTGTGGTACGATCGATTGACGCTGTCTACTTTGTGAAGCTCTCTATCATTAAGATCGCCAGAAATCCGACGAAGAACATAGCGCTCCTGAAGGCGGTGTCCTCCCCTTCGTGGGCCTCCACGAGAAGCTCCTCCGTTACGAGGTAGAGCAGCGCCGCCGTCGCGAAGGCGATTACTAATTCCAGCCCGTTTCCGGACAGGCCCCGGAGAAGGCCTCCTCCCAAGGAGGCTCCGAGCAGTACGAGCAGGGCGAGGGCTGAAGTCGAAGCTATTATCTTCATCTTGCCCGCGCCGTTTCGCGCGAGTGAAGAGGCCGCCGATATAGCGAGGAATAAAAGCTCTATCGTAAGGGCTATAGTGATAATAATCCCTTCCCTGACGCCGACTTCAAAGCTGATACCCACGAGCAGCCCGTCGATGAAAACGTCCACCCCTGATGCAACGAGCAGCCCGCCGGATCCCTTCTTCGAATCTACGGCTCCTTCGTTCTCAATCTTGCTCATTGCCCATCTTACCGACAGCATAAGCGCGACTCCTGCCGAGAACCCGATTGTCAGCGATATAACTTCGTAGTTATGTACAAGCTCTGGCAGAAGCTCCAGAGCAACGGCGGCAAAAACGACCCCGGCTGCGAAATGCTGTACCGAAATCCTCGTTCTGGGACCGGGGGAACGGTATGCTGCGATAATGCCTCCTATCACGGTCGCGGCAGCGGGGATCAGTGTATAAATCATTATCTTTTCAAACGAGTCGGTCACGGTTTTTCCTGTTTAGCGCTCGGTTGGTTAGCTGCTTTGCATATATAAAAATCACACGGCGTACTACGTCCCCTTGAATTGTTTTACGATCTGTCTTAATCTAGGCTAAATCCGTATGCCTTAATACTGCGTCATAAATCAATAAACCTCAATCCTTTGGAGAATTTGATCATGAACAAACTCCTTCCAGTTCTCATCATTCCGGTATTGGCTTTCGTTTCCTGCGCAAAGGCGAAGTTTGATTCCCCCGACCTCGGAGGGATTTACACACAGTCCGCGATGCGCTCCCACGAAGAAGGCAATCCGGTGATAGTCATACCGGGCATTTTGGGATCGAAGCTCAGGGACGAAGAGACGGGTCAGCTCGTATGGGGGGCGTTCGACGGCGAAACCGCCGACCCGGAGACCCCTGAGGGAGCAAGGCTTATCGCCATACCGATGAGAGAAGGAGCCCCGCTGAGTCAGCTTACCGACAGCGTCCATTCGGACGGAGCCCTGGACAAGGTGAAAGTAAAGCTGTTCGGACTTCCCTTACAGCTTAATGCTTATTTCAACATCCTTAGTACTCTCGGTGCGGGAGGATATCTGGATCAGTCAATCGCTTCCAACAAATTGAATGAGATTGACTACGGCGACGACCACTTCACCTGTTTCCAGTTCGATTACGACTGGCGGCTCGATAATGTGGAGAACGCGCGAAGGCTTAAGAAGTTCATTGAGGAAAAGAGGGCTAGCATCCTGGAGGAGTATAAGAAGCGGGGCATTCAAACAGAGGAAGTGAAGTTTGACATAGTTGCCCACTCAATGGGAGGGCTTCTGACGAGATATTTCCTCCTTTACGGAGATAGTGATCTGCCGGAGGACGGCTCTCCCCCGACAGTTACGTGGGAAGGGGCACGTTATGTGGACAATGTGATAATCATAGGTACGCCTAACGCAGGCGCGGTTGGCGCTATCGAGACGCTCGTCAGGGGAAGAGACATAGGGCCTTTCCTGCCTAAATACGAGCCGGCGGTCATCGGCACGATGCCATCTCTCTACCAGCAGCTTCCGAGAACGAGGCACGGCGCGGTCGTCGACGTAAAAGGGAACAGACTCGACCTGATGGACCCTGAAGTGTGGATCAGTCTCGGATGGGGGCTTGCGGACCCGGAACAGGACAGAGTACTCGAATGGCTCCTTCCGGGCGTGAGTGACCCGGCTGAACGGCGGGAAATTGCTCTCGATCACCTGAGGAAATCACTCAAGCGTGGAAAAGAATTCCAAGAAGCTATTGACGTTCCGGCGGAGCCCCCTGTAAATCTGCACCTGTACCTAATTGCGGGCGACGCGATATTGACGGGTTCGGGCGTAACAGTCGACACATCGACCGGAAGGCTCGAAGTCACGAGCTACAGTCCGGGCGACGGCACGGTTACCCGTGCGAGCGCTCTCATGGACCAAAGAGTAGGCAACTACTGGACGCCTAAGCTCGTATCTCCTATAAAATGGTCAAACGTCATGTTCCTTTTCACGGACCACCTGGGATTAACCAAATCCCCCGCATTCAGCGACAATGTGCTCTACATACTTTTGGAAGAGCCAAGATCGTAGATCACTTTTCATTCTATACAGAGCCGGTAACCGGTGCCTTGTTGAATGTTGGGACGCGTACTGTAGATTATTCCTTGATATTTCATGGGGGAGCAGCTCACACAGGAGATAAAACCGTTCCGTGACCGGATCACTCAGAAAAATAATAAAAAATTCCAGTAAAGCCTTGCTTATAGGCATCGGCGGCGGCGGGGATATTGTGGGGACGATACCAACGGCGGATATGCTGGAAATGTTCGGCGTCGAATGCGTTCTGGGCGGTCTCTCCTGGGAAAGGTCAGTGATTGATCCGTCGCCGGGTCCCAGAAAGTTCGAAGAGATTAAAAACGCAAGGAAATTGAACGACGTAGTGTGGTACGCGAACAAGGACACGGTCACGACGAGCGGCGTCAGATTCGCAGAGTCGGGAGTTGCCGAAGTGCTGGGCGCGGAAACCCTATTGATCGGCATACACGGAGGTCCGGGGGCGGTTGCCGAAGGCTTGCTCGACGCCGCGCGTGTGCTCAGCGCGGACCTTATTATCGGCATTGACGTAGGGGGGGATCTTCTCGCGAAGGGCGGCGAGCCCGGCCTCATGAGTCCGCTCGCCGATTCGATCATGACCGCGGCATTCTCGATGCTCGAAGGCCGTATTTCCACAATTATGGGTCTATTCGGTTTCGGGAGCGACGGTGAGCTTACACAGGAAGAGCTTGAAAGGTCGATGAAGGTCATAGCGGCGGAAAGGGGTCTGCTAGGCGGCTGGGGCATCACACAAGACGCGCTTTTACTTTTGGAAGATATAATTTCGATAGTTCCTACCGAGGCCAGCCGTATGCCCGTCCTTTATGCGAAGGGAGAGTTCTCGGATACGACAATAAGGAGCGGTACAAGGCCGGTGAAGCTGTCCATGGCTTCAACCGTTACATATTATTTCTCCCCCGGCACGCTTTATGACAATATATCGGAAATGGCGCGTCGTGTAGCAAATGCAGCTACTCTTGAGGAGGCGAATGAGGCCCTGCACTCAATCGGTGTGCGTTCCGAGTTGGATATAGAACTTGAGAAATTGAAAGGTACGAAGTTATAAATTTGATTCGCAAAACGTGCTTTGGACGCGACATTCCTGAAATTTCAGGCTATAACATTCATCCGTCTGATTTTATGTGAGGAACGGCACTGCGAAGATGGCTGCATAATCCCCTCTGTTGCTTGCCTCGATTTGTTTGACACTGCCCGTATTTCATGTTAAATACTTTCGATTTTCTAAATGTTCTGCCCTGAGGAATAAAACCCGTAAATGAGTCTAGAAGAAGTTGGTCATTACCCAGTAGAAAAGTTTTTTATTGCGTTTGCTCTGATACTTATTTTTGCCAAAGTCTTCGGAGAGCTTGCGGAGCGCATCAAGCAGCCAGCCGTTCTCGGAGAGCTTCTGGCCGGTGTCATTCTGGGCGGGAGCGTCCTTGCGATTGTGCCGTCTTCGGCTGGCGTCTCCGGATACGATACATTCCATTTGCTTGCGGAAGTAGGCGTTGCGATATTGCTCTTCGAGATAGGTCTTGAGACCGACCTCAAGGACATGCTGAAAGTCGGGGTGGCATCAACGCTCGTTGCCGTGGTCGGCGTAATTGTTCCTTTTGCACTCGGCTTTGTTAGTGTACTGGCATTCGAGGAATACGGGCTGATGGGGAACATAGACCAGTCGCTTATGGTACTTATCGCTATCACAGCGGGGGCCACTCTTACAGCCACAAGCGTCGGTATTACCGCGCGCGTCTTATCCGACATGAATCGTCTCCAGACTGGGGAGGCGAAGATCATCCTAGGCGCGGCTGTAATAGACGATATTCTGGGCCTTATCATTCTTGGAGTCGTAAGCGGTATTATTGAATCCACCAGGAAAGTCGGCTCGGCAGAGATATCAGCCGGAGCAGTGCTTATTATATTCCTGAAATCATTCGGGTTTCTCGTCGCCGCCGTAGTGATCGGAAATCTTACATCCAAAAGATTATTTGACTTCATACATACGATGCGCGTCCGAGGTGTTCTGCTCGTATGCGCTCTAGCGTTCGCTTTCATCTTCGCGTTCCTCGCGAGCGCCGTGGGTCTGGCTCCAATTGTAGGCGCTTTTGCCGCCGGACTCGTCCTCGCCAACACGAATCAATTCAAACTGATAGAAGAGCGTCTCAAACCGGTTTCCGACGTTTTCACGCCCGTATTTTTCATTATGGTAGGCGCAGCCGTGAACGTACACGTATTCAATCCCTTCGATAAAGGCAATATTCCGGTACTAATGATTGCGGCAATACTTTTCATTGTCGCTGTAGTGGGTAAATTTGTTAGCGGTTGGGCCGTGTTCCGGAAGGGAATAAAAAAGAGCGTTATCGGTTTTGGTATGATCCCGAGGGGTGAGGTGGGGCTTATCTTTGCTCAGGTGGGTCTTACTTACGGAGTTTTCAGCTCTGACCTCTTTTCTGCGGTTACGGTAATGGTTATGCTAACTACGTTTGTTTCGCCTCCTCTTCTAAAGATGGCATTCGCGAATAAAGACGAGGTGCCGCAGCCGGTCGAATGATTTTAGAAGGAGATATGAGCTTTATGAATAAAAAGAAATACCATATTGTGTTTTTTCTGCTATTATCGCTTTTGTTCGCCTCCAACGCTCTTGCCGCCGAGGACCTGCTTAGCGTCGATAAAACCGTAATTATTGAAATAATAATATTCATAGCGGCGATATTTATATTGAACGCCCTGGTTTTCAAGCCGTTTCTGGGCCTGATAGACAGACGCCACAAACTTACCAGAGGCGCAATCGAGGAAGCCGAGGAGCTTGAGCGCAAGGTCAAGGGAATCATTGAGGAATATGATCAGAAGCTCGCAGAGGCGAGGGCTCAGGCTCAGGAAGAGCGGAGTAAAATAGTTCAGGAGGCCGAATCGGCGTCATCGGCTATGATTTCCAGAGCCAGAGAGGAGGCCGAGGGGATTCTGGAAGAAGCCAAGGATAAGCTCGAGGCAGAAGCGGGCGTGATGAAGGAAAAGCTCAAGGGGGAAGTGCAGCTGCTCGCAAAAGATATCGCATCCAAGGTTTTAGGTAAAGAGGTGCAGGCATGAACGAGATAGGCATAGTAAATATAATACTCTCAGGTGCCGCGGAAGGTGGTGGATTTGATTGGGGATTCGTACTGGAGCATGCGGTAAACCTTTTGATACTGATAGGAGTTCTGGTCTATTTCCTTAAAACACCTGTGAGGAATTTCCTCATGGAGAGGCGCGGCAAAATAGGTTATGAAATAGACGAAGCCCAGAAAACGATTACGGAAGCAAAAAATAAGTACGAAGAGTACGCGAAAAAGCTCGAGTCTATAGAGGCTGAAATCATTTCAATCAAGGAAACTGTCAGAAAACAGGGTGAAAATGAACGGGCTGAAATATTGAAACAAGCCGAAATGGCTTCTCAGACTATAAAAAAAGAGACTTCTGACACGATAGCTTTTGAGACGGAAAATGCCAAGCGCGAGATTCAGTCCGAAGTAGTCGATATTGCGTTAGGACATGCCGAGAAAATAATCAGGGAAAGTCTCGGAGAATCTGACAAGGAAAGGTTTATGCAGGAGTTTATAAATAGTATTGAGGAAGGAAAATGGCGTCAATCGCAACACTGAGAGATTTAACTGAAGCGCTTATAGAAAGCGCCGGGGAAGAGGGAAAGCTGAATAAGGTTATTTCCGATATGGAAGATTTCTTCTCCATATTGGATGCCAATGACGAGCTCAGGAATATCCTCTGGAGCTCAACCTTTGAGCTTGGAGAAAGAGAAGGAATTATAAAAGATTTAAGCGCTAAACAGGGATATGACAAGCTGAGTTTGAATTTCTTGAATGTGGTTCTTGAGCTGGATAAATTCCATTCTCTCGTAAAATCACAGCAGACTTTCATACAGAAGCTCAGAAAAGCGTCCGGCAAGCTAAAGGCGGAAGTCGTTATGGCTTCCGAGCCTTCGGAATCCGACCTCAACAGAATCAAAAGCGCGGTGACAAAGGCAGTCGGTCAGGACGTGGAGATAACTACTAAAGTGGACCCCTCGATCATCGGGGGGATCATAACAAAGGTCGAAGATAAGGTCTTTGACGCGAGTATAAAGACTCAGCTTGAGAGGATGAGGAGCGTTCTCTCCAGATCCTAATCTTCTAATACAATAAGGAGCTAAGAAATATGTCTGAAATGAAGATGGAAGAAATCGGTGAAATATTAAGAAACAGGATCAAGGGGTACGAAACCAAGATCGAAACATCTGAAGTAGGAACCGTCATATCCGTCGGGGACGGAATCGCGCGTTCATACGGACTCGATCGGGCAATGGCGGGAGAGCTTGTTGAATTCGAAAGCGGTATCATGGGTCTCGTGCTCAACCTTGAAGAAGACAATGTCGGTATCGCGCTATTCGGCGGGGACCAGGAAGTACAGGAAGGAGATATGGTCAAACGTACCGGCAGAATCGCGGAGGTCCCGGTCGGGGACGATATGAAGGGCAGGGTGGTTAACTCTCTCGGCGAGCCGATTGACGGCAAGGGAGAGATCAAAGCCGCTGACACCAGACCGATAGAAATCAAGGCTCCTGGCGTAGTCTACAGACAGTCCGTTAATGAGCCTCTACAGACCGGTATCAAGGCTATAGACGCGATGATCCCGATAGGCAGGGGTCAGAGAGAGCTTATCTTGGGCGACCGTCAGATTGGTAAAACGGCAATCGCGGTCGATACGATAATCAACCAGAGGGAGGAGGACGTATACTGCATATATGTCGCTATCGGTCAGAAACAGTCAACAGTCGCTCAGGTAGTCGACAAGCTAAAAGAGCACGGCGCGATGGAATACACGACTGTAGTTGCCGCAAATGCTAGCGACCCTGCGCCTTTTCAGTTTATAGCTCCCTATGCCGGATGCGCCCTGGGTGAGTTTTTCCGTGACTCCGGCAGGCACGCTCTTATAATATACGATGACCTGACAAAGCATGCCTGGGCTTACCGCCAGCTTTCACTTCTACTGAGAAGACCTCCCGGACGTGAAGCTTATCCGGGCGACGTTTTTTACCTCCATTCGAGGCTTCTGGAGCGCGCCGCCAAGATGAGGGACGAGGACGGAGGAGGTTCTCTCACGGCACTGCCTATTATTGAAACTCAGGCGGGTGACGTCTCCGCGTATATTCCTACCAATGTTATTTCGATTACAGACGGTCAGATTTATCTCGAGAGCGACCTCTTCTACTCCGGCGTCAGGCCTGCTATTAACGTGGGACTGTCCGTTTCGAGGGTAGGAGGCTCGGCTCAGGTCAAGGCCATGAAAAAGGTTGCGGGTACCCTCAGGCTCGAGCTTGCTCAGTACAGGGAAGTGGAGGCTTTCTCCCAGTTTGCCTCCGACCTGGATAAGGCCACACAGGCCCAGCTCGCGCGAGGCAGCAGACTTGTCGAGGCTTTAAAACAGGGGCAATACGAACCGCTCGCTGTCGAAAAGCAGATCCTGATAATCTTTGCCGTTACTAACGGGTATGTTGACGATTATCCTGCCGATGCGGTACGGAAATACGAGAAAGAGCTATATTCGTTCTTCGAATCCAAATATGCGGAGCTTCTAAAGGATATCAAGTCCAAGAAAGAGATTACGGACGATTTGAGAGAGAAAATTATCAAGGCGCTCGAAGAGCTGAAGAGTCAGTTGGGAGAATTCAAATAAAAATCTAGGGTGCAATTTCATTAACAGAGACAATAAGATATGGCCAGCTTAAGACAAATAAAATCAAAGATCAGCAGTGTTAAAGGCACTCGCAGAATTATGAGCGCCATGAAACTGATTTCGGCGGTCAAACTGAAACGAGCTCAGGACCTGCTTGTGGCTTACCGTCCTTATTCGGATGCTATTCAGGAAATAACGCTGAACGTAGCCAAACGTTCTGAGCCCAAGTGGAGTCCGCTATTGAAGAGACCAGAGGAGCGAAACAAGCTTCATCTGGTTTTCATGACTTCCGACAGGGGACTCTGCGGAAGTTTCAACAGTAACCTCATCAGGAAGCTCGAGACCTACGTCGTAACCGAGGGAAAGAGGTACGAAGAGATAAAATATACATTCCTTGGAAGAAGAGGAAGGGATCACTTCCTCAGAAGCAATGTAAATATGGCGGACAGCTTCATCGGGATAACCGAACGTAATTATGATGAGATTGCCGAAAAAGTTGGCGCTGAATTAACAGAGGAATTTATTAAGGGCAAGAGCGACGAAATAATTCTTGTGTACAACTATTTCAGATCTGCGCTAACGCAGGTTATGGTTTATGAGAAGCTTCTTCCGATTGAGCCTGAAGCCGAAGAGGATGAAGACGCCCCCAAGATAGACTATCTTTACGAGCCTTCGAGAGAGGCCGTTCTGCAAAAACTGCTTACAAGCTACATAAAGGTCCGCGTGCAAAGAGCCATTCAGGAGTCGCTCACCAGCGAGCACGCATCGCGTATGACCGCTATGGAAAACGCGACTAGCAATGCGGACGACGTTATTAAGAAACTAACTCTTTTAGCCAACAAGACAAGACAGGCTATGATTACTACCGAGCTTATGGATATCGTAAACGGTACCGAGGCTTTAAGGAAAGGAGGAGCTGACTAAAATGGAAGCAACAAACGGTAACAAAATGGGAAAGGTCATACAGGTCATGGGACCTGTTGTGGACGTCGAGTTCAAGGAAGGCGGACTTCCGCCCATTTTCACGGCTCTTAAGCTGACCAACCCGCTTATTGATGATCAGGAATGGAATTTAATCGTTGAGGTAGCCCAGCAGCTCGGCGGTAACCGCGTGCGCTGTATAGCAATGGATTCGACTGAGGGTATCAGAAGAGGCGAAGACGCGCTTAACACCGGTGAAGGCATAACGGTCCCGGTCGGCAAAGAAGCTCTGGGACGCATGATTAATGTGGTAGGAGAGCCTATCGACGAAATGGGCCCGGTCGATACCCAGGCACGCTGGCCGATTCACCGCGAGGCGCCGAAGTTTGTGGAGCAGAGCACGAAGCTTGAGCTGTTCGAGACGGGTATTAAGGTTATCGACCTGATAGCGCCCTTCCTCAAGGGCGGAAAGATCGGACTCTTCGGCGGCGCGGGCGTGGGGAAAACGGTACTGCTCATGGAGCTGATTCACAACGTGGCCAAGGAATACGGCGGCGTATCGGTGTTTGGAGGCGTCGGGGAAAGAACCCGTGAGGGGAACGACCTCTGGATGGAAATGAAAGAGTCGGGCGTTATAGGCAACACGGGACTTGTTTTCGGACAGATGAACGAGCCCCCGGGCGCAAGAGCGAGAGTTGCGCTTACGGCGCTGACCCTGGCGGAGTTCTTCCGTGATGAGCAGGGACAGGACGTTCTTCTCTTTATCGACAACATATTCAGATTCACGCAGGCGGGATCTGAGGTTTCGGCGCTGCTCGGCAGAATTCCTTCTGCCGTCGGTTATCAGCCGACGCTGGCGACCGACCTCGGTGAGCTTCAGGAGCGAATTACCTCGACCGTGAAAGGATCGATCACCTCGGTGCAGGCCATTTATGTTCCTGCCGACGACCTTACCGACCCGGCTCCCGCGACAACTTTCGCGCACCTGGACGGAACCATCGTTTTGTCTCGTCAGCTCACGGAGCTTGGAATCTACCCTGCTGTTGACCCTCTGGACTCGACTTCGCGAATCCTGGATCCCCTTATTGTCGGAGACGAGCACTACCAGGTCGCGCGTCAGGTGCAGGAGGTACTCCAGCGCTATAAACAGCTCCAGGAAATCATCGCCATTCTCGGTATGGACGAGCTTTCCGAAGAAGACAAGCTCGTCGTTGCAAGGGCGAGAAAGGTTCAGAGATTCCTGTCACAGCCTTTCCACGTCGCGGAGCAGTTTACCGGTACACCCGGAAAATACGTGCCGATCAAAGACACGATAGAGGCGTTTAAAGAGGTTATAGACGGCAACATGGACGAGGTGCCCGAGCAGGCATTCTACATGGTCGGGAACCTGGAAGAGGTACACGAAAAAGCAAAACAGATAATATCGTAATTTAGTTGTGAGAAGGGGGAAGTCGGCAAAATGCGGTCCTCCCTGAAATACCCGAATCTGCTCTCGGGGCCGTATGAGATTTTGAGGAGATAACAAATTGGCTGAAATTCATCTTCAGGTAATAACGCCCACAAGGCTGATCGTTGACGATACCGTAGAGGAAGTCGTGGCCCCCGGCGAAATGGGAGATTTTGGGGTGTTGCCGGGTCATGTGCCTTTTATCACGACTCTCGCTACGGGAGAGCTCAGATACAAGAAAGGTTCGGTGGAGAAGAAGCTCATAGTCGAAGGCGGCCTCGCGGAAGTGAGGGACGATAAGGTTACCGTTTTGACAGACAGTGTAGCTTCTGAATAGTCTTAAAACCCGGCCTGTTTCCTTAGTAGATACATCCTATTCAGAGTAATTCAGTTTGAACTGACCGTTATATTCCGTTTATACTTAGCTCATATTCAGTAATCAGGGAGGATTGCTTTGGCTTTGGCAGAAATGACTTCAGAACCGCTGGTTATAAGAGATGATAAGGATGGGGTTTGCAATCTTATGATTAACAGGCCGAAGGCTTATAATGCGCTTTCTATAGGTTGTATGGAGGCTATAACCGATAGTATCGAAAACCTATCGGCTGACGCTTCTGTCAAGGTAGTGATCCTCTCCGGCTCAGGGAAAGGCTTTTGTGCGGGACACGATCTGAAAGAGATGAGGGGTAATCCCGACAAGGAATTTTACGAGAAGACCTTTGCTGTCTGCTCCCGTATGATGCTTTCCATAGTTAACAGTCCCAAACCCTTTATAGCAAAGGTGCACGGAGTAGCGACAGCGGCGGGATGCCAGCTCGTAGCAACATGCGATCTCGCCGTAGCGGATGAGAACGCGAAATTCGCGACCCCCGGTGTAAATATAGGACTTTTCTGCTCCACTCCTATGGTTGCACTTTCGCGTAATGTCTCCAGGAAACATGCTATGGAAATGTTATTGACAGGGAACTTCGTTTCTGCCGAACGCGCGTACGAGATTGGGCTTTTGAACCGCGTTGCCCCTTCAGATGAGCTCGACCGGACTGCACTGGAGCTCGCCGAGACAATATCCTCCAAGTCCCCGCTGACATTGAAAATAGGGAAGAAGGCTTTCTATGAACAAATGGAAAAAGACTTAGCCGGTGCATATGAATACTGCAGCCGTGTGATGGTGGAGAATATGATGGCGCGGGATGCCGAAGAAGGCATAGACGCCTTCCTGGAAAAGCGGGAACCGGTCTGGCGCGGCGAATAATTTCCTTCTTAATAATTCCTTAATATTTACTTGTTACAATTGTCCGATCTCGATATCGATTCGCAATATAGGTGTTAGGGATCATTTGCGTTTAATGTCAGATTTGGTTTCAAAGCTTATTCTAAGGGGAGGTTGTATGATGTCTCTACAAACCTATAATATTGCTATGCCATTATTGATAATAATTATTGTGATCTCATTTTGTTTCGTGCCTGGGTCTTCTTGGGCCAATTCTACAAATGAGTCTGGCAGCGGTATATTTAAAAACGATGAATGCAGTCCAAGAGAGGAACCGACGAACCCTGTTCAACTCGCCGAAGCTGATATCAGTGTGGGAATGACTAAAACCGAGGTTTACGAAATTAAAGGGACGCCGGACAAGGTCAAAAGGCCGGACAGTGAGGAAAGCAGGGAAGTGTGGGTATACAGATGCATGAACAGCGACGGGTTCCATGAAGATTGCCTTTATCTTTTCTTTGAGGATGACAGGCTCGTTAAAATCAACAATTTATAACCGGGGGGAAATCCTTGCACTTTATCTACGGCTTGCTGACGATTAGTTTTACTTTCTTATTTGTAAATTTTTCCCTTGCCCAATCAGACCAATTGTCTCTACCTTTCCTGATTGGCAGCAAACAGGTGTACGTGCTCGGGGAATCATACGGTCAGGAGGAATCCGCGGAGTTCCTCTCAAAGACCGTCACGGAATGCGTAAACGGCGGCGGTTGTCTCAAAGTCGGTCTCGAAATCTCTTCGGATCAGCAGGAGACGCTTTATAGCGCCATGAAAGGACAGGTCTCCATATCCGAGATAAAGATCAACGATATTATTGACAGTGAAGCGTACAGGCGAATGTTAAGTGATTTTAGCGGACAGATAAAGGCAGGCAGGTGCCTCTCCGTCCACGCAATCGATGCGCCGGCCTCGGTGCCCGTATCGAGGGACGCCTGGATGGAGAAAGAAGTTGTACGTTTGATTGGGGACACGCCGGTCGTAATTCTCGTAGGAAACGCGAGGGCGGTAAAGAACTCCGGCGCCGGAATGGGTGATTCCGGGAAGATGCTGGCAGAGCGTCTCAACTCCAGGGCTATCGGCGTGGCTTCGACAGTTCAGTACTGGGAGCCGGGACAGTGTGAGAACAGAACGGCAGAATACATCAGCACGTCCGATGAGAAAGCCGGCATATATGTAAAGGAAAGTGTGGGAAATGTCACCACTCAAATGCCCGAGGATCCAAAGGTGATTGCCGACGGAGTACTCGTCTGGAGCTGTGATTCGACTACAATATCCGAGGATGTTGACG
>Ga0307426_1001479_pt1 | contig 15476 bp, 6 predicted proteins | sample SalMarWE160340MG_FD_202165 | JGI IMG/M metagenome (GOLD analysis project Ga0307426, IMG submission 202165) | Salt marsh sediment microbial communities from the Plum Island Ecosystem LTER, Massachusetts, United States - WE1603-40 | ecosystem: Environmental > Aquatic > Marine > Intertidal zone >... | reverse complement strand
TCATGAAAAAATTTAATGACAAAGTCATCGATAATTCGCCGGTCGGTGTTGTTGTTCTGGATTATGCATACAGTATAATATCTATAAATGATGCCGCCCTTGCCATTCTCGAAAAAAACAAAGATGATATTAACCCGCCGGGAGAAACCGGTTCCGCTGTCAGTCTGCTTGACATAGTTCCGCAGCGCGAGATCCCGAAATGGCGGAATATGATCGAATCCGTCTTGGCTTCCAATCAGTCTTATGAAGATTCCCGCTATTTTCATAATACGGGATATAATGAAAAAGTTCTATCGGTAAAAATTACCCCCATCGGCAGCATTCCCGACGATGGCGACGGTTTGATCCTCGTACTTGAAGATATCACCGAAAAAATTATCATGGAAAAATATGTCATCCTTTCCGAAAAGCTGGTGGCGCGCGGCGAGATGGCTGCTTCGATCGGGCATGAGTTGAACAACTATCTGGCCATAATTGCCAATAACGCGGAGTTGCTTTCATACAATCTGGAGAGAAATAAAACCGATAGCCTTAAAACGAATTCGCAACAGATTATAGAAAATATTTCCAAGATGAAGCGCTTCACCAACGGTCTCATGGACTTTTCCAAACTCGAGACGGAATATGTGGCGTATGATGTAAATCATTTGATTGAGGATCTGCTGTTCTCATTAAAGGCGCAATCACGGTTCAAAGATATTTCATTCTCATTGGATCTGGCGGAAGGACTGCCGCGTATCGAAATCGATGTCGGTCAAATACAGCAGGTATTGATGAATCTGCTGTATAACGCCGCCGATGCCATCGCGGAAAAGGAGAAGGAGGGTCCGCCCGGAAGTGGTGATTTCGATAAAAAAATCATTATCAAAGCTTATCGCGATTCTCAGGAATCAATAGTCGGGATTTCGGTCACGGACAACGGTTGCGGCATTACCGAAGAAAATATGAAAAAAATATTCCAGTTGCACTTTTCCACCAAACAAACAGGTCATGGAATTGGCCTGTCCAATTGCAAGAAAATAATCGAAAGCCATAACGGCGATATCAGGATAGATTCCAAGGCGGGTGAGGGAACCACCTTCACAATAGTTTTACCGGAAAAACAATCGGAAAAATTAGTCAATGTATAATGACACAGGTCAAATTTGCCCCTGATGGATTTAAGGTAATCCGCCGGATAGGAGTCGGCGGTACGGCCAACGTTTATCTGGCAACAGAAATCAATTCCAATCGCAGATACGCTCTAAAAACTCCTCTGGACGACAATAATCGATCTCTAAATGAGTTTTCCGGACTTATTCGACGTGAGTATGATCTCATCGGCAGACTTAATTATCCCGGCCTCGTCCGCATCTATGGCATTGGTGAAGATAAAAATAAGCGGCCGTTTCTGATTATGGAGTACTGCCCGTCGGTCTCCCTGGATCAAACAGGCCGACCTGAAACGACCGAAGTTCTTCTCAATATTTTGTCATCATTGTCAGCCAATTTTCTTTATCTGCGGTTGGCCGGTATTTATCACGGTGATATAAAACCCCAGAATATATTTCTCGCCGGCAATCCGAACGATTACGATGGCAACAAATTATTGTATACAAAGTTATCCGATTTTTCGCTGGCTTTGAAGTCCGATGAAGACGAAAAGAAACGCCTCGGTGTCGGGACCATCGGCTATTCGGCACCCGAGACGATTGAGCATGATATTTTAAATCATCGTTCGGATATATTTTCACTGGGAGTCATTGCTTATCTGCTTGCAACCGGTCGGCATCCGTTTATGCATGATGAAACCGATCCGGTTCGAGTCAGCTCGCTTGTAAAAGAGCATATCCCCCCGGCCCCATGTGAAATCAATTATGCCCTTGGCGGAGATCTATCGGATCTGATAATGACGATGCTGGAAAAAAGTCCGGAGAAACGACCTTCGGATTCCTACACCATTTGTAAAAAACTCGAAGACTCCGGAGCCCGATATCCGTTTCGTAAAGCCATCAGGCCGAAACATCTTCTGGAGATAATCAACGGCGACGCTTCATCAGTCCTCCAAAATGATGTCTTTGCCTTTCCCGACGAGACAGCAGAAATATTACTTGAATACGGCGGTGAAGATCGGAATGCACTGCGGAATATTCTCGAAATAAATTTCACCCGGGGCGTTCTGTCTTGGTCAGGCGGACGACTTAAATTTAATTGTCCGGATAAGGAGATAGTCTATCCGAAAAAATTGTCGCGCAATGTTAAAAAATACTTTTTCGGATTAGGTCATTCGCACAAAAAGGAAGCGATTCTGGCCGCAATCGTTGGAAATATCACGGATGCCGAAGTTATTTTCAACGGCATGAATCTATCGGTTGACAGAAAAATCGTAACCAGACCAATAATTGGATTCCTGTCGAAAAATCTGTCACGGCCGACAGTCAATCGTTTCGCGAACAAACTGGCCGAGATCGCCAAAAACAAATTGAACCGTAATGTATTAGCCTCGAAATTATATTTGAAAGCGGACAATCCTGGGAAAGCCCTTACTGTTACACTGGATGCCGTAAACGAGTTGATTAATAATAACGATTATGATTCGGCATTCGATTTATTATCACAATTGAAAAATTTATGCCGTAAGGTGCATGATATTGAAAATCTCAAAATCGTCCTGATGAGAATCGGAGATTTACAAAGGCTGACCGGCAACGCCGCCCGGGCGGAGGAAACTTATAAAAACATCGTTGATTTGTACGATAATCAATCGCCCGATCGACTTCTCGGCGAGACATACAAGGACCTTGGCGACCTCTACAAGATGAAGCAGCAATATGATGATGGAATTTCTGCTTTGAGAAAGGCCGAAAAGATTTATGCCGCAATGGGCGATGATCTCGAATTATCGCATACGCTCAATAACATTGGTAATATTCAGACGATAATCAGCCAATACGATGAGGCCGTATCAAACTACCGACGCGCCCTTAAAATCCAGAGGAAACTGGAAATTGACGCCGATGTCGCCTCGACTCTGAATAACATAGCCGCAATATATTTTTATCGGGGGCTTTATTCCCGCACTTTGCACCTTTTTAAAATGGCGACGGACATACAACGACAGACCGGTAATGCCGGTGAACTCGCGCGATCGCTTAATAATCTCGGATGTGTCTATCATGAGTTCGGCGATTTCGACAGGGCGCTCGATTATCTCGGTGAATCTATAATTCTTAACCGCAGAATCGGAAGTAAAAAGGAAATGATGTTCAATCTGGAAAATCTTTCGAGCGTGATGCTTTCCGCCGGACGATTGCGCGATTCTTTGAAATTTCTCAAGGAAGGGTTGCAGTTGTCCCGGGAGCTTTCCGATGTCCCGCACATCGCCACCTTCACCTGCAATATGGCGGTTGCGCAAAAAAGAATGGGATTATACGGTCAGGCGCTGGACAATGTCAACGAGGCGATAAAACTCCATGATGCCATCAACAGTAATCAGCATCTTTTACTCTGCCTTATCGAAACGGCTGATATTCATCTGAGATTGAACAATTTCCAATCGACTGCGGGATTTGTTACACGAATTATTTCTTTGGCAGAATCGACCGACGACAAGAAAGCTCTTATTACAGGATATTTGCTGAAAGGTCAAATGGAAAAGAATGCCGATATTATCAAAGAAGCGATCGCCCGGGCGCGTGAAATCAAAGCTTCCAGAATAGAAAATATCGGGCAATTAAAATTGGCAAAAGTTTTACTGACCGGCGGGGACTATCACGGCAGTCGAAAAGTTCTGATCAGTTTGCAGACCATATTCAAAGAAGGAAGCTCCGATATAGAAACGGCCGGTTACTTTAACCTGCTTGGCGGCTGTTATCTTGCAGAAAGTCAAATCGATAATGCGAAACGATTTTTCACGAAGGGATTTAACCTGGCCAAAGATCTGGCGCTTCTGCCGGAATTAATCGACAGCGCTTTCAATTTGGGGAAGATCAATGCCGGCCTTAATGCCCATGAGGCTGTCTACGATTATTACCGATTGGCTATTGAGAAATTAAAGATTATTGCCGCCGATATCAAAGATGATTTACTCAAAAAATCCTTCCTCTCGGACGGGAAAATCGCGTCTATGGCGGAAGAAATTAAGCGCCTTAGCAGTCTTCTGACAAATAAATAAGCGGATTTATAATCCGCAATTCCGAGATCAGCGAAGTCGCGTATCCGTCATCTGCCCGCCCTGGCTGATGCCGGATAAATAAATCGACATTAATATTAATTCGATATCCAATATCATTTCCAAACCTCCATGTTTGAAATTCCACAATATTAAACGTAAATAACCGGACATCGGTTGCAGAATTTATTCTGATAATTTAATTCCGAAAATTAATGATAAATCGATGATAAAAAAAAGCGGGCCCGTTAAGGCCCGCCTGGAGCGCCAATCTTAGCCTGGCGGTAGCATAAACAGTTGTCCGCCCTGACTGATTCCGGCTGGTGCGATTTTCTCTTCCAGTTTCTCCACTTTGAGCTTCATCCACCCACCTCCTTTTGAGTTATTGACGCCCTGCTCCCGATTCATTCGGGAACGGACGGAAAAGTTGGGCAAAATTTATGGCCAGATGATTGGCCAATTTCGCCCCTCTTTTCCTGTTTATAATGTAAGCCGAAACATAAAGAGTAGTCAAGGAAAATCTCCATTATCAATCGATAATGTAACAAATTAATGAATTTACGGCTATATGTGGGACTGATGATGTCAAAATATGCCATATATTGTATAAGAATGTGTTGTTTATCCTGTACAGGCGGTATTTGTTGATTGATAAAGACCTTTAATTCGATTATTATCCGGGAAATAACCGTAAATACTGTATTATGATATGCTCACTCACATAATAGGAGCAAATAATGAATTTCGAATTTAACGATGACCATATTTCAATTCAAGAGCTTTGCCGCGATTTTGCCAGGCGGCATGTCGCGCCCAACATCAGAGAAAATGATCGGGCGCATCGTTTTGATGATTCCATTATTCCAAAAATGGCCGATGCGGATATTTTGGGATTGTGTTTGCCTGAAAAATACGGCGGGGTCGGGATGGACTACATTTCGCTCGGACTGGCCTGCGAAGAATTGGAATATGTCGATACTTCGGCCCGTGTGGTGTTATCGGTGCATATCGGCCTGAACTCTTTGACTCTTCTTTCATGCGGTAATCAATTCCAGAAGGAAAAATACCTGATTCCTCAGGCAAAAGGGGAGAAGCTGGGGACATTCGGACTGACCGAACCGAATGCCGGCTCTGATGTCGTCGGCATTCAAACGACCGCCGTTAAAAAAGATAATAAGTACATCCTTAACGGCGAAAAGATGTGGATTTCGCTGGCCGATGTCGCCGATCATTTTTTGATTTTTGCCTGGACCGATCTCGATAAAAAAGGCCGGCGGGATCACAGCGGGATGTCATGTTTTATTGTCGAGAAAGCGTTCGCAGGAATTACCACCGGAACGATCGAGGGTAAACTTGGTGTTCGCGCCGGCAATACCGGATGGATTTCGCTTCAGGATGTCGAAGTCCCGGCGGAAAATATGCTCGGCAGCGAGGGCGATGGTTTTTCAATCGCGATGTTTTCGCTCGAGCAGGGACGTTATACCGTGGCAGCCGGTTCGACCGGTCTGATAAAAGCCTGTCTCGATGCTTCGGTCAATTATTCATTGACCCGCAAAACTTTCGAAAAACCGATCGCGGAGCATCAACTGGTCAAACGGATGATCGCCAATATGGCGGCCGGATATGAATACTCTCGTTTGCTCTGGCTGAAGGCGGGCTGGATGCGCAATGAAGGAATCCGCCCGACCCGCGTTACTTCGATGGCCAAATGGATCGCCTGCCGTGAAGCCGAGAAGGCGGCGGCCGATGCCATCCAGGTGCATGGTGCGTACGGTTTTTCCGATGAATATCCGGTCGAACGGTTTTATCGCAATGCCAAAGGGGCGTCGATTTACGAAGGCTCGCGCGAAATACAAACATTGATGCAGGCCGATTATGCGCTTGGTATTCGTCAGGATAAAGAACGCCGCTTTAAGCTCCCCTCATGGCCGTTTGGCGAAGATGTATAATCTATCCGGGAAAAATATCCGGATTAATCTTTGTTTGCGGAATATCATTCGACTCTCAAAAATAGATAAAAGACTTGACATTTAACGGCTATTCTTATATCTTATAATAAAAGACAGTAAATCTATGAGTTGATAATTCTTCGGGTTGGAGATGTGGAATTATCTATATGTATTAAGTCTTTAATGTATTTTTTTCAGATCCTGTTTCGTCTTTATTATTGAATAAGGTAAAGAATAAATAGGATACTTTTGACAAAAAACCGATACCATGGAGGTATTTATGCGTAAAGCCAATCTATTGACCGTCGGGGCGATTTTAATATTTTTTCTGTTAGTTTGTGCGCCTTATGCCGCGGCATCCTTGTGCGGCGATTTTGACGGCGACGAAGCGCTCTCGATTTTTGATATAACCGGTTTGATCAGTTTCCTGTATTTAAGCGGCCCACCGCCGGCCGATCCGGCGATGGTCGATGTCAATGGCTCGGGCGATCTTAATATCTTCGATATCACATATATAATCGCTTATATTTATCTGGATGGACCGGCCCCGGTCTGCCAGGGGAATCTCCATGAAGAATTCCAGAGCGGCTGTATCGCGTATGGTCCTGCCAAAGATGATAGCGATTATGTTTATTTCGAGGTTTTGGGCAACGACCTTCATATACATCATATAAATGCTTATTACAACTGCGGTCTGGCCTATGTTGTCGATTATGCCGTCGGAGATTTTTGTATTTATGCCATGGAATCGGATACCGGTGAACCGGCCGATTGTATCTGTTATTTTAATCTGGAATCGGTTCTTTATGACCTTGAGGACGGCGAATATAATGTAACGTTTGTTGGAATCTACGGCGACACGCTCAAGACCGGCACGATTGTCGTCGATGAAGATTTCGGATTGATTGGCTATGAAGACAGCGGTTGTCTCGAGAAAAGCCCGGGAGATTCGACCCCCTCAATCGTCTATGTATATTCCGGCGACACATTGAATATGCTGCATTATAATGCTTTTTTCAACTGCGCCGCCGAGTTTTTTATTCCTTTTGAACTGGCCGGCGATACATTACGGTTTTATGAATTAAATGTTTCTCAGGTCTATGTTTATTGTCTTTGTTATTTCAATATTTTCGCGTATACGATCGGTATAATGCCGGGCGACTATATCGCCGAAGTGTATGAACAGCAATATGATTGGGATGTAATTCAGCTGGTTGATCGACAGGAGCTGCATCTGGAAAACTAAAATATCCTGCCTTGATTTAATATGACCGGAGGGAATCAATGATTCCCTCCGGTTTTTCTTGCCCAAAATAGATAAATTTTATAGATTTTTATCTTGTCAAAATATTGATATACATTATATTATATATTATAGGAAATACTAACAGGTTACCACTCCCGGGTTAATATATGAACCTATCGAGAAAAAAAATAAACAACTTTATTTTATAGAGAGAGAGGATACAAATGGGTAAAAGGCTATTGCTTACCGCTCTTATGCTCCTTGTGTCGACATCCGTCGTCCTGGCCGAACGGATTGAGTTCGGAACCGGCCAAAACGATGTCGACGTCGCTGTTTTGGAATCAAATGACATCAAAACGGTTGTCCGTTTTGACGTCAGCGCTTTCAGCAGGGAAGCGATTGACATCAACAACGAAACCTATTACTTATTGAACTGCGGCGAAGAAAATCAATTGCTGAACGCCGAGGAGCCGGCTGTCCCGCGAATTTGCCGAAGTATCATTATTCCCGATGATGCCCACATGGAGGTCAGGATTGTCTCATCGGAATATATCGATTTTCCCCAGATGCCGGTGGCGCCTTCGAAGGGAAGTCTTCCGCGAACGATTCTGCCTGCGGACGTTCCGTATAAATTCGGGCCGGTCTACAGTAAAGATGCTTTCTATCCCGGCGTTATTGCCGATATCAGAGAGCCGTTTATTTTCCGTGACTTTCGCGGCACCGTTATCGAGATGAACGCCTTCCAGTATAATCCGATCAGTAAAACATTACGCGTATATACTTCGGTCACGGTCGAAGTCGTAAATACCGGGCCGGGTGAGATCAATGTTTTACATCGCCATAAATCTGAAATCCATCTCGTGAAGGAGTTCGAACAGATTTACAGTCGCCACTTTATAAACTATAATCAGGCGCGAAGCAAATATCCCTCGGTTCCTGAAATCGGTGATATGCTGATTATTACCTATGACAGTTTCCATGAGACGGTCATGCCGCTGGTGGAGTGGAAACTTCAAAAGGGTATTAAGACCACGATCGTCGATGTTTCCTCGATTGGGAGCAGCGCAACTTCGATTTATAATTTTATCAGTAGTTTTTATGACACAACCAATCTGGCTTTTGTTTTGTTGGTCGGTGATGGTGGACAGATTCCGACACTATATTCCAACGGGGATTCCGATCCTTCATACGGCAAACTGGTCGGTGGCGACGATTATCCCGAGATTCTTGTCGGGCGCTTCTCGGCGGAAAACAATACTCAGACCGAGACGCAGGTGCTGAGATCGATTAATTATGAAAAAACGCCGTATGGTTCCGATTGGTATCAAAAAGCAACCGGTATCGGTTCATCCGGTGGTCCCGGTGACGACGGTGAATACGATTGGGAGCATGAAGATAATATTCGTCTATTGCTGTTAGCTTACGGTTTTACGTACGTTGACCAGATTTATGATCCCGGGGCGACCGCTTCTATGGTAACGACAGCCATTAACGATGGTCGCAGCTGGGTAAATTATACCGGTCATGGCAGTACTAACGCCTGGTCGACGACAGGTTTTTCCAGTTCTAACGTCAACGCCCTTGTCAATGACTGGATGCTCCCGGTGGTAATCAGCGTTGCGTGCGTCAACGGTGATTTTGTCGGGCAGAGTTGTTTTGCCGAGGCCTGGTTAAGGGCCACTCATAATGGAAATCCGACCGGGGCAATTGCGACATACATGTCGACCATCAATCAGGATTGGAATGAGCCGATGGAAGGCCAGGACGCGATCAATGATTTGCTTGTCACCGAAGCCAAGACCACTGTCGGTGGCTTGCTTGTCAATGGTGGCTGTCAGATGCTGGAGACTTATGGATATGACGGCGAAGATGATTTCGATACCTGGACCGTTTTTGGCGATCCCTCGATTCAGGTACGGGTCAAGAATCCGCAAAGTATGACAGTCAACCACGACAACGCGATTATCTTTACGATGCCGGAAATGGATGTTGAGGTAGTTGGTATTGAAGGCGCTCTGTGCGCGATATATTTCGATGGTACGCTCTATGGCTCGGCATATACCGATGCAACCGGTTCGGCGACGATAGTTTTTGACCAGGAATTGCCGGTTGGAGAGGCGGTTACATTGACGGTGACCGCGTACCATAAAACACCCTACATTGCGACCATTCAGGCGATTGCGCCCGAGGGCCCTTTTGTGGTGTATGACGACAACAGTATTAATGACGCAGCCGGCAACAATGACGGCATCGTCAACTGCGGCGAGACGATTTCACTCGGAGTGCAGCTTGTGAACGTCGGCCCGGATACCGCCTATAATGTCACTGCAGTCTTGAGTACCGGTGACCCGTTGGTGGACATCACCGATGATACGGAAAGTTTTGGAACAATCCCGGGTGATTTCGGCGTTCTTAATCTGGCCGATGCTTTCACATTTGACGTCGCCGACGATATGCCGAATGACCGCAATATCGTATTTGATCTTGTCGTCTCGAATCTCGATACTTCCTGGTCGAGCAGTTTCAACATCACCGGTTATTGCTATCCCGAAATAACTTTGCCGAGCGAAATCATCGATAGTATGTTTTTGGGTGAATCATCGGTTGATACGATGATGGTTTACAACAACGGCAAGGCAATACTGGAAGCGAGCTTCAGCGCCTCCGATGGCTGGCTATCGGTCCCGACCGGCCAGCAGATGATCCCGGCCTATGACAGTATCTCGATACCGGTGACTATTAACTCCTCCAGTTTGGATTATGGTAATTTCACCGGATATGTAAACTACGTGACCAATGATCCGCTGAATCCGAGCGGGGCAATCCCGGTTTATCTGCATATTTATTCCCCCGATATTTATGTTGCTCAAAGCTCGATTGAAGAAAGTGTCGAACCGGAAGGTCAATCCTCGGTACCGCTGACAATTCAAAATGTCGGTCCCGGACCGCTGGAGTACAACGTCGTTCGACTGATGTTTAACGGCAAGCGCGGAACCAATCCGGCAAAGGAAAACGTTAATCCTCAACCAATCGGTTACCGCACCGCCGATCCGGAGAAATCAATCACCAATGAATCGGAACCGGTTTACGCCCCGGTAACGAGGGATAACGGTGGTCCTGATTTATGGGGTTACTCATGGGTCGATTCCGATGATCCCGCTGGTCCTGCTTATGGCTGGGTGGATATCTCGTCAGTCGGGACAGCGGTTGAAGGTATCGGCGATGATGACAGCACCGGCCCGATTTCTATCGGTTTTGATTTTCCGTTCTATGAAAATACCTATAATACTCTCCAGATAGGCTCCAATGGTATCCTGACATTCGGTGGCGGTTCCAAAATCCGGACCAATGACCCGATTCCCGATGCTGCACTTCCCAATAATATGATTGCCATGTGGTGGGATGATCTCGATCCGCGTAAGGGCGGCATGATTTATTATTATTACGATGCCGCTAATGAAAGATTTATCGTCAGTTTTGACGGTATTCCCAATTATTATTCAACGACCGGCACCGGTTCACTGCATTTCCAGGCAATCCTTCTGCCTAACGGCAAGATTATATTGCAGTACGGCTCAATGGTCCCGGGCGCTGATGGCGACGGTTTGACCGGCTCAACGATCGGAATTGAAAATATCGGCGGGGACGACGGGCTTGAAGTCGTTTATAACGCCGAATATATCCACGATAATATGGCGATTCTCTTCAATGCCGCCAGCTGGCTTTCGGTTGAACCCGGTTCCGGGTCGATTGCACCATTTGGTGAAGATGTCGTCAATGTCAATTTCGATGCCGCTGAATTGCCGGAAGGCGATTATTACGGTCAGATAACGTTCAACTCGAACGACCCGGATACTCCGGAACTCGATATCCCGGTAACCATGACCGTTCTGAATCAAACCGCGCCCCCGCCGGCACCGAGTATGGTTAGCCCGGAAGACGGGGCCACCGATCTTCCGCAACCGATCACGATCGATTGGGATAATGTCAGTGGCGCCGATATGTACCAGATGCAGCTTGACAGTTCCGCCACTTTCAGCGGCGCCAAACTTATGGATACCAGCATGGCCGGAACGCATTGCGATGTCGATAATCTCGACGAAGGTGCCACCTATTATTGGAGGGTTCGTGCTCACAATTCCATGGGATGGGGCGACTGGAGCGCAGCCTGGAGCTTTACTACCGAAGTAACATGGATTTGCGGCGATATCGATAATGACGGTCTCCATAATCTTTTTGATGTCACATACCTTATTTCATACTTGTACATGGATGGTCCGCCGCCGCCCTACCCGGACGCCGCAGATGTTAATTCCGACGGTACTGTCGATATCTTCGACGCCACTTATATGATTTCATTCCTCTATCTCGGAGGCCCGGCGCCGAATTGTCCGTAATTTCATTAATTTATTATTTGGGGACAGGATTCTTCCTGTCCCCTTTTTTATGCTGAAAATTCAATTGAGTTGTCCATTCCGGATTTGATTATTCGGTTAAAATAGTTTACATTGCCTTAAATATAAACTTTTACAAACCCGAGGAGCTTGAGGTAATGAATAAGCATCAGGCAAATAAGAAAACCGCCTTATCGATATTGGCTGTATTTCTGGTCGGTTGGGCGTTATGCGGCGCGTCCGATAGGCTCTTACCGCCCGAAACCAGAGTCGAAGTTGTCATTGACACTTTGCACGGTCATTTAATCGAAGACCCTTATCGCTGGCTCGAAGATCAGAACAGCCCGGCCACGAGGGAATGGATTGACGCTCAAAATCGATATACGGATTCGATTCTCGATTCACTTCCACAGCGCGAACGACTTAAAAAGCGATTCAGTGAATTGATAAAAACCGATTATGTTTCAAGACCCTCGCAACGGGGCAACCGATTTTTTCTCTATAAAAAAACCGGGGAGCAGGAGCAGTATATTATCTACATGCGTGAAGGGCTGAAAGGTGAGGATAAAGTCCTCGTGGATCCTCATAACCTGAGTGAAGACCTGACCAAAAGCGTCGGGATGTATGATATTTCCGATGACGGGACGGTTCTGGCTTATTATATTCGTGACGGGGGAGAGGATGAAGTCGTTCTCAAATTACTGGACGTCGAGACGGGGGAGGAGTATCCAGATTCATTGCCGCGCGGTGATTATTTCTCCCTGTCACTGACGTCGGATTTAAGCGGATATTATTATTCGCTTCGTAATGAGGCCGGAAGTCGGATTTATTACCATGAAATGGGAACCGCTATTAGTACGGACAAGATGATTTTTGGCGAGGGATATGGTCCCGAAATGATAATCGAGTCCAATATTACCGAAGACGGCAAGTATTTATTTATCTATGTTTACGAAGGTTCTTCAGGAGAAAAAACAGAAATTTACTTTAAGAATTTGCAGGCCGACGGACCGATTGAAACGCTGGTTAACGATGTCGAGGCGGTTTTTGATGTCGATGTGATCGGTGAGAGGATGTTTATCAAAACCAACTGGAACGCACCCAACTGGAAGATTATGACCGGCGATTTAAAAAATCCCTCGCCGCAAAATTGGAAAGAATTAATTCCCGAAAACGATGCTGCTATCCGTAGCTTTTCGACTGCCGGCGGCAAATTGTTTGTTAACTATCTGGAAAATGTAATGTCGCGTGTTAAAATATTTGAACCTGATGGCCGTGATGTTGGCGAGATTTCGTTTCCTGCGATAGGTACGGTCAGCGGTGTCAGCGGACGTTGGGATAGTGATATAGCCTTTTTTACGTACTATTCATTTTATATACCGACAACCAATTATCTGTATCACGTCTCGACCGAGAAACGAGAAATCTGGTCAAAGATTGACGTGCCGATCGATACCGACAATTTCGAGGTCAGTCAGGTTTGGTGTACTTCCAAAGACGGCACCAGTATTCCGATGTTTCTGGCTTACAATAAAGATATCAAACTGGATGGAAACAATCCGACTTTGCTGACCTCGTACGGCGGTTTCCGCGCCAGTATGACACCATATTATAGTTCCCAGGCGGTTGTTTTGCTTGAAAACGGGGGCGTTTATGCGGTCCCGGCCCTCCGGGGCGGCGGTGAGTTCGGCGAGGAATGGCATCGTGCCGGTACTTTTGAGAGAAAGCAGAATACTTTCGATGACTCTTATGCCGCCGCCGAATGGCTGATTGATAACAAATATACCAATCCGTCAAAGCTCGCCATCCGGGGCGGCAGTAACGGGGGTTTATTGGTCGGCGCCGCCATGACCCAACATCCGGAATTATTTCAGGCGGTGATATGTACTTACCCGCTGCTTGATATGCTGCGCTATCATAAGTTTTTGATGGGGCCGTACTGGGTTACCGAGTACGGCTCGGCCGACGAGCCCGATCAGTTTGATTATATTTATGCCTATTCACCGTATCAGCATGTCAAAAAAGGCGTTAAATATCCGGCCGTGATGTTTATTACCGGCGATGCCGATACCCGCGTCGATCCCATGCATGCCCGCAAGATGACGGCGATAATGCAGGCGGCGACCGCATCCGACCGACCGATAATTTTACATTATGACACCAAAGCCGGCCATTCGGGCGGAACGCCGATGAGCAAAATTATTGAAGATATAACCGATGAGCAGAGTTTTCTCTTCTGGCAGCTGGGTATGGAATAAACCGTTTGTCCTTGACATTCGCCGATATTGGCTGTTTTATGAAATCTGGATTTGATTATGAAAGAATTCTATGGATTGGCTCATAATAATTGTTGTTTTTCTGGTTGGACTGCTACTCGGCTTTCTGTTTTTCCTGGTTTTTAAGAAATTCCTGTCCAAAACCGGCGAGGAATTGGCCGAGGAAGTATACCGCAAAAGCGAGGCCCTGCGTCAGGCTAATATCGAGACTGTCGTTGAAAACATAAAAGCCGGTTTCGGCGATCTTTCTCGTGACGCTCTTTCAAAATCAACCGATGAATTCCTGAAACTGGCCAAAGAAAAGTTTGAAGCGGAAAGGGAAATAAGTGTCAAGGAATTAAGTGAGAAAAAGAGTCTTATCGACCAGGAACTGAAGCGTATTACCGGAGAACTGGAAAAGGTCTCCAGTACCAATATAAAACTCGAGAGCCAGCTCAAATCGGCCGGCGAACAGACTACCGCCTTAAGAGATACGACTGACTCTCTTCGCGAAATATTGTCCAGTTCCCAGGCCCGTGGACAGTGGGGTGAAAGAATGGCCGAAGATGTTTTGCGACTGGCCGGTTTCAAGGAAAATGTGAATTATTTAAAACAGCGTGCCATTGAGGGTCTTGGCTCCAAGCCGGATTATACATTTCTGCTGCCCAAAGACCTGAAATTGAATATGGATGTCAAATTCCCGTTTGATAACTATAAAAGATATATCGAAGCCGACTCCGATTTGGAAAAAGAAAAATTCCGGAAAAGTTTCCTGAATGATATAAAGGCCAAAATCAAGCAGGTTACCACCCGGGATTATATAAATCCACAGCAAAATACGGTCGATTGCGTTTTGATGTTTATTCCCAATGAGCAGATTTTTTCATTTATTCAGGAACAGGATGAATCCATATTTGACAATGCCCTGAAAGAAAAAGTCGTTTCATGCTCACCGATCACTCTGTTTGCCATCCTGGCCATAATAAGACAGTCAATCGACAATTTTACTCTGGAGAGGACTTCCCATGAAATCCTGTCATTGATGGGCAATTTTAAGAAGCAATGGGGCGAATTTATCACCAAAATGGAACTTATGGGCAAACGGATAAACGATGCCCAGAAGGAGTATGAAACGCTGACGACGACGCGCAGACGTCAATTGGAAAAACCGTTACGTAAAATCGAATCGCTGCGCATACAACGCGGCATAACGGTTATTCCAGAATCCGATGAAGATCTGTTGCCCGCAATTGACGAAACGGAAGCTGATAAAGAAGACGATTTTTAGCCGAAATTCAGCGGTTTTGTCGGAAATCTTCCTGTCGACCGAACGAGCTAAGGGCCTAAAATAGCTTGACGAAAGTCGATTTTCTTATATCTTATTAATGATTGAAACACGCAGATTACTTCTCTCGTATTTAGAGTAAGTCCTTTAAGACTTGACGCTTAGAGAAACTACTGCAACCTGCCGCCGAGGAACTT
>Ga0307426_1001476_pt1 | contig 15498 bp, 15 predicted proteins | sample SalMarWE160340MG_FD_202165 | JGI IMG/M metagenome (GOLD analysis project Ga0307426, IMG submission 202165) | Salt marsh sediment microbial communities from the Plum Island Ecosystem LTER, Massachusetts, United States - WE1603-40 | ecosystem: Environmental > Aquatic > Marine > Intertidal zone >... | reverse complement strand
CATCTGATGCATCCCCTTCAATTTCCGCCGACCACAACTCCCCACCGACCTGCACCATGCCCGAAGGTTTGAATTCGGATCGCACTTCTGCCGTCTTCCCGATAAGCGTTGCTGCACCCACCCCTACGGGTCTCTGCTGTGCCTTCAAGGCAAACGCCACGATGGTCATGAAGAAAGCCGCCGAAACCAATGAGACCCCCACGACGAACAGCACCGACACTCGCTGGAAAGAGGGCGTGTTGGAAGAGTTAAATAGGACCAATCCCCCTACGATCATGGATACGATCCCGGCAATCGTGAGGGCGCCGTGCGTCGGTGCTTTAACATCCACGATAAATAGTACGAACGCGGTGATCAGGAAAATCAATCCAAACCAGTTGACGGGAAGAACGCCCAACCCGAGCGTTCCCAGGGCGAGGGACACGACTCCGATAAACCCCGCCACCCACCCGCCAGGACTTGAAATTTCGATCAAGATGGCTTGAATGCCAACAGTGATCAACAAGAATGTTACGTTGGGGTCGGTCAACACGTGCAGTAATTGCTCGATCACACTCTGCCCGAACGGCACGATTTCATAACCCGCGGTCTCGAGAACGACCGTTTCGTCGTTGATCGATATCTCGAAACCGTTCAACTGCGTCAACAAGTCATCCACGTCCGAGGCGATGAAATCGATCAATCCAACCTCGTATGCTTCTTCTGCAGAAGCGGCCTCCGCCGATTCGATCGTCGCTTCCGCCAAGGCGACCGCCTGATCCCCGCGACGGAAAGCCAAACTGCGCACTTGAGCCTTGAGTATATTTTTCGCCTTGGCTTCGATCGTCTCGCCCAGATCTTCCCCCTGCCCGCCTACCGGGCTGGCGGCGCCGATCGCCGTTTCAGGCGCCATTGCGGCGGCATGACCGGCGAGCGTAATCACAGTCCCTGCACTTCCGGCTATCGCCCCGCGAGGTGCCACGTAGACGATCACCGGGACCCGGCTTGCACGGATGGATTGCACCATGCGATCCATCAAGTCGATCGAGCCGCCGGGGGTATCCAATTGAAATACCAGTGCGGTGTACGATTCCTGTTCTGCCCGCGAGATGCCGCGATCAAGATATTCGGCCATCGCAGGCGTCAGCGGTCCGTCCGCCTCAAGAACTAGAATACGCCTCCCCGTTTGCGCTTCCCCGGCAAACGTGAAACATGCAGTCAAAACCAGGAGCAAACTTATCGTGCGCAGCAATAGGCGTCGCATAGAACTACCCCGTTCTCCGATTATAAACGTAAACGGGCAAGGCATAGAAATATAATCCGCTTTGAACGTTTTGCGGTAAATTCAGATCCCATCTCGTTTCGCTTTCTTAACCGCTGACTTGTGCCAGGATGTGAGTATCTTATAATCAGATAAAACGACGAATAGACGCAAAACTCGACGATCACGAAAAGGATGCGATAGAGGTGTTCACATGAAGGTCATCGAGTGTTCTGACCTCCGTGAAGAAGACGGAACGATCAGCCTGGCAAACCGGATTAAAGGCACGCTCAATTTCGGCTTGAACTGGTATGACGAAATGCAAGCCCAGGCGGAGATATGCGCGCGCCTGTCGAAGACCCTCAAGCGCGATCACACCATGATGCGCAACGCGATCATCCCCGGCACGAAATTTCCGGTCCCCATGATTCTGCTTAGTCCTCAAGGGGTTCGGGTCATCATGCCGAATCGAATACGCGGCAGTTATCGAGCCAAGGGGGATGAATGGCAGAAGTTCGATTCACGCGGTCGCAGGTTCAAACGCACCCGCCCAAATCCGATGGATGACGTTCGTCTCATGTCAGACGTGCTGCTGCGTTCCATTCAAGATCGGGGATACGGGCTCCCCGGTATCGAGTCGGTTCTGCTATTCACGGACGTCAATGCCCACATCGATCAGGTGAATCCCAGCGTGCGCATCGTTCAGGTCGACGCGATCGACCACTTTGCAGCGAATTTACTCAAGATCGAACCGATCATGGATCAGGACGACATCCGCGCTATAGCGGACGCGATTCTTCATCCTGAAGGATCTAAAATCGAGGAAGTGAAGGAACCGGAAGATGAATTGGCGCCGGGGTTGATCAACGAACTTCCACCATTCACCGCTGAGGAAGAGCCACCGCTTGCCGCAGAAGAACTCCCGCCCTTCAAATTCCCCGACACGGACCCCATGGATTACCCGATGTTCGACCCCAATGCTCCTGACGCACCGCCTCTAGGCGCACCGTTCTACGCCCGTTGGGGTTTTTCAAGGAATCAATTTGTGCTGCTTGCGGTTATGGCTTTTATCGAGCTGCTGATCATAACGGTCATGGCCGTGATGGTACTTGCCGACATCGCCTTCTGAAGTTCGCAGATCCCAATTCCGAGGTACGAGCTTGCAGCCTTTTCTTTCCATCATCATCCCTGCTTACAATGAAGAACGCCGCATTTCTTCAACGCTGGAAACGGTCCTATCCTTCCTCGAAAAGCAAGAATACGATTCTGAAATCATCGTCGTCGAAAATGGAAGCCAGGATCGCACCGCAGAAATCGTCAAGGCGTATCAGCGCGGACATCCCAGCCTGCATTTGCTTCACGAAACTCGAGCCGGCAAAGGTCTCGCAGTCCGCCGTGGAATGTTGGCGGCAAAAGGGAGCTATCGCTTCATCTGCGACGCCGACCTCTCCATGCCGATCGAGGAGGTCAGGCGTTTTATTCCGCCTGAACTGGAAGCGTTCGATATCGCCATCGCATCCCGTGAAGTTCCAGGTGCAGCTCGCTATGACGAACCCGTTTACCGCCATTTCATTGGCCGCGGTTTCAACTTGCTTGTTCGCCTGTTTACCGGTTTGAAGATCCAAGATACACAATGCGGCTTTAAATGCTTCCGAGCAGAAATCGTCGCTGAGCTTTTCCACCAACAAGTCATCGACGGCTGGACGTTCGACGTAGAAGTCCTCTTCCTGGCACAAAGGAGAGGGTACACAATCGTCGAAGTGCCCGTTCCCTGGTACTTCCACCCAGGCAGTCGTGTGCACATCGTGCAGGATACAATTACCATGTTCTGCGATCTGATCCGCATCCGGCTGAACGCATTACGAGGGGTTTATGCACCAGATTGAAGCTGCTGCTTCGCAACCCGATCTGTTTTATGAATTCAAACTGCTGCGATCCGGCTGCAGGTTGATTGCCGGTTTGGACGAAGCCGGACGTGGTGCATGGGCGGGCCCCGTCGTTGCGGCAGCCGTCATGCTCCCAATTGAGCGCTTCGATCTTGCCTTCCGGCTCGACGGAGTCCAGGATTCGAAGCAGATGACACCCGAGCAGCGCACGATCTGGTATTCAAGCATCCAGGAACTTGCACTCGCCAGCGCCGTCGGTTTCTCCACGGCGAAAGAAATCGACGACCTGGGATTGAGTATCGCCTCCCGAAAAGCGATGCAGCGAGCCATCGCACAGCTTGGCTGCGAGCCCCAACATTTATTGATCGATCACTTTCGACTGCCCGAAGTCCATCTCCCCCAGACCGCCGTCACCCACGGGGATGCCCGCATCCTTTCAATCGCTGCGGCTTCCGTGATCGCCAAGGTGGCGCGCGATCGAGCGATGATTGCGCTCGACCGCCGTTATCCGGGTTACGGCTTCGATCAGCACAAGGGATACGGCACGGCTGCACACCGCGCGGCGCTGCAACAGATGGGGCCTTGCAAGATTCATCGCAAATCGTATGCCCCGATTGCCTCGTTGAATCACAGAAACTAAAAAGCACTATCCGCGGTTACTCATGGATAGCGCCCGCTCGAAGAAATACACGGGTGCAGACCAAGAATCATTGGGGCCGACAGTTTATCGGTTGGCCCGCACCCGGGCAGTAACTTATAGACCCTTCAGATACGTTGCGAGCGCCAGAAGAACAGCGCTGACCGTCATAATCCAAAAATTATATTTCGTGAGGATGGAGAGATCGACGAATTGCGCAACGACCCCCACAACAATCAGAACAACGGAAATCCACCAGGTAATCTGCTTTGGTGCACTCAGCTTCATTTTCTGCCTCCCTATTTCGGGTCATTGAAATGGATTCAGGACGATTGAAATTGTCGGCCCCAACACGAACAGCCAGATTCATGTAGTGCGCTTTCGCACGAACTTGCCAAATTATTCGATGGCTGCCGTATCTATATGAAGAAACACCGAGCCTAAATAATAGTTCCTTGGCCGAAGTTCAGAGTCCGGGTGTTTCAGATCCTTTGTCTCTTGACGGCAACGGAGGGTACCCATGGGAAACCATGGAGAACCGGGGTTGTCGGATCATGAAACACGAGCGCCTCTGCCAACGAAAACGGACATTCACGTTCCAAATATATGCAATCGATCAATTCCGTCTTCGAACGAAGCGGCAACCTACTATATAATAGGAATGAGGACCATTGGGCCAGTTCTTACTTCTTCCAGCATGTTAGAATTCTTGTACCAAGAAAACCCGGATGCGACGGGGTTAAAACCAAAAGGAGGCTGTCGTGGATTCGATCATTGAACTACTTTTATCACAGTTAGGAACGGGTGGAACGAATCAAATCAGCGAGAAATTGGGCATAGACGAAGGAAAAGCGCAGCAAGTGATCGGCATGGCGCTGCCAATGCTCATCGGCGCACTCAACCGCAATACATCTTCCTCGAAAAGCGGCGCCGAAGCGCTGACCAATGCGATCCAGCGCGATCACGATGGAAGCATCCTCGATAATATTTCGCAGGCCATCACGAAGCGGAAGACCGTCGAAGATGGTTCGGCGATCTTGGGCCACGTTTTCGGGGACAACAGCAGCGGCGTCGTGGACAGCGTGAGTCGAGCAACGAATATCGACAGCGCGCAGGTCGCACAGATATTCGCCATGCTGGCGCCGCTCGTATTGGGCGCATTGGGGAAAATACAACGCAATAAGAACCTCGACGCCGAAGGCGTGTCCTCTCTTCTCCAGGAAGAACGTAAAACGGTGGAGAAGACATCGTCGGGTTTGACCCAACTGTTGGACATGGATGGGGACGGCGACGTTTCGGATGAGATAATTTCGCTCGGCTCCAATCTCCTGGGCGGGCTTTTCGGGGGCAAGAAATAGTCTCAAGGAAAATCAAACCTTCCAGGTCGCTCTTCGGCAATAGGAATGACAATCCAGTACATTTCGTGTTACCCGAAGTTCTGCTCTATGAAAACATCGGAAGAAAATAATTCAAGTCGAAATATAAGACGAGTGCGTATCCATCTAGCGAACCGAAGAGAACAGAATAGGAGGATGTGGAATGAGTATTTTCAGCAGCATTTTAGAAAAATTAGGATTTGATAAAGAGAAAACCGAAGCCGCCGCCAAGGTAAAGCCCGTACCGACGAAGACTTCGGCTGAGGCTGCTGCCGAGCGGCATGCGCGAATCGAGCGCATAAAAGCCATACGCGCCGCAAAATCAAAAGAGATGCCTATGGTCGACGTGATGGCTAAACTCAAAACGATGGCGGACGAGAATCCACAGAAGCTCAACTGGAAAACATCGATCGTCGATCTCTTGAAACTGCTGAGTATCGACAGCAGCTACGAGGCTCGCAAGGAACTCGCCGTCGAGCTGGGATGCCCGGCCGATAAAATGGACGAGTCGGCGGAAATGAATACCTGGCTCCACAAAACCGTACTCGAAAAGATCGCCGAGAACGGCGGCAATGTCCCGATGGAGCTTTTAGACTAGGAAAGGGTGGAGTCTCGTCCACAGTGGGATAAAATGCGATATCCTGTATCCCACTTCCACGACACGAAACTGCAATCCAACAAGCGCCCTTTCGGGCGCTTGTTGTCTCATAATTTAAAATTCACCATTCGATCCATCAGGAAAGGCTGCAGAATTAAAGACCCGGCAGAAAAGTACCCAGAACCAAGAGAACGAATCCGGCGACGACGAACCAAAACTTGTTCGTCGTAATCACACCGAGAGATACATAGTTGGCGATGATGCCTAAAACACCAACCATAAGCGCGATCCACCACGTCGGTTGCTTTGGAGCACTAAGCTTCATTTTGAGTCTCCTTCTCCTGGAAATAATGAACGACGGCACATTCGACGATGCGGCAACCTAGACCCGCAGCCAAACTCGAAAGGTCGCACCCTCGCCGGAAACGCCACTGCTCTCGACTTCGATCAGACCCCCATGTTCATCTACGATCTCCTTCGCAATCGCCAAACCCAAGCCTGTCCCAGAGACATCCGATTCAAGTCCCGCCTTCCCCCTGAAGAAGCGTTTGAATAATTGATCTTGTTCCTCCTGGCTCAGCCCGGGTCCATTATCTGAAACACTGAAACCAGCATAGCGTTCCTCGGCCGGGCTGCACTCTTGCGTGCATACAACCACTTCACCTCCGGGAGGCGTGTAATTAACTGCATTCGTCAGGAATATGCCCAACACTTGCCCGACGAGTTGCGGATCGGCCCTTACTTTTGGTAATCCATTCTGCTTTTCCAGCTTAAGCTGTATACCGGCTTTTTCGGCCAACGGCCGACGATCGCCGACGTATTCCTCCACAACCGTATTGAGATCCACCCACTCGAATTGTATGGGCATGCGTTTTTGATCCAGGCGTGAAAGCTGTAGCAGACTCTCGATCATGCTCCCCAGGCGTTCCGTCTCGCGTTCGAGCGTGTCCATATACTGATCCCATTTCTCAGGACGGGAGGACAACAAGTTCAAGTAAAGCCGTAGACTAGTGATTGGTGAACGTAGTTCGTGGGAGACATTGGCAACAAACTCATCCTTCACTCGATCGAGGATCTGCAAACGCGCATTCGCTTCTTCAAGTTTGCGATTTGTTATTTCCAATCGAGAAGCGTGTCGCTGCATCTCCTCCTCTGCTCGTTTTCGTTCCGTAACGTCGCGATCGATGCCGTTGAAGCCGATCAATTTCCCATTTCCATCCAGCATCGGCTCCGCCGTACTTTCCATGAAACGGATTGATCCATCCTTGTGCAACCAGCGAATGGCCATGTCCGACCATCCCTGCTTTTCCTTTATCGACCTCTGCACCATTTCGTGCACGCGTTCGCGATCGTCAGGATGAATCATTGAGAAGGCCGATATACCTACGATGTCATCGACTTCATACCCCAGCAAATCGCGTATCGCCTGGTTTGAAAACGTGTGCCGTCCTTCGACATCGATCACCCAAACCCAATCTTTCGTCGATTCGACCAGATTGCGATATTTCGCCTCGCTATCGAAGAGTGCTTTCTGTGCCTGCACCTCTTCACTGATATCGCTAACGACGATCAATCGTCCCGTTAATTGCCCCTGCCGATTTCTGATGGGAGTGATATGAATATCGTGATAGCCGGGCACACCGTTCTCTTCAATGGTGATCGCCTCATGAAATTCATTCATGTCCATATAGCGCTCGAGTAGATCGGGGAAGAGTGCATATACATCCGTGACCGGTTTTCCGATGACGTCCGTAAATTCTCTGTTCAGGTTTTCGAGAGCCGCCGGATTGATATCAACGATCCGGTTTTCCGCATCCAGTATAACCACCGCATCAGGCATACTCGTGAAAACCAGATCGCGGGCGATCGGCTCGAGCTCAAATAGACGAAAACGAAATAACCCCCACGCAACGAAGAGATTTCCAATGGCGAAGGTAATCGGCGTGGTATCCCGGTGAATCGAGAATTCGACGCCCATGAGGGTCAGCGCCGCGCCAAATAAAGGAACAGTCACATCAATCAGGACCGTCAGGATTTGGTAGCGGTAGAGTTTCCCCGGGCGCAGTAAGCGCTGAAAGAGTTTATAAATTCCAAAAAGAACCATGATGTAGACATAAACCGTCATCACTAGAAAGACGGGGGAGAAATCATACTCGAGTGCCGAAAAAGGCTGCCCAGGTACGATCCAGGCTCGTGAATGAATCAACCCGTGCAGGTTGTCTGTAAATACCAAAATCAAGCCTGCGATCGAAAAACTCGCCAGCCATTTCATCGCCCTTCGGATCTTCGTCATATCGGCGTCGGAATACTCAAAGGCAAACCACAAGAACGCCAGTGGCGAGAAAAACATCCCGAAAAATTGTGTGTTATCCCAGAAGACTTTCGCGGGAAGGCTCGAAGCCAGTAGTTCGAATACGTATCCAAGAGTCCATGATGCCTGCAGCAGTGCTAATATCGAATACGCACCGGCTCCTGCGATTGATCTTCTCTTCCACGCAAAAATGGCAACGGCCGTAGAGACCGTGATCGACAGAAAATATGGAAGCACATAAACTGCTCTGCTCCAAACCATTCGAGTCGATACACCCTCACGTTCTCATTTGCCCGATGTGCTCAGTCCATGAAGCAGATGTGAGGCCTTGTTGGATGATTCATCAGATCGCGGTAAAGCTGCCCTACCTGACATGCTCGTTTTGCCATCGAAGGCGAATTCATGGAATGTCGTAAAAGAATCTCTTAATACAAACATGTGCCGAATACCCAAATGATACACCACACTTTCAACAAAAATATCCGCTTCGAACGCGCACCCGGCCGGGCCGTCTCATCACGCTGACGTTTACAGAATACTTCGGATGTTCTAAAACATGAATAAACGAGCAAAAAACGACATGGTTCACCCTGTTTTTCCCCAGCCATCACGCAACACACGCCAAGCGTTCAATCCCAATAACTTCTCGATCTGTGTCCGTGAATATCCATCAACGACCAAACGCTGAATCAAGAACTTCATTTCACTCGCATCCTTCAGATCGTCCGGAGGATCGGTGAAACCATCAAAATCGCTTCCAAAACCCACGTGATCCTCCCCGGCGAGTTGACGGAAATGTTGCAGCGTTTGGGATACGAAATCGAGTCCACGCAGACGGTGGTAAGGCGCAAGCCAGTAGTTCATGAAGATGACCCCGATTATACCGCCCGTTTCAGCGATGGTTCGAACTTCCCAATCCTGTAGATTGTAGGGGCTTGGATTGATCTCGGCGGTGCCCACATGCGTGGCCAGGAGCGGTGCTCGATCTCCAACGACATCGTAGATATGTTTCCGCGCAGTGGGCGTGCAATGCGTGACATCGATCAGCATGCCCAACTCGATCATGCGCTCCACCACCTTCACCCCCAATTCACTCAAATCCTTGGTCAGATCGCGTCTTCCTCCGAAACAACCCAGCTTCTGCATCGTTTCAGGAAACGGAAAGACCGGCGGCGCGACGCCGTTGTCGTAGAAGTGAGCCAGGGTGAGATAGGCTACACCGCGTTCGAAGAGAGTTTCCAGCTTCTGCAGGTCAAGTTCAATGCTGTGAGCACCTTCCACGCAATGGACGTATGCGATGGGACCCTTTCCCCCGAGCGAGAGGATTTCGTTCAACTCCAACACGGTATGTGCCATCTTCGCGAATGGTTTTCCCGTCTTCGGATCTATCGCCTCGTTTACCATTTTCTCGATCTCGTCCAACATCTTTAGCGTCAGATTAAAATATTGTTGCGATGCAATTTCCTTATAGATGGGCAGGGAAAAACGCAGCAAACGCAGCAATCCACAGTCATCCAGTAGCCCTTTCTCGGGCGCGTAGATCACCGAATTCAACGCCGAGATTCCGCCCGCACGCAGTTTTGAAAAATCCGTTCGCATACTGAAGGGGTCGAAACGAGGCGCAGCCTTTTGATTCAACGTAAAGATCCGCCGCATGATCGACAGTTTCAGCGAGGGGTGCGCATGCAAATCGAAAATGATCGCTGAATCTTGAATTTGATGGCATATCGATCGCGCGTCGATCATGATCACGCTCCCGAACTCATGGCGAAAGAGAAGAGATCCTAATACGCTTCTAGCAAGTACCAGAATATCAAAGAGTCTTCAATGAAAACTGAACCCGGACGCATTGTCTCTACAACATCGGACCAAGAGCAACACAGTCGTTCATAAACGATCGCGGCGACCTTGTGAAGACAACCTGTTACAATAAAGACCGATTCCTGCAGTTAAATGGAGTGTGTAGTATGGGAGCCGTACGCCGACTGGTGCTCGATACGCTAAAACCCCTCGAGCCTACGATTATCGAACTAGCCCAACAGCTCAGCGAATTGCCGGGCGTGGATTCCGTGAACATCAGCATCTATGAGATCGATCGAAAAGTGGAGAACGCCAAGGTGACCATCGAAGGATCCGATATTCATTTCGAAACCGTGCAGGATCTCATCCGGGAATTTGGCGCTTCGATTCATTCGATCGACGAAGCAGTCGCCGGAAAGGCCATTATCGATGATGCCTCCACCCTGCAAGATTAAATCCAGTCGCACATTGGAATCGGTCTGGATGAACACGTGAACTCTCTGGAACGCCTTGCACAGAAATTTCAGCGCTACAATCAACTTTCCAACATCGGCGAGATTGCCCGACGCTACTTCGCCATGAACGCCTTCGATGGCGTTTTGACCATCATCGGCGTACTCATGGGAAATTTTACCGCCGGCGTCGTAGACCCCCGAATCGTCGTGACGACCGGCATGACGACCTGCATCGCCATGGGCATCTCGGGACTGTGGGGGGCTTACCTCACCGAGGCCGCCGAACGCCAGCGAAAGCTCAGCGAGCTCGAAGGGATTACACTCACCAGTTTGAGCGAGACGCGTCTGGGGGAAGCTTCGCGCGCCGCCGTGGTGATCGTTGCAGCAGTGGACGGACTTTCGCCCTTCCTGGCCGCCTTGATCGTGTTGCTCCCCTTCTTCTTCACGCGCTTCTTCCCCACGATTCGCTGGGTCTACTTCAGCGCGCTTGGGTTGTCGCTGCTGGCATTGTTTGGCTTGGGCGTCTTCCTGGGGCGCGTATCCCGCCAGAACGTCTTCGTCTACGGGCTGCGTACCGTCATCGCCGGCGGTATCTCCATCATCATCAGCTTGCTTCTCGGCGGCTCACACTGAGGGCAAACCAAAACACATCCAACGAGGTCGGTTAGCTTTTCTTGAATGCGGGCGGCCCCGATATGGACCTGCGTACACTTGCACGAAATCCGTTCTACGTCGAAAATCATACCTATGAAGCGCTGGTATCTATTTCTTCTCATCGGTATCGTGTTGTTTGCCGCAGGATTTGGTTCGGGAGCCGTACTGGATGACCACATTTTCTCCACGCCGACGCCCACACGAACCCCGACATTGACTCCGACCGAAACGATCACGCCCTCCGCAACCAGCTCACCTACGCCGTCATTCACGCCAAGCTTGACGCCGACGAAGACCCTCACGCCGAGCATCACACCCTCACCGACCATCACCCGGACACCCAGTCTAACGCCGACCCCCAGCAACACCCCCACCATCACGCCCACGCAGGTGGTACAGGCACGCGTCCTGGTGCAATCCAACTGCCGCTACGGCCCTGGATCGGCCTATCTGTACGAATGGGGTCTATTCCCGAAAAACCGGGTGACGATCCTCGGACGCAATCAAGACAGCACCTGGGTTTACGTCGATCCCTGGACCTACATTGATTTCTGTTGGGTGAAGACCGAATTCCTGGAGATCCTCAGCGGTGATGTGGAAAGCCTGGTGCAAATCCACACGCTGCTCCCCTATACCGAGTTCTATTGGGCGCCGCGCAACGTAAGCTCGAGTCGTGTGGAGAGTGGGGACATCATGGTCAATTGGGACCTGGTGCCGATGAGTCTGGACGACGACCGTGGTTACCTGATCGAAGCCTGGCTGTGCCAGGACGGGCAGCTGCGTTTTACGCCGCTACACTTCTGGAATCCACCGGCATTTCTGCACGACGAACCCGGCTGTCTCGAACCATCCAGCGCGCGCATCTACACCGCCGAGAAGCACGGCTACACCACGTGGGTGCTGATCAACATCCCGTCCTATCTCACCCCCACGCCGACGCCAGAACCATCTGAAGAGCCGTAGCCTTTCCCGTTACCCCTCAGCCGCCGATTTACCAGCGAGCCATCCCGTCGAGAAGGCGGCCTGAAGGTTATAGCCTCCCGTATCGGCGTCCAGATCCAGCACTTCGCCGGCAAAATACAGCCCATCCACGAGTTTTGAACCCATCGTGCGTGGGTCGATCTCGCGCAAATCGACTCCGCCTGCTGTGACGATGGCTTCTTTGAACGAACGATGCCCTGAAATCGACAGCCGGAAATCCTTCAGCCAGGTGCGCAGATGCTGGCGTTCGCCAGTGCTAATCTGATGCGCCGGTTTTCTGGCGGGGATCCCCACCAGCTCGATGCACACCGGGATCAGCTTGCGCGGAAGTAAATCCTTTAATATGGTCTGGAACTGACGTTTTCCATGCACATCCAGATCCCGCAGCAGTCGGGCATCCAGTTTCGCGTCGTCCAATGCGGGTTTCAGGTCGATCGATAGTTCCACACGCCAACCCTCCCGCAGCGCATCGACCACCTTCCGGCTCTGGCTCAAGACGATGGGCCCGGATACACCGAAGTGGGTGAACAGCATCTCGCCGAAGTCCTCGGCGAAAGCATCACCTTCGTGAAGGAAGTGCACGTTGACATTCCGCAGACTCAATCCCTGCAGCCGCGCCGGCACATCTCCTTCGATTTCGAGCGGAACAAGCGCCGGACGAATCGGTACGATCGTATGCCCCACGGATGCCGCCAACCGGTAGCCGTCGCCCGTAGATCCCGTGCCGGGGTAGGACGCGCCGCCGGTTGCCAGGATAACGGCGTGAGCTCGACTGCGCCGAATTGCTTTGTTGCCCCTCGATTTGGATCGAAGCGCAGAAGGTCGCGTCTCGACGTAAGCTGCACCCACAAGCCGATCGTTTTCCACGATCAATTTCTCAACCTTCACCCGCGTTTTCAGAACTACGCCGTTCTCCGCCATCCAGACCTCCAGCGCCGAAACGATTTCTTGTGCATCGTCGTGGAGCGGAAATATCCTCCCGCCTCGTTCCTCCACGGTTTGGATCCCCAATTGGCGCATGAAATCCGTCAGCTCAGTGCTGAAAAAGCGCGAAAATGCGGAATACAAGAAGCGGCCTTTTTCACCGAAGTGATCGATAAAATCGTCCAACGGAGTTGAGTTGGTCAGATTGCAGCGCCCTTTACCCGTAATGCGGAGCTTTCGTCCGGGCTGGTCCATCTTCTCCAGCAGGGCTGTTTTTACACCGGACGCAGCCGCCGTGCCAGCGGCCATCATTCCGGCGGGTCCACCACCTACCACGATGACATCGAAATCAGCCATTCAGTCGTATCCTACTGCGGTCGCGCCATCACACCCCAAAAGAAAGAAATCAACAAACACGCGGTGCCTGGGAGCGCATCTCGCGCGGGGATCGAGTTGCTCTACAGCCTAATCTGGAGCACAATATCACTTCCTGAAACATTGTAGAACACTTTTTCAAGAGGGGATAAATGTCATCACAGTTTCCGCCCCAAAGTGATCATCCTCCATTTGAGCTTCTCGTCATCCGCGGTTAAACTATACGTGGGAGAATACATACTTGAGTCTGGATGCCTTCTTCACGCCAAAGTCGGTCGCCGTCATCGGCGCCTCCACCAATCCCGAAAAACTCGGTTATGCCGTGCTTGACAACCTGGTCAACGGCGGATTCCTGAACGACAACCGGAAAGTGTATCCGATCAACCCCAAGGCGGACAGCATCCTCGACCTGCCCGCCTATCCCACCGTGACGGACGTCCCAGGCCCGATCGATTTGGCGGTCATCGTCATACCCTACCCAATCGTACCGGAAGTCATGCACGACTGTGGCGAAAAGGAAATCCCTGCAGTCATCGTCATCAGCGCCGGTTTCCGAGAGGCGGGGATGGAAGGTTTGGAGCGAGAAAACGAACTGATCGAACTGGCAAAGAAATACGACATCCGTCTGATCGGACCCAACTGCCTCGGGGTCATCGATACGGTCACGCCGCTCAACGCCTCTTTCTCGGCCGGATTACCTCCCGGCGGACCAATGGACTTCATGTCGCAATCCGGCGCCCTGGGTACCGCAATTCTGGACTGGGCGCAAGCCGGCAAATTGGGGTTGAATAAATTCGTCTCCCTGGGTAACAAAGCGGACGTGAGTGAAACCGATCTGCTGCGCGCCTGGGTGGAAGATCCAAATTCAAACGTCATTCTGGCCTACATCGAAGGGCTTCCGGATGGGCAAGAGTTTATCGACGTGGCTCGTCGCGTCTCCAAACTCAAACCCATCATCGTGCTCAAATCCGGGACGACTCAAGCCGGATCGCGTGCGGTAAGTTCACACACCGGCTCATTGGCCGGCTCGGAACAAGCCTATACTGCCGCGTTCCGGCAAGCCGGCGTCCTGCGCGCCAAATCGCTGCAGGACCTCTTCGACAACGCCATGGCTTTCGGGTACCTGCCGCCTTTGAAAGGCGACCGCATCGCTATCGTCACCAACGCCGGTGGACCGGGCATACTCGCGACCGACGCACTCGAGCGCGCGGGCTTGAAACTTGCCCGCTTCGAACCCGAATGCCTGCGCCAGTTGGAGAAATTCCTTCCGGATGCGGCCAGTGCAGCAAACCCGGTCGATGTGCTTGGAGATGCCCGCGCCGATCGATATCGTTTTGCTTTGGAACAAGTAACGAAGGATCCCAATGTCGACGGCGTTTTGGTCATTCTCACCCCACAAGCGATGACCGAAATCGCCGAAACGGCAAAAGTAGTCGTCGACATCGCCGGCGAGGTAGAAGTACCCATCATGGGCTGCTTCATGGGTGAAGCGCGTATCGAAGAAGGTGCACAGATTCTTGAGAAACACAAAATACCCAACTTCATCTTCCCCGAGCGGGCAGCGCAAGTGTATAACTCGATGAGTACCTACCGCAGGTATAAAGCAGAGCCATTGCCAACCTTCGAGACCTTTGATGTCGATCGCGATAGTGTACGCGCAACGATCGACAAGGCATTCGAAGAAGGCAGGGTTACCATTGGGGACGCTGAAGCACGCTCCATCCTTGAGGCATATGGCTTACGCATCCCCCCATCCCGAGTTGCGCGCACGCCCGATGAAGCCGTCGAAATTGCTGCCGGTATGGGCTATCCGGTTGTATTGAAAATCGCATCCCCGGATATCCTGCACAAGACAGACGTCGGAGGTGTAAAGGTCGGACTGCGGGAGGCGACCGACGTGCGCGATGCGTTCGACCTGATCACCTATCGCGCACAGCGCTACCTGCCCGAAGCGCGTCTCTGGGGATGTCTGGTACAGAAAATGATGCCGGAAGGTCTGGAGGTTCTCATCGGTATGAACCGTGATCCTCAATTCGGCCCCCTGGTGACCTTCGGCCTGGGAGGCATCTATGTGGAAATCATCAAGGACGTTGCCTTTCGCGTTGCGCCGTTCTCACGCGCAGAAGCCGAAGCAATGCTGAATGAAATCCGCACCCACGCCCTCCTGGATGGTGTCCGCGGCCAGCCTCCCGTCGATAAGCAGGTGATCATCGACGCCCTGCTTCGAATCGCACAGCTGGTACAGGACTTTCCCGAGATCG
>Ga0307426_1001473_pt1 | contig 15512 bp, 15 predicted proteins | sample SalMarWE160340MG_FD_202165 | JGI IMG/M metagenome (GOLD analysis project Ga0307426, IMG submission 202165) | Salt marsh sediment microbial communities from the Plum Island Ecosystem LTER, Massachusetts, United States - WE1603-40 | ecosystem: Environmental > Aquatic > Marine > Intertidal zone >... | reverse complement strand
TCAAAATCAAAAGGTCCAGCTGGTTCGACCACGGAGACGCCTATAGATATCCTGAAGAAGCGTTATGCAAAAGGTGAAATCGACAAAGAGGAGTTTGACCGGAAGAAAAAGGATTTGGAATCATAAAGGACTATTCAACTTGAAACAGCAGTTATGCCTTGCTTCGTGACAGCAAACATGCGTTATCAAGGGTGAACCTCAGGAGAGAACGAAGTTGTATATAAACAGTCACCTGATTGTGTAAAGTCTCTGGATTGCGGTAAAATAAATTGGATATCTATGATTGAATGGCGTTTCAAGAAAGATTGAAAGTCACTATCTGCTCAAATCCTTTCAGTATGCTCAGCAGTCTACTGATAGCAAGTAAGATATAATGGCGATTTTCCTCTCTCATATTCTAACCATTCTAGTTGCCAGCCTTTTTGGAAATCAACTGTGCCATCATTGACTTTCCAGAAATGAGCCTTATATTAAAAATAGTTGATTGCCACCGGATTCAACACAGACTAAATAAACCATGAGATGGCCAAAAACCTCCAAAGGTTATGCTAAAAAAAGGGATTCTGTGCTGGCAGTCAAACAAAGGCTTCTCGGATGTGCGTGCGAAAAAAAGTATCGGCATTTCAGGAAGCCATGATTAAGGCAGGGTCAGCAGAGCTCTGCCTTTTTTGTCTCTTTATTCTGAAAGATCAAGTTCTGTCAATTACTACCTGCTCAAATCCGTTCAGTATTGTCAACGGACTTTTAAAAGTGAGCCATTTTCGGTCGTGAAAAGCAAGCCGCTTTTCCCCGTATTCTGGTCTCCACATAACGCTGCTTCAGAATGGATAAAGCAATGCAAAATTTTTCCATCTTTTCACTCTGACTCCAGTCTCTGAAAACTGGGACTTGATCCTACAAGGTTCCAATGGACATTCGGCTTTTCCCAGACACTTATGGATTATTTTGGCTATACGTAACTTACCCTGTCTTTAAGGTTTGATCTGGTAGTTATAATGAAACAAGGCCATAACCAGGTGAGGATATGGCAAGGATCATAAATTTTAGAAACCGAGAAATTGTTAAGATTGGTATCAGAATAGCTCAATACTGACAAACGATAATTTTGTGAGCACTCCACGCTTTTGATATTCTCAATAAACCAAAACAAACGCCGGATCTGAGGTAGTGGAAGATCAGGGTACATGAGCATTGGTGAATGTCAAAATATCACGGACGTCCCGCCGTTTCCGTGAAAGGGAGAAGAAAACTATTGGCAAACCGAAGGAAAAAAGATTATTTTTGTACTGTTGTATCTGAGGATGTTGAAATTACTTTAAAAAATAAACCTCCCATCAGTCGTAAATCAAAAAACGAGCTGTTTGTGCAATGCAATCAACTTGAGTGCCAATATGTAGACCTTAATCAATCTCCCTGTCCTCTGCGCCTTGATCTCTTTGCCGAAGAGATTAAAAAGCGGGAAGAAAAGCGCAGAGATAGAAGAATGTAAATTGGGGCGTTTCTTGAGTTGATCGTCACGGCAGCCAGATTATCGGGCTCATCATCGAGGCGATTAACGCCGGCACACGCTCTGGGTTGTTTCAGAGCATCAACCCGCGCCGGGATGCCATCACCTTCTGGGCACCCTGCACGGTCTGATTCAAGTCAGAAAACTCAAGGACACGGTCCTCGACGGCGACAGTCATAAAAATATCATCGACCATGAGCTGGAGCATTTTATCAGCGGGTTGCTGCACAGAATGTAAGCCTGCAATGAGTGTTCGTTTAAAGATTCAGATACGGCTTAATTTCTGAGGGTTAGGGCAAAATTCAGGTATTAAAGCAATAAGAAAATGCGGGCTGCTGCTTAGCCATAAAAATTTTCGAAAGGGATGCAGATGCATTGGTTTTATTTTGCCACAGGTTTAATTTATTCATTTGGCATTTTGGGATTCGCTATCACGTCGTTTGCTGAAGTAGAAAGGCGGGCCGGGGGGCTGGCCCTTCTTGTGACGCTGGTTTTTTCAGTGAGCTGGTTCGGCATTGGGATGCTGCTGCCCGCAGCCACCGCAGGTCTTGCAATTGCTGCCTGGGCAACAATCCTGTTGCTGATCGTCATTTTGGCCATTCCCGTTGGCAACCCTGCACCCCTTGAGATCAACCCCACAAAAACCGAACGTTTCGACGAGCGAAACATCATGTTCGGCCGAGCAGAACTTAAACCTGGGACAACACAATATGAGACATATTACCGCGATCTTAATGCCGGGATGCAGGAAGCAGATGATCATATCCGCGCGATGCCTGAATTGGGGGCTCCGGGGTCCCTGTACTACAACGAACTTGATTCGCCTTACATGGTTTCCATTTTCGAATTTATCGAAAAATTTCGTCATCTGGCCGATACGGAGGCGCCTTCCGGTGAGCCACCTAAAATTACGCCTGTTGAAACCACCCGGCGCCTGAAAGGATTTGCCAGGTATCTGGGTGCGCTGGATGCCAGGGTCACCCGGCTTAGACCCTACCATGTCTATTCCCATGCCGGCCGCCATCTGCATAACTGGGGCCAGGAACTTTCAGTTACCCATAAATATGCCCTGGTTTTTTCAGTTGAGATGCATCCGCGCATGGTACATACTGCCCCTTTGCTGCCGCCGGCCACAGAATCGGCTGCTGAATACATGCGGGCTGCCAACATTGCGATTTGTCTGGCAAATTACATCAAGAACCTGGGTTACCCGGCTAGGGCGCATATCGACGGCAACTACCATGTTCTCACCACGGCCATCGCCCATGACGCCGGCCTGGGGGAACTGGGCCGACTCGGGCTGATAATAACGCCGTCGCATGGACCACGGGTCAGGACTGCTGTCGTAACTACCGATATCCCCTTGATAGAAGATCAGCCCATCAATATCGGTGTTCAGCATTTCTGCGAGATATGTAAAAAATGTGCCGATAACTGCCCTTCCCAATCCATTGAAATCGGAAATAAAAAGCCGGTGCGGGGGGTGAATAAATGGCAAAGCAGGATGGAAAGCTGCTATCAATACTGGCGGCGGGTAGGCACTGACTGTTCGCTGTGCCTGGCGGTGTGCCCCTATTCCAAGCCCGACACCTTTTACCACCGAATTTTAAGATTTTTCATCAATAGAAACGCCTTGGCTCGCCGGGTGGCCTTTCACATGGATGATTTGCTGTATGGCAGAAAGCCCCGCCATTTCGATAAGCCGGGCTGGTTTTCTTGAAATCGGAGCTTTAGCCGGGCTGGCCTGGGAATAATCAGGGGATCATTAGGAAAAACTGACGCTGCCGATACCCTCGATACGCATCCAAACCGTGGTGCCGATTAAGATAAACAGCACCATAAAAAATAGTATATCGACGGCTTTAAAGTGCAGCTTTTTGAAGCTGGTACGCTTTCCTGAGTTGAATCCGCGCAGTTCCATGGAAAGCCCCAGCCGATCCGCCTTTTCAATAGCAATGAAGATAATCGGGAAAGCAATTGGAGCAAAAGCCCTTATTTTTTTGATCGGGTTCCAGCCTTCGACTGCATAGGCCCTCGATAGCTGGGCCTGATAGATAATCGTTACCTCACTGATGATAATCGGGATAAAGCGTAGCGCCGTGGTGAACATGAATGCATAGTCATACGGTACCTTGAGCGTTTCCACCAATGACATGACGATATCCCGCGGCTGGGTGGTGGTTATGATTAAGGGAAACACACTTACAATCGCAAAAACCCTCAGCGCCATGGCGGTGCCCAGTATTAACCCACCATGTGAAACAGGCAGCCACCCTCCGACAACAGGCCAGGAAGCTGGCAGGATGGTAAAATAGATCGGGCCCTTGTTTAAGAACAGGCACTGGAGTACAAAAACAATAAAAGCGAAAAAAGCCATGGTTAATAGATAGCCCAGTGTCTCCTTAATGATTGTGCCGGCAATGGACAGGGCCATAACAAGTGCAATTACTACCAGCAGATACAGGGGGTCAGTAAACAGCATAGCCATAACCATGACGGTGGCAGCAATCGAAAGTTTCGTCAGAGGATGTAATCGGTGGATTACTGACTGTTTATACAAATATTCAAGCATTATTTTCCCTAGGCAAAGAAGAAATCAAGTTCGGCGTTTTTTCAAGCATTTCAGCAGTACTCAGAATGGTATCTCGGTAGATAGAGGGAAATCGTTGCGCTAAAAGGGTAATGGCCGGGGGAGATAAAAAAGTCTGTTCCAGTGTTTCTGGCTCTGCAAACACTTCACGGGTATTTTTTTGTAACAGGATATTGCCATCATGAAAGACAACGACCCGTTTGGCGTATTTGGCAACCAGTTGCATATCATGGGTTATGAACAGGACGGTGTGACCATTTTGATTTAATCGGCTGACCAGTTCAAGCATTGCGATACCGTCTCTGTAATCCTGTCCGGTGGTTGGTTCATCGACAATCAGGACGCTGGGTTTCATTGACAAGATAGAGGCAAAAGCAATACGTTGCCGTTGGCCTTTGCTCAGTTTCTTGGGATTGACCGTTCGGTATTCAAGCAAATCCACGGCTTGCAAAGCCTCCTGTACCCGGCGCTCGATGTCTCCTTTCTCGAAATGGAGGTTACGGGGCCCGAAAGCGACTTCCGCCTCAACAGTATCACAGCATATCTGATGATCCGGGTTCTGGAAAACATATCCGACATGGCGGGCAAGTTCTGAAACACGTTTTTTTGCCGTATCCATCCCCTTGATAAAAACCTGGCCCGCGGTGGGCTTCAACAGTCCGTTGAGATGTTTGACAAATGTTGTCTTGCCGGAACCATTCTGTCCTATTATTGCGACAAATTCCCCCTCGTCAATTGTTATATCAATACCTCTTATAGCCTCAAGGCCAGAAGAGTACGTATGACAAAGAGATTTTACTTCTATAATGGTGCTCATGGCGATATGCCGCATTGCCGGAAAATATGCTTTAAAGCAATTTCCGCCTCACTGATGCTCATTGGCAGATGGTCCACAGATATTTGGCGCCCCAGCTTTTTATACAGCGCAATAATAAAAGCAGTGACCTCAGGAACTGCTACCCCAATTTTTGACAGCTCTAAGGGACGGAGAAAGACTTCTCTGGGTTGCCCGTCGAATGCGATTTTGCCCCCAGACAAGACCAAGATCCGGTCACAACCAATGAGGTTCTCAACTTTCTGGGATACGACCACGACGGTCATCCCTAAAGTTTTATTCAGGTCGAAAATGGCCTTAAAAACTTCTTGCGTGCCGATCGGGTCAAGCTCTGAGGTGGGCTCGTCCAGTAGTAATAACTCGGGGAGTGTGCTAAGAACCGCAGCTATGGCCACGCGCTGCTTTTGGCCTCCCGACAGGGTGCTGATAGCCCGTTTTCTCAAGGAGGTGATGTGTGTGCTTTCAAGAGATCCGGTGATTCTGTTTGCGATCTCCTCCGGATTTACAGCTATGTTTTCAGGGCCAAATGCAACCTCTTCTTCAACCGTTATGGAAACCGTTTGGAAATCCACGTCCTGAAAGACAGTGCCCACAATAGGTGCCAGCTGGCCGAATGTTAAATCGGCGATCTTCTGGTTCTTTAACAGAACGCATCCCCGCAGATCGCCGTTTATGTAATGCGGGATAACACCGTTGATACAGCTAAGCAGCGTGCTTTTCCCGGCGCCTGCAGGGCCGGTGATGCCAATCACCGACCCTTTCTCAATGCCGAGATTTATCTCTTCCAAGGCATTGTTGCGATCCTGGCTGTACCTGAAGCCTAATTTTTCAATCCTGACAATTTCGCTCATGAGGCATGGATAGACCTGTTAGGCATTTTGGGAATAAACAGCCTTCGCCGGGATATAAAGAATAACGACAATAACGATGTTTACCAAAGTGGTCAAGAGAACTGCCGGCCAGACCACTGTCCAATACACCTTGGCAGGGAAAATTCCCATATACAGATAAATGGTGATGAATATGGCACCGCTTATGAGTGTGTAGGCGCATACCCCCAAAGCCGCTTTCCATGAAATTTTCCAGGACAACAGGTCATTTTCTATAAACCGTGCGACCACAGCACAACAAAAAGCACCGATCATATGCGTGGGAATATTTAACCAGGGAATAGCCGATTTTGAAAAAAACATACCGATCAACCCGGCGACCAGACCGATTCCGAGCGATTCCAGCAACCGTGGTTTCACCAGTAGGATAGCCAAAGCTGTAAAGCAGATGACGGTATCAGGCGTTATATTTCCGATTTGGGGTGTGAAGGAATAAAGAGCAGCTCCAATTGCAATAAAAATTGCGGTCAAGGCCAATTCTTTCGCTTTCATAATATTCTCCTCGGTTACTGGTTAAAGAAAAAGAAGCAAGCCACTATTTTAATATACCAAACATTTGCACTGCCCGAATAATTATCTGCAATTAACCTCTGATGACGCATAATAAATACTTAATTTCATAGGCCTGCTGGATAAGGCATTTCCCACCTATATACTACCCTGTGGTGTGGTCAAAAACGGCATTGTTGACTTTTTACGGACCTGTCAGTTTATGGCTACGTAGAAGATTTTATTTACTAAGATAGTGCTTCGGTTGTCAAGGCTGAAACCGGGTCGCTCCGGTTGTTCCGTGTTGGTCGCAACGATATAGCCACCATAGCCACCTTACGCTGAAAATATCTTTTGCGTTCAAGCTTCTTTATTGGCCGAGAAGCAAGCAAGAATTTTCAGTTTGTATACGGGTTAGTGAAAATAGGGTAAGACCTGATCTCCCAAAAGTTCGATTGTTTTCTTAGGGTCGGGGCCCAGCGGTCCACCAATAACAATTTGCGTCATGCCGGATGCTACCAGCTGCTCAATTTTCGGAATTACCTGTTGGGGGGTTCCGACAACGGCCAGACCGAGCATTGGGTCGGTAACAAGCGCCTCCGCATCGGCATATCTTCCGGCCATAACCTCTTGTTTTATAACTGTAAAATCTTTAAGTGACAAACCAATGGCATTCAGCGATTTTTCTTCAAGGTATGACCCAAAATAAGCAATGATTTTTCGAATACTGTCTTCAGCGGCGGTTGCGCTTTCGGATACGGAAAACCAGGCACAGCCGGCAATGTCAACATCCTCCGGCTTTCGTCCGGATTTTTTTATACCCTCATAAATTGGTGCCACCATGTTTTTTGCAGATTCTGGTGGGGTCGCCATCGGCAGGCTACCATCGCCGATTTCCCCGGTCATGGCAAGATATTCCCTGCCAAAGCCGCACCCGTAAAGCGGTATCTTGTCCCGGTAAGGTTTGAACCTTAAATAGCACTGGTCCGTCCATTGAAATTCCTTACCCCTGTATGCGACAATTTCGCCTTTTAGCAGCTTGCGTATGACCTCTATCGCTTCCCGTGTTCTGGTGATCATATCCGCTACCTCGATGCCTAACCATTGCACCATCTTTTCAGTATGCAACCCCAGGCCTAAAACAACACGGCCTTTTGAAAGTTCATCAAGCGTTGCAATGTAGGTTGCAATTTCTGAAGGATCGATAGAATAGGGGTTGGTTCCAACAGATCCTATTCGAATCTTGTTGGTGGCCATCGCCACGGCCGTGGTCATGACCCAGGTGTTCTTGCAAAAAATATCATGGGGAAACCAGCAGAAATCAAAACCCTTTTTTTCCGCAAGCACCGCCCATTCGACCAGGGTTTTTGCCGGTGCCAGGTGATCTAGAAAACGAATTCCAAATGTAGGCATCATTTTCTCCTTTCTAAGGGATAAGATAGCAACCGGGAGCAAAATCGGTCACCGTTTTGAAGAAATTATGCGCAATTATATGAGCCGTCATGCGTGATCGGCGTTCAGCGGCTTTAACACGGAAGTAAAATGCTTTAGCATCGGAGGTGCGGATACAATCCGCAAACCGTTGATTTGATCTCTTCTATCGTAAATTCGCTTCAAGGCCTCGCTGACTACCCGCATATGGTTGTCGGTATATACTCTTCTTGGAATGGCCAGTCTTAAAAGTTCCATTTTGGGGTAGATGATTTCGCCGGTTTCCTGGTTCTCTTTCATAAAAGCCAGGGCTCCCAGGCCGATGCTTCGAATCCCTGCTTCCTTGTATAGCTCTACTGCTAAAGCCTCAGCCGGAAACTGGCTCTGGGGAATGTGCGGGAAAAAAGCGGCCGCATCAACAAAAACAGCATGTCCGCCGATGGGCAGGACAGTTTTAATTCCGTTGTCATTTATCATTTTACCTAACCGCTCAACTTGCCTGACGCGATAGGCGATGTATTCATCGTCAATCATCTCATGCAAACCGATGGCCAACGCCTCCACATCCCTCCCGGCCATCCCACCGTAAGTTATGTAGCCTTCATAGAGGATCATAAGAGGTACGATTCGGTCGTATAGATCTTTGTCGTTGGTACCGATTAAACCACCGATGTTGACTAGTGCATCTTTCTTGCAGCTGAATGTACACCCGTCGGAGTAATAAAACTGTTCTTTCAAAATTTCGGCCACTGATTTATTGGCATACCCTTCTTCCCGCTGTTGGATAAAGTAGGCATTTTCTGCACACCGAGCAGCATCAAAATAAACCGCAATGCCGCTTTCCTCTGCCAACTGCTTGACATCGCGCATATTGGCCATGGAGACTGGCTGGCCGCCGCCGGTATTGTTTGTAATCGTCAACATGATCAGAGGAATCTTATCTTGACCCTCTTTTTCGATCACGGCCCGCAGTTTGTCGAGGTCAATATTTCCTTTGAATGGGTGAATCGCCTGCGGGTTATAACCCTCCTCGCAGACACATTCCACCGGAGTAGCACCGTTAACCATGACGTGAGCTTCAGTAGAATCAAAAGGAACATTAAAAGGGACGACATCACCTTTTTTCAAAAGCGTTTGGAAAAGAAAATTTTCAGCCGGTCGGCCCTGATGAGTGGGCATAACATAATTGAATCCAAGGACATCTTTTACAGAGAGCTTTAATTTTTCAAATCCTCGACAACCGGCATAGGATTCATCTCCCATCATAATTCCGGCCCACTGGTGACTGCTCATAGCCGATGTTCCGCTATCGGTCATCAAATCGATATAGACATCTTCGGCTTTTAGCCGGAAGAGGTTGTAACCGGCCTCCTTGATTTTTCGCTCCCTTTCTTTGCGGCTGATGATCTTAAGGGGCTCTATGACTTTAATCCGGAAAGGCTCCGCTTGTGGTAGCTCGCTTTGCATTAAAATCTCCTTTCATGATAGCCGTTTCAATCGCAACAAAAATATCGTATATGGGATACGGGATACCTTAATAACACGTTCAGAAAATTGTCAAGCTAAAAGTTGAGGAAATCGTAAAAAGCCCAAAAAGTTTTGTTGCAGCAGATATGTAAATATTCTTATGAAACTTTTGCCTGGTCGACAAAAGAACTTTTTCATGCGCAGGGTGATGATCCTACAGCAGGTCTGGGTTTTGCTGGCGAAGAAACCCCTCGGCAGCAGCTGATTGTCGAAATAAAATTAATAGTGATAATATCCAACTGAATTCATGCGAATCTTTGCCGGACACTACTCAAAATCATATTGACTTTTGAATCGAAACTAAATAATTATGGATTGGATTATTCTGGAGAGGGGTATGACAAGCCGTAAAATTGAACCGATAAAGAAAAAGGATGATATCGAACGGATCAGATCATCTCTTAATAGCAAACCGCGGGATCTACTTCTCTTTGATCTTGTCACCCAGTCCGGTGTCGGCATGAAATATCTCTTGCGTCTGAAGGTTAAAGATCTATTAGGCCTTCAGGTGGGGGACAGAATTAATTGTGGAAGTATGAAAGCAAACACGGTTTCTGAAATTATCATGTCGGAGAGGCTCTACCGTACTTGGCAAAATTACCTCAACGCAATTGAACCGGCCGAGGACGAGTTTCTGCTTAAATCTCGTAAGGGCAACAAGCCTCTCAATATTGCGAGTGTCTCAACCATGGTGAGAATCTGGTTTCGAGACGCCGGGCTAAAGCGTTTAAGTGGAACAAAGTCTCTGCAGAAAACGTGGGAGCGGCATTTTCGAAGTAGTGATGGAGTCTCTCCTAACTCCCTCCAGCGCGCTAATTCTGAACCGGCGATTTGCCCTATCGAGGTAGAAACTGTAAAAGACAAGGTCTACAGGGAAATTTCACGCGCCATTATGACCGGAAGATTGGCTCCGGGAGAGCGTTTGCTTGAGGCGAAGATAGCTGGACAGATGAATGTCAGCCGTATGCCGGTAAGGGAAGCGCTGCACAGATTACAAGAGGCCGGTTTTGTCTCTCCTTACCAAAAAACAGGTAAAGTCGTAAATCACCTTTCGCGCCAGAGTTTAGAAGAAATTACCCATATCCGAATGATACTTGAAACCGAAGCAGCACGAATAGCCATCCAGAATAGCAGCCAAAATACGATTGCTCAGATGGAGCATTTGTATTCCAAGACAGTTGCAGCCATTAACAAAGGCAACATCGATGAAATGCTTGAACTGAATAAGCAATTTCATTTTCTATTTTACGAAGATGCGAAGATGCCGATCTTGCAACAAATTATAACGGGACTGTGGGACAGGGTCAGCCCATATGTGCACATCCTTTTGAAAGAGAGTGATGCTTCGGCTTCTTCAAGGGATGTCAAAAAAAATCATCGGGGAATGCTGGATGGAATGCGGCATAAAGATCCGGAAGAAGTCTGCATATGGCTGGAAACCGACCTTCTCGAAGGGAAAAAAATGGTATATGATTTATTAGATAAATGGGGCGTAGAATGATTATTTGTCAGAGCCTTATCAAAACCTACTTGCAACAAGCTCTAGACCAGCGTTCTAGCGTCCGGATAAACTCAAGGATAACAAAATTGGCTTCAGTCAATTTCCATACATGTGTGATAATAAGTCGCTTTCTGACAGGAGAATGCCAAGGACAGCAAGACTGGATGCTCCTGGAGTTCAAGGATAATTAAGCTTGGTCTTTTTTAGCAACGATTGAGAAAAATAATTGGCCGCAAAGCCCTAGCGGGCTTATGATGTTAAATTTATCTTATCCCGCAATTAACAAGCGCCTGGACACAGGCGCGCCGTTCGCGAGAGAAAACTTGACGTGTGCATACATATGTGCATATTAGAGGGCTCCATGTTCGAATGGGATGAATCGAAAGCCCAAGAGAATAAGTTCAAGCACGGAATGTCTTTCGCCGATACATTTGCGGTCTTCGAAGAACCAAATGCCGTGACGCTTGAGGATTTTCGGCAAGGTGAGCAACGCGCTATGTCACCACTGGAACGGACGCCTTTGACCGCATTCTGGTAGTGGTCTGCACATGGCATGGAAGACAACATTCGGATCATTTCCGCACGCAAGGCCGTGCGCTATGAGGTGAGGCAATATGAAGGCGAAATATGACTTTAGTAAAGGCAACCGAGGTGCCGTACTTCCCTCTTCCGGGAAGAAAGCTCGGATCACTATTCGACTTGATCGTGACATTATCGACTGGTTCCGGTCCAAGGTGGAGGATCAAGGCGGGGGCAACTACCAGACGATGCTCAATGATGCCCTCCGAGCATATATGGAACATCAGGAGCAGCCCCTCGAAGAGGTCCTTCGCCGTGTCGTCCGGGAAGAGTTGCAAGCTACTCAATAGTATGGGGTACGGGGGAGGAGCTGTCCCGCTTTCCGCTCACGAAAGATGCTTTCGTGTTCCTCCCGATCAATCTATGGCATTGCCGTCTCCCCAGAGATCAGGTCGTTGAATCTTTCAACGGCAGTTGGGATTGCACTTTATGGACGTTTGAAGTTTACCCTGCAGTTGCATGGAAAACATGATGAGGTATAGAAAAAAGGATTAGTCATGTTTTTTTACCCGAAGGGAAAGCCGATGGGAGAGAGAGCGGATTAGATGAAATCGGCTGTTGAAATTTACCCGGTGAACCAAAGATCCGCAAGAAGTCTAAATAGGGCCTTGCGGACCTTTGCCAGCATTGGCCGGCTTCACATCACGGCCATCGCAGCCATGGGAGTTTTTACTTTCGGATGGCTGTTTACCGGACACTACCCCTGGTTCCTGACGTTTGTCTGTGCGTTGGACTGGTTTATCGTCAATCTGGTGAACCGCGTCGTGGATCTCGAGGAAGACAGCGTCAATGACATCAGCCATACGGTCAGCGTTTATCACCACCGCAAGGCCTTGCTGTTGTTGAGCATGACGCTGATGGTGGGTTCACTGGCTGCGGTACATATGATCAATTCGGCGATCACCCCCTTGAGAATTGCCGGCCACCTGCTGGGCATCTTTTACAACTGGCCGCTGTTGCCGGGAAAGCGCCGCCTGAAAGAGATCTACTTCTGGAAAAACACCGCCTCCGGCATTGGGTTTTTGATTACGGTTTTTGGGTATCCTCTGGTGACCGCCTTCTGGAAAAATCAAAATTATCAATTCCCTCCGGGAATCACTTGGACGACGGTGTTCCTGACTGCGGTCTTCTTTTTTCTTTTTATTCAGAGCTACGAAATTCTTTATGACCTTCGTGATATAAAAGGGGATGCCGTCAGAGGAGTTCGAACCTATCCGGTTGTCCATGGCGAGCGGATGGCCGTCCATATGATTGACGGTCTGCTTGTTGCGTCCGCCCTAATTTTAGCGCTGGGTTATGTGTTGGAAGTCGTCCCCTGGCGTATTTTTATCATGATCGCCGCGCCCTTTCTTCAGGCCGTCGTCTACAAATATGCCTTGCACCGGCGGGATCTGATAGCAGGCTGTATCCGCCTTACCTGGATGGGGGCAGCGCTTTTCTGTATTTATCACTTATGGGTTCTGGCGGGCCTGCCGGGAGCTGATTTTTGATGATTTTGCTTCTGGAGCTGGCAGGAATCTTTTTCGGTATCTTTATTATCTTTTGTTATGCGGTGGAAACACCCCGGCCGGCCCGCTCTCTGGCCAGGGCGGCTATTGTTTCGGCCTCGGCCTGGATTACCGAAGAAAGTTGCATTCTGCTGTACCGATTTTATGATTATCACTCCGGCTGGTGTTTAGTTTTAGATCAGGTTCCTCTGTTGATTGTTGTGGTCTGGCCGGCCATCATCTTCTCAGCCATGGATTTAACGTCTCATCTTCGTGCCGTGCACCCCTTGAAGGGTTTATTTGCGGGCGCCGCCGTGGTAGCGACCGATGCCTTACTTATCGAACCCCTTTCCGTCAGCGCCGGACTCTGGAGCTGGAAGCTACCGGGATTATTCAACGTACCGCCCATCGGGATTCTGGGCTGGTTCTTTTTCGCCGTTCTGTGTATCACCCTGCTGAAAAACAGACGATTACAGGACCGACTCTCATCTTTTGGCCTGCTGCTCGTGCTTCCTTTCATGGGAACTCATCTGTTGCTGCTGCTGACCTGGTGGGGCGCACTGCGTTGGATCAATTTTCCGCTGCCGACCCCGGTGGTCATTGGGGTCGCCTGGGGTGTTTCTCTTATTATCAGTGTTACCATTCATAAAAAACGAACCGGCAGAAGCATAAAAAAAGGAACCCTTCTGCGGCGCATTCCGGCAACTCTTTTTTTTCTGGCCCTGCTGATTTTTAAAGCGGCTGATCCACTCCCGCTAGCGGCTTATGCACTTGCGTTTGCGATCCCTTATGTGACGCTCATGGTCCAGCAGTATAAGGGTCCTCCCGACACGATTCAAACTGGCGAGATATAATCTAAGAACTGAAAAAAGGGGGAGGGGATGGCAACGGCGATTTAAGTTCAAATAAAGGTGGACATCACGGGAGATTTTTGTGAAAACAATTGGACTGATAGGGGGCATGAGCTGGGAATATTCGCTTGAATACTACCGTATTATCAACCGAGAGGTAAAAAACAGGCTCGGGGGCAGCATTCAGCAAAGGTCTTGATGTACAGTCTTGATTTTGAGCCCATAGAGGAATTGCAGCGACAGGGCCGGAGGGAAGAAATGGCTTTGGTCCTTCCTTGTTCACCAAAAAGATACTTCGCTGCCCCTGTTTGATACCACCGCGATCCACGCAAAAAAGGCCGTTGATATGGCCTCGATGTAATCCACCATATTCCCAGAGTCCGTCGCCCGGCATTTTGGCGCAGCCTAATGCGCCCGCGCCTACCGAATGTTTTTCGGTGACAAATCTCGGGAAATGAGGTAATGAAAGGCCTTGATTTCCCCGTGTCCGTGAGCGGCTCCCTGTCCGTGGCCGGTGACGGAAACCAAGACAAATTTTGCGAGCGTGAGGTTTAGCGTGGAACCCAATGAGATTTTCAGCACCATACAATCAGGGCAGCCGTGGCTTGTCAGCCTGGTGCTTTTCAGCATCCTTGTTTTTCTGCTCATCGGCGTACTCCTCTTTCTCTCGGGCTGGCTGGGCGGGAAAAGGGAAAGTCCGGAGAAGATAAGACCATATGAATGTGGTGTAATTCCCGCGGAATTTGCGAGGCTGCGCTATCCCATCCCCTTCTATCTGGTCGCTGTCTTTTTTGTGGTCTTCGACGTTGAGGCGGCCTTCATTTTTTCCTGGGCCATAGCCCTGGATGATCTTGGCTGGATGGGTTGGCTGCGGATTTCATTTTTCATTGCTGTGCTGTTGCTCAGCCTCATCTACGTATGGAGAAAAGGAGGTCTTGATTGGGGTCCGGGAACAACCACAAAGATCAAAACCTGATCCTCCGCGGCACGGATCTCCTGATCAACTGGTCCCGCAAGTACAGCCTTTGGCCCATGTTCTTCGGGTTGTCCTGCTGTTTTATTGAAGAGTCCGTTGCCTTTACCTCCCGGTACGACATCTCCCGTTTCGGGGCCGAAGTCCTGCGGGGCACCCCGCGCCAGGCCGACCTTCTTATCATTTCCGGAACCGTGTTCAAGAAAATCGCCCCGGTCGTCCTGCGGCTTTTCGAGCAGATGACGGAACCCAAGTGGGTCATTTCCATGGGGTCCTGTGCCAACTGCGGCGGGATGTATGATGTGTACAGCGTTGTCCAAGGGGTGGACCAGATTCTGCCGGTGGATGTCTACATCCCCGGGTGCCCTCCCCGGCCCGAGGCGGTCCTCCACGGGCTCATCAAACTCCAGGAAAAGATCATGACCGAGCAGCCCACCCGCTCGGTCTTTCACCTGGAGGGTGGATCCCAGGGAACCGAGAAAACGCTCCTTGTGGATGGTGTCACCAAACAGAGGGATCCACGAGGACCGGGCTACAATGGCACCCGTATCCGGGGGACCTCCGTGACGCCCCCTTTCTTTCCGGAAAGCCGTTCCCATCTGATGTGGACTCCGCCGCCCGCGAGGCCTTCACTGGAAAGACGGGAAAGCGGTCTGGCACAAGAGCTCCTGGACCGTTTCCCTACGTCTGTGAGGCAATCGGATGAAGCCTCGGACATGCTCACTTTTCGCGTGGAGGAGAGGGACATCAAGGATGCCCTGCGGTTCCTGAAGACCGGTGCAAGCATCCGGTTTCGGCGTCTTGATGACCTCACCGCAATCGATGAATCCGCCAGGAGCAACCGGGAGGAAT
>Ga0307426_1001472_pt1 | contig 15514 bp, 13 predicted proteins | sample SalMarWE160340MG_FD_202165 | JGI IMG/M metagenome (GOLD analysis project Ga0307426, IMG submission 202165) | Salt marsh sediment microbial communities from the Plum Island Ecosystem LTER, Massachusetts, United States - WE1603-40 | ecosystem: Environmental > Aquatic > Marine > Intertidal zone >... | reverse complement strand
ATAGGACAAGTGGTTCTTGTCTGTGCGGGAAGAGGTTTTATCTGTTTCGGACTTGAGCTTCTTTATGAGTTTACGTTGCTCAGCCAGTTCTTCTATAAGTTGCTTTTTTGTCTTTTTGTTGTCCTTCATTTCAGTATCTCTGTGCGGACCTTTCTCCTGACGGTTTTACCATTTGACCGTAGTAACTTCACAGAACTGATGCACTTTGAAACACATACCTCCAAATACGTGTTAGAATCTCCCCATAATAGGTTTGAGTAATCTAAATATCAATCATACTTTATTATTTGATAATATTAGGTCTCATTACGTTTGTTTTCAACTACTCCTCCGGATGGCGGAGTATGGAGAACAAATAAAAGCGCAATAATATAACTAATAAATGCCGAGTATAATGAGGATCTTCAGATTACCTAATCCGGTTTGGATGATTATATTTCGTTTTTGAAGATGTAGCGGTTACCAAGAGCCTCCGCCACCTCCGCCGAAACCGCCTCCGCTGGAGCCTCCCCCGCCGAAGCCGCTTCCGCCCGATTTCTTCGGTGTTGAAGAGAGCGAGCTGTTCATGACGCTCAGGCTTCTGCCTATGTCGGATACAAATATATTAGGAGAAAAAGTGTTGCCGTAGTAAGGCGAGCTGTACCAGGATGGCGGGTCTTTATACATATCCCTGAAAGCATCCGCCCACCTGTCCTCGAGCCCGAACACGAGCGCGAAAGGCAAGACCCTGTCAAAGAGGGTCGGATCGTCTTTTGCGAGTCTCTCGATTCTTTCCTTTTCCGCGCGCTCTATGAATTCCCTGAAACCGATGAGCTCTTCATTCATTAGTGCCCCGCGTTTGGTCTTCCTGGGCATGAAGCGCGAGAAAATCAGTATTATAAGCCCGGATAAGCCTATGGATAACTTGAGTAAAATATTTGAAAAGAGAAAGAAAGCTGCGATGATAATAACTATCCCTATCCATTTATATATTCCCTTGACCCTCTCGGGATTTGTCGGGAAGTATCTTTCGTCTATCATTACCTGGTAAAGGGCCTTTTTGATCGGAGGGAGCTCCTTGTAAAATTTATTCCGCAGGTCGGATATCATCACATTGTCCTTACCCTTGAACAGACCGGAAAACACTTTTTCTTCGTGAGATTTCAGTTCTCCGGCCGCTGGTTGTTTGATCTTGATTAGCTTGTAGTCCCTGTTGGTAAAGACATAAAATGACGTGGTTTTATGCTCTTCTATCTTTAAATAGCCTCTTACCGCAAGGTCTATAATAGTGGAAGTAATGTCCAGTATGTCCGCCCTTTCGTCCGCGAGCGTCCCGGCCTCCGCAGGCGTCATGCCTTCAGGCGGTTCGTACCTTACAGCGATTACTCCTTTTCCTTCCGGATCCCTGCCGCGTGTGTGCCAGACGTAGGTGAACACGAAAAGAGTCAAAAACGGCAAGCCGAAATACCAGTTGTCGGAGAGTAGCCACAACAGCTTGGTGGAAGATGAAGGCTCTTCTATCAAGCCTTTCGGCAGACCCACGACAATGGTGAGACCCTGCCCTGCCCGGAGAGCTTCCGTAGCTCTGAACTCAACAGCCTGCGGTGAAATTTTATACTCACAGCTTTTTCCCCTGGATCCCGAAACGCCTGTATAGCAGGCAGCATCTACACCGTTTTCGATATCCCTGTCGAATATCACTTTGGCGCCGGCTTTGTCTATTGGAACCCTCCATTCGTTTCCTGTTACGTTCCAGTATAATTCGTCATGGTCGTCGAAGAATGCTATCGCACCCCGCACGGTATATTGTAATCTGTAACCGTGAACGCCGGTTACGGTAGTATCCGGATCTCCTATTCGGATATCTAAAAGTCCGCCGGAACGGCTGACGCTGTACTTGTAGGGATTGCCGCTGAAATCGGTAACGTCGTTAACATCGATTTTTATGCTGTACCGTTTGTAGCCGTAGTCGTATTTGTAGGGAATGTCTCTGTAGATTCCGTGTCTCCGGGCGTACTCGAAATCGTACTCAATATCTTCCGTCACTATGATCGTCCCGTCGCTCCGGATGCGGATCGCGGACTCGAAATTGTTTATTTCTTCGGAGCAGACACCGTGTGCGAAGAGTACGGCAACAAGGCTTGCGCAGAGTAGGGTGAATATGGTTCGTGTCATTCGGACCGGCGTCCCCATCCGTTTAACCGAAACTTACCTGAGGGGCTTCTCTTTCCTCTGTGGAATCCAGCTCGAAATACTCGCGTTTACGGAAGTTGAACATATTGGCTACGATGTTACTCGGCACGGATTCTATTTTGGTGTTCAGATCTCTTACGACAGCGTTGTAGTAACGGCGGGAAAGCTGAATCTGTTCTTCGATTTTGGAGAGCTCGGCCTGTAGCTCTATGAAATTCTGGTTTGCCTTTAGTTCCGGATACGCCTCGGCAAGGGCGAAGAGGCTCTTGAGAGTTGACTGAAGGAAGTTCTCTGCCTGTGACTTGTCTTCAGGTGAGGTAGCCTGCATTGCCTGATTCCTGGCCTGAACGACCTTTTCGAATGTCTCCTTTTCGTGAGAGGCATAGCCCTTGACCGTCTCGACCAGGTTCGGAACGAGGTCGTATCTTCTTTTCAGCTGCACGTCGACGTCCGACCACGCCTGCTCCGATGTATTTCTCAGCTTTACGAGGCCGTTATATATACCGACGAAGACGAAAATCAGTACGGCTATGATAACTAGCAGTATTAATAATGACGACATAGCGCCTCCTCTCCCTTCTCGTTATGATCTCAAGGTGAAATTTCTGGGTTAATTATAATCAATTTGTTTCAGTAAACGAGCGGTTCCTGAATAATGCTTTATTCAGATATACATGCGTACTAATCAATAAAGGCTTTGTGCCGTGTCTACCAAAACGGATGGAAAGTCAGGCCGGAGAGGATTTTTGGATAGAAGTATGTGGTCTTATGAGGCATTCTCTCGCCGTCTATTACCACATCAAATATATCGTTTGCATCAAGCTCGGGAAGTATGAAACCTAACTCGTATTCCCCGTCTCTAACGAGCTCGACAGCCTGATCGAGAAACTTGGTGTAGAACACGCCTGAGTCCTCTTCGTTCAGGATTTTTTTGAACACGACGTTGTGTAGAAGCATTACTCCCATGTTCTGGTACGGCTTGGGAAAATTATTTCTCGGTCTGATTCTGTAAGCGTTGTCCGCATCTTTTGTAATAATTGTGAATTCATGACTGTCTATACCGGATACTCCTTCTTCGAACGGCATTTTTTCAACTTTAAAATCAGCTTCGAGCTCGCTCAAAAATCCCGCCTGATCATACTTGCCGAGATTCTTGATAACTCTGTGCGTAGGGTTTATGATAAGACCCTCACATTCAGCCCTCGAAAGATACATCATCACATAATCGTAGGGCTCGTTACCTGAAGCCTCTCCCGATTTCTCTCTTTGAATTCTTCTGTATTCCAGAGCCGTTTCATAACGGTGGTGGCCGTCGGCTATGAGGAAGCTCTTATCCTCCATTTTTTCAAGTATGAGGGAGAGCAGCCGGGAGTTGGAAACTTTCCACAGCTTGTTTCTGACGCCGTCGTCAAACGTAACATCAAAAACGGGGTCTTCCTGAATTGATTCGTCCACCGCTTTCTCAATAACACCTTCGGGATCGGAGTATACCGAAAAGACCGCGCTCATGTTCGCCTTGCAAGCGGTGTTTAGCTTCAGTCTGTCTGCTTTATGTTTCGGGAACGTTCTTTCATGTGGGAGAATTTTTTTCGATTCGAAATCCTCAAGTTTGACCGCGGCTATAAACCCTTTCCGCGTCACTTTTCTGCCGTTGTCCTCGAATTCCTGGTAGTAGGGGTATATGCAGGGCTCGGGATCTTGAAGAAGAACATCTTCGACAAACCAGTCCCTGAACGTTTTTGCCGCACGCTCGTACTTATTGTCGTCGGAGCCTTGGGGAAGTATCAGCCGTATAACGTTTAACGGGTCTCTATCCTGCAGCTCTTTCTGTTCTTCAGGGCTTATCACGTCATACGGAGGCGCGAGGACCTTGCCGAAATCATCGATTTTTTCGGGATTGTATCTTATTCCTTTGAAACCGCGTACAGTAGGCATTAAAGAAACTCCTTTAAATTGCTGGCAGTTACGTCTCCCTCTCTCAGTAATTGAGGCGGGTTTACCGTTGTGTCTATTATGGTCGACCCTTTCGAGGGCGGAATGTTACCATAATCTACTATAAGGTCAACTTTGTCCTCGAACGTTGAGCGGATGTAATCAAAGCCGTGAATATCTTCGCTGCCGCTTATATTTGCACTTGTCGAGCAGAGTGGAGTATCGATAAATTCAAAGAGGCGAGTTACGAATATACCGGACGAAACCCTTACCGCTACCTTTCCGGTCCCCGCGGTGATAAGCGCCGGGAGCCTGCCAGCATCTTTCAGTACGAGAGTGAGCGGACCCGGCCAGAATTTTTCGGCGAGAGATAAGGCCAGTTCGTTCAGCTCCGCGACTTGTTCGAGCATGTGCGTGTCTTTTACGAGTATGGGAATAGGATTTCCGGAGGGCCTTCCTTTAATCTCGTATATTCTGCGAACGGATTCTTCGAAAAAGACAAGCGCACCGATTCCGTAAAGGGTTTCAGTAGGATACACGATAACGCCCCCGGCTTTGAGTGTAGAAGCCGCTGCTTCAGGTGCTTCGGAAGTGTCTGATTTTACTATCACGGTCAATGGACTTAGGTCTTATGCGAGAACTTCTTGTGATTTCCCTCGTGTTTTACCCGAAACTTTTGATATCTTGATTTCATCCGCGGATCTCAGTCTCCGGGCGGCAGTACTCGGTGTGGATTATATGTTGCCGGACGGTATCTGCGATTTCAATCATTGAAATGACTATCTCCGGTAGGCTGTCTCTTGAGATGTGATTCCATTACTACCGCCGGTCTAAAAATATCCATTGCGGTAATATTTTTCAAGAATTTCCGGTTTACTGTTTTGTAAAGCTGAATATTTCGGTAAACTCTTCTGTTTATACTTGACAAAGCAGGGTTGATGGTTATTTTAATGCTCGAAATTCAGACAGCATGAAATTCAGACAGCATAAAGTAAAAGCTCATACTCCAACCAGATAAAACACAGACAATAATATTATTTCAGAGGAGGTTTGTAATGAAGGTTAGGCCACTATACGATAGGGTTTTGGTTCAGAGACTTGATACCGAAGAGACAACCAAAGGCGGAATTATCATACCGGAAACTGCAAAAGAAAAACCGCAGGAAGGTAAAGTAGCAGCCGTTGGGAATGGAATTATCATGCCGGACGGCTCGACAAAACCGCTCGACGTGAAGAAGGGTGACAAGATTCTGTTCAGCAAATACGGAGGAACGGAGATAAATATCGAAGGCGAAGATTATCTCATTCTCAGGGAAGAAGAGATTCTTGCAATCATTAATTGAAAAAATTTGAAGACACAGAAAATACTGAGGAGGTAGAAGAATAATGGCAGCAAAGGAAATCAAATTCAACAGGGCGGCGCAGGACGCTATACTGAAGGGAGTAAACACCCTTGCAAACGCAGTAAAAGCGACCCTGGGCCCAAGAGGCAGGAACGTACTGATAGAGAAGACCTTCGGCGCTCCTGTGGTAACCAAGGACGGAGTGACCGTAGCCAAGGAAGTAGAGCTTGAAGACAAGTTCGAGAACATGGGCGCGCAGATGGTAAAGGAAGTAGCGTCCAAGACGAGCGACGTAGCCGGAGACGGCACGACGACCGCTACCGTACTGGCGCAGGCTATATTCCGTGAAGGAATAAAGCTCGTAGCCGCGGGACACGACCCCATGAAGCTAAAGAGGGGAATAGATAAAGCAGTAGAAGTTGTAGTGGACAGCATCAGAAAACAGAGTAAGCAGGTAAAGGGGCGTACGGAAATAGCCCAGGTAGCTACAGTATCGGCAAACGGAGACGCCACGATAGGGAACATCATCGCCGACGCCATGGAGAAAGTGGGTAAAGACGGAGTAATCACGGTAGAAGAGGGAAGAAGCCTCGAGACCGACCTCGACGTGGTAGAGGGTATGCAGTTCGACAGGGGATACCTGAGCCCGTACTTCATTACCGACCCGGAGAAGATGCACATAGAGCTCGAAGAGCCTCTGATACTGATGTACGACAAGAAAGTATCCAATATGAAAGACCTGGTGCCTCTTCTCGAGGAAGTGGCCAGGAGCGCAAAGCCGCTGCTGGTACTTGCAGAGGACGTAGAGGGAGAGGCCCTTGCCACGCTCGTAGTGAACAAGATAAGGGGAACGCTTAAAGCTGCGGCTGTAAAAGCCCCCGGGTTCGGAGACAGACGTAAGGCAATGCTGGAGGATATAGCGATACTTACTGGGGGTAAGGTAATAGCCGAAGAGGCGGGAATGAAGCTTGAGAACGCAAAGCTTCAGGACCTTGGTAGGGCTAAGAAGGTGGTAATAGACAAGGACAATACGACTATAGTAAGCGGAGCGGGGAAGAAAGGGGAAATAGAAGGAAGAATAAGACAGATAAAGGCGCAGGTTGATGAGGCGAGCGGAGAGTACGACAGGGAGAAGCTTCAGGAGAGACTGGCCAAGCTCGCGGGGGGAGTTGCGGTAATAAGAGTGGGAGCCGCTACGGAGGCCGAGATGAAGGAGAAGAAGGCCAGGGTAGAGGACGCTCTTAACGCAACCAGAGCCGCTGTGGAAGAGGGAATAGTCCCAGGAGGCGGAGTAGCGTTCATAAGGGCCATAAAGGCGGTGGACGCGTTTGAGGGAGCCGACGACGAGGAGAAGGCTGGAGTGAGCATAGTGAGGAGGACTTTGGAAGAGCCTCTCAGGGGAATAGCCGCAAACGCCGGATGGGACGGCTCTATAGTGGTAGGAAAGGTGAGTGAAGAGAAAGGGTCTAACGGGTTTGACGCCGGCAGGTTAGAGTACTGCGATTTGATAGAGGCGGGAATAGTTGACCCTGCGAAGGTAACGAGGAGCGCTATACAGAACGCATCCAGTGTAGCGGGACTCCTGCTCACGACTGAAGCCCTAATAGCCGAGAAGCCTCAGGAGAAAGAGGACATGGGCGGCGGCGGAGGAATGCCTCCATCCATGGCCGGCATGGGCGGCATGGGCGGCATGATGTAAGAACCGCACGAACGAAAAAACTCTTAAAAAAAATAAGACGGGCATTCTCAAACGGGTTTGCCCGTCTTTTTTTATCTCCATTTGTCCTGTCGATTCACATCTGATTTATAATGGATTGAATGTGTGTTATCTTTTCTTCTGCCGTGCTTAATCTCCATGTTCTGAAATCTCAAATTGATACCATGATCGAGGAAAGAAAGGATTTTGCAGACGAGCTGGCTGCCAAGATAGAGCTCGCCAAATCGGAGCTCAAACACAAATCCGATAATTGGGAAGAACTCTCGCATAAAGTCGAGAACAGTAAGACTTCCTGGCTTGTAGCCGGTATATCCTCTCCCCTCAACTCGGCCAGTCCCCTTCCGGTCCGTCCTCCGTGCTACACAGCCATATCGTCTGACGGTTCTCAGATATTTCCTGACAGGCACCAAGCTCTTCCATGTTATCTCTTGAACATCAGCTCGGTGACCCTGACTTACGGTGAAAACGGGGAAGCGTTTCTCGGCTCTGACCCTACCCTCTACTATAGCGACGAAGACAGGTTCGCGACTTGGGGCGGGAAAAAAGTGCCCGCCGACGCCGAAATAATTTCTCTTAAGAGGACGCTCATGGAATTCGAAAGGATCCTGACACTGGCTAAGGAGAACGAAGCGCGTGAGAATGTGATAGCTCTCTGCGACGGCACGCTGATACTTTGGAGGCTCGAAGCCGCCCCGCCCGACTTCAGGGATAAGGCCATGGAGCCCTTTATACGAGTCATGGATCGACTCAGGGATCTCCGCATCCCGATTTTAGGTTACATTAGCTTTCCCGGCAGCACGGACGTGATAAACGCTCTCAGGGTCGGCCTCTGCCCGGAGAAGATTAGTCTCTGTAACCAGTGTCCCTATACGGACCTGCCCGAGCTTCCGTGCTCTCCGATAGAGGGTCTTACCGACAGGTTTCTGTTTTCCACTATCCTGAAACCGGGTGAAGCCTCTCCGGTCTTCAAAAGCTCGTCCAAAATCCTAGATACGTACGGCGACCATCATATCCATTTTTTCTATATTAATATCGGAGAGGAGATAGCCAGGATCGAGATACCTGAATGGGTGGCGCTCGATTCCGAATTGCTGGCGTGTGTGCATACACTCATCTTCGATCAGGCTAAAAAGGGCAAGGGGTATCCTGTATCGATTGCGGAAGCGCACGAGCAGGCGGTCGTGAAGGGGAAGGACAGGGACTTTTTCTTCGATCTCGTCAGGGAGGTGCTTGTCAAGTCGGATGTCAAAGTCTCGGTATCGAGGAAAGGTTTATCCAAAAGGGTTCCGGGAGTCTGATGAAGCATATAGGCGAAGTAGTCGAATCTAGCACGAAGGGTTTTATCGCCCGCTCTCCCAGAGTGGGCGAGTCGCCGGCCTTCGGTACTTTCGTGAGGACGGATACGGAATATCCGGTCTATGGACTCGTGTACGAAATTATTACCGGCAGCAAGGAGCCCGGAAGGAAGCCGACTACTTACGATATGAGCATTGCCGAGCTCAGACGGGAGCAGCCTCAGATATTCGAGCTGCTTAAAACCGAGTTTCATGTACTGACCCTGGCATATCGAGACACAGATTCTACAAGGTTTACGCTGTCCCCGATTCCGCCGCCGATCCATTCGTTCGTCTACGAATGCTCAGACGATGAGAAGATAGAGCTTAGCACGGAGGATTTCTTTCTCCGCTCCATAGTCTCTTCGTCGAATGTCCCGGTAGACGACCTTATTGTCTCGTCCCTTTACAACGCACAGGTCGTTAGAAAGGACGATGCTCACTACATGGTTAGAATGGGGAAAAGCCTGTCCAGGTTTTTCAGGGACGATTATGAGCGGCTGTCTTCTATATTAAGACGAGTTCTATAGCGAGAATACTCACTCGAATATTTTCATGACGCTGTCTAAATCTTCCAGGTGATCGAAAAGATAATCCGGATTGTGCTTCGTTAGCTCCTCTCGCGGATAGCCCCCCGTGGCTACTGCGACTGTTACCGCTCCTGCGGCTCTTCCGTGAATGATGTCAAACGGCGTGTCACCGATAACAAAGACCCTATCGAAATCATCCGATCTCGATAGGTAAAGCTTGGCCCTTTCAATGGCCTTCCTGATGAGGAGCTCCCTGTTTTCAGAATCGGAGCCGAATCCTCCGAATTTGAAATGAACTTGCAAGCGTGATTGTTTCAGCTTGATCCGCGCGCCGTGCTCGATGTTGCCGGTTGCGATTCCAAGCGCGATGTCGTGTCTCAGGGATAGTTTTTCGAGTAGTATCGGTATGCCCGGCATTATGTCGATCCGGGATTTAAGTATTTCCTCCTCAAGACACATGACATATTCCTTGTAGATGCCGCGCGCTTCATCCGGGGTGTAATCCCTGGACAGTGTATTCCGGAACATTTCCCTCAGTATCAGAGGATCTGTTTTGCCCGCCGCGTTTACGCCCTTCATGGCGTCTCCGTGTCCGAAAAATTTCTCGAACGCCCTGTTGGCGGCCCTCGTCCCGGCGCCGTTCGTGAGCAGTATGGTGCCGTCTATATCGAATAGAAGAAGCTTCATCGATTATACTCTTTATACTTCCTCGATTACCCGTGTGTAGAATTCGCTTTCCAGCTCCCACAGCTCGCATGCCGCTTCGGAAGCTGTATGCAGTAGCCCCAAGTCCGGATTTTCACCCTCGCTAATATCTTTTAAAATCATGGCGGCCTCGCTCCATTTCCGGCCAATTAAGTCCATCTGCGCAGATAAACCGAGCTCGGCCAGTTTCGGAATCAGAGCTTCCGCTTCTCGCAGAAAATCTCTGTATATCCATCTGAACCCCGCGCCGCCTACGCCTCTTTTTTTTATGACCTGGTATCCGAATCTGGCACACCACTTCCAGTCCTCGGCCTCCGTCCAGTTTGGAAGGTCGTCAGCCCAGACCCTGATCATTCTGACTCCCGACTCGCCCCTACCTCCTTTCGTTCCGTCAAGCATCCTTTGCGCATTAGAGCGGATTGCCTCCGGTATGATTTCCACTAGCGGTCTGACACGGTTTTTGGGGTTTATGTCTATGTAATTATTGTCGAGAGGGTTAGAGGAGTCCTTCGATGCCATTCCCGAAATGAACGCATCATATGGGACCTCTTTAAGACCCTCAAAATTGCCGTCCGCCACAAAGATTATTTTCTTTTCGTCTTCATATCCCCAGACCGATACTATATGTCCCGGGAAATGAGTGGATGAGTTATAATAGTCGAGGTAGAAGATGTCGGTTTGGATAATCGCCGGAATGTTTTTGTCAGTAATCTCTTTGACGGTATCCAGAGCGCGTTTCGCGTGCTTCCATCTCGTCGGCTCTACGGTGAGGCTGAAAAACGAGGGTTCCATTGCGGGACCTCTGACAAAGACCATTCTGCTCGGGCTTATGTCCTCTCTTACCGTGTAAAAGAATCCGAGTCCTCCCCCGATACCGAAGCACATCTCTTCGGACCAGGGATAACCGTGATACGTCATAACGTCTCTCAGAGTTGCCGAGCCGCAGTGAATACCCGGTATATGCACCCAGTTGTCTATTAACTTTTTCACAGAGATATTAAAGTACCACAATATTGCAGTTATGTTGCTTAAGTCAGAGTTTAAAAAACGGACATATTGGGTTTAATGTATTATTTGAACAAGAATAGTTGCTTAAACAGTCTCTATAATCTCAACTGGAGAGATATTTACAGCCTTTAGTATTAAGCCTATAGTATGATACAAAATAAGTATTAATACAGAAGCAATACATTAAATCAGTACCAATGTCCCCTATATCACATAAACAAATATGTTTATATTATTAACTGGTGATGGCGTAATTGATGTTGCAGGCTTATTCCTTAATGTATAGTTTGAACGGGCGTTCAGTTTCATAATAGAGCCATCATCCTCCATAGGGTGGGCTGGTGAAAATTATTTTCAATGGCTCACCCTTGTTTTATATCCCGGATCAATTAATTCCATTTCTGATCATCGATATAATCCGCGCTATAACTCTCCATGCGACGTTCCGCGTGTCATGCGCCCATATAGTTTCCAAATATGCACGGATAAGCGGCATAGCTGTGAGTCTCAATTTGCGTTATATGACGAAATCACGGATCGATGAATTGCTTGTGATTGGTATACGGATTAACTAGCTACGAGGAGTGTGAATCGTGAATGGGTTAGCGGCCCCTGTGAAGGAGCCGCTCCATTATGGTCTTTTAATTTACTTCGACTTTGATTTCCTTTGGTTTTGCCTCTTCCTTCTTCGGCAGCGTTACTTCCAGCACGCCGTCTTTGTAGTTAGCGGTAATGTTCTCTTTGTCAACCTTTTCCGATAGCGTGAAGGATCTCGAGAAGCTGCCGTAACGACGCTCTATTCTGAGGTAGTTATCTTTCTCGACCTTCTCCTCGAACTTTTTATCACCTTTGATTGTGAGGGTGTTGTTGTTAACGTCGAGGTTGATATCCTCTTTTCTTATGCCCGGAAGATCGGCTTTCAGAACGTAGCTGTTTTCAGTTTCGTATATGTCCACGCTCGGATTCCATGCCGCGCCTTCGGATTCAGACCCGTTGGCAACGCCATTGAACCAGCTGTCAAAATCGCCGTAAAACGGTTTAAAGCTTCTAAAAGGTTCGAATACTTTTACTCTCATTTTAAAGCCTCCTGATTATCGAGTTTTGTTTCATATTGAGAAAATAGTCACGGTTTTTACGCAGTCAAGAATCTTTTGTTATAAACCTGAAAATGTGGTTATGATAGTAACTTCGATCAAAAAGGAGAGCTCACATGCTGACTGCGGAAAGAATAATAAAACTGTACAATATGAAACCGCTCCCCGATGAGGGGGGATATTACGTAGAGACGTATCGTTCTATGGAGGGAATAGATAAAGCATGCGTTCCCGAGCGTTTCGGCGAGGAAAGATGTTTCAGCACTGCAATATTTTATCTTCTGACTCCCGACCATAAGTCTTATTTCCATCGGCTCAAGAGTGACGAAATATACCATTTTTATCTGGGCGATCCGGTACAGACGGTTCTCATTCACCCGAGTGGGACCACAAAAGTACTGTTTCTCGGTCAGGACCTTCAGGCGGGTCAGTTCGTTCAAGCAGTAGTCCCTGCGGGTATATGGATGGGATCAATGCTCCTTGAAGGAGGCAAGTTCGCTCTGATGGGTACTACGGTCGCACCGGGTTTCGAGTTTTCAGACAAGGAAATGAGCGATAGGGAAACGATGCTTGATCAGTATCCTCAGCATGAAGGATTTATAAAAATGCTTACCCCTCAGGGCTAGAGCTTAACCTCTATGTAGGCGTTCTTCTTGACTTCTTCGAGCCAATCTCTTAACTGGGCTTCGGCCTTCTGCCTGTATAGTATGTCCGTTATCTCTTTCTTTGTCGTTTCGTCTATCGCCAATTCGGTTGTGGAGTCGGATTTCTCTTCCTCGGAGCTTTCCGTTTTGGTTCTCTCGAGCACCTTGATTATGTGATAGCCTGCCGGTGATTCGACCGGGCCGGTTACGTCGCCTTCGGACGTATTCTCCACGGCCACCTCAAGAGGTTTTATCAGGTCTCCTCTCTTGAAATATCCCAGGTTCCCGCCCTTGTCGGCGGATAAGGTATCGTCCGAGTATTCTTTAGCAAGCTCTGAGAAGTCCTTGCCGGATTTTGCCATCTCCGCGACTTCTTCCGCTTTTTGCTGTGCGTCGGGATTTCTTGACGATATAAGAATGTGTGCGATTTCGACTTGTTCATCCGATTCCGCAGGTGAGGTTGTTGTGACTGTACCGCCGCCGCCGTAATTCTCATTGTAGTACTTTTGTATTTCTGCGTCGGTTATAACAATCCGGTTTTTCAGCTGTGAGTCGAGCAGCTTGTTGCTGAGTGTCTGAAGTCTCCACTGCTCCCTGAAACTCTCCGGCGTAAGGTTTTGTTTTTTAAGTACCTCTTCCATCTGCTGGTCGTTCAGATTGTATTTTCTCTTTACTTGCTCGATACTGGCGTCGAGTTCCGCCTCGCTGACTTTGATACCGCGTCTTTCCGCTTCCTGCTCAAAGAGCTTTTGCTCTATCATTTGCTGAAGCACCGTGTTCTCATCTATTTGTTCGGTGGATGTGGGGTTCATGCTCAATGCCAGCTCTCTCACCTCTGAAAGGGTTATTACGTCATCATTCACTATTGCGACAACCCTGTCGACTGTTTGCCTAGACTGAGCCGTGCCCGGAATAGAAATTGCGGCGATAAATAGAACTGTTAGTGTTATAAATGTCTTAAACTTAATCACGTTCAATACTCTCCTCTAATATGTCTTTGAATCAAATTGCTTCCCGTTTGTCCCCGGGTCCATACATATATACTTCTATACTTCCAATTCACGGTTAATAGGCTCGGACCGTGTCTTTGTTTTACTTGCGCACAGGGCAAGACATACGCTGACTCAATAGCTTTAAGTATAAAGAATCATTTTTCAACTTCCAGCGGTTTTGAGATTTCTCCTCTCTTCATACCGCCATTAACTCCGCACGCCGAAAAGATGTCTGTAGTGCGGATCGGGATATTTTACTTTCACTATCAGAGGCTACGCTGGGAGCTTTTTTCAGGTCGTCTCTCTTTCTTTTTCTTGATAAGCTTATCGAGAAACCGTCTCGCTTCATCGAGCGGCTCGAGCGCTTCGGTATATATTTCTACTCTGCCTTCGGGCGGGAACCTGTCATAGAACCGGGAATTCTCTGAAAAAACTATGAGAGCTTTTTTGAGTTTAAATTCAGCTTTTTCCACGCCGAGTCTTTTCATAGTGATTTTTAATTCTATGAGCTCGATCAATGCGCCTACAGGCTCCGGTATATCTCCGAATCTGTCTTTTAATTCCGCCGAAATTGTAAGGAGTTCCTCATCGTCTTTAACAGCCGACAACCTCTTGTAATAGAACAATCTCTCTGAGTCGTTCGAGATGTAGTCGTCGGGTATGAAGGCCGGCGAGCTGATAGATATATCTGGGTCTATCTCCTCGGGCTCGAGCGTGCCTTCGAGCCTCTTGACCGCCCCGTCGAGCATATCTAGGTAAAGCTCAAGTCCCACATCGGCAATGTGACCCGACTGCTCGACGCCGAACAGATTGCCGGCGCCCCTTATCTCCAGGTCGGATAGCGCGAGCTTGAAGCCGGAGCCGAGCTCTCTGAACTCCGATATGGCTTTCAGCCTCCGTCTCGCGTCGATGCTGAGGGATGTTCTGACTGGGATAAGTAAGTACGCATATGCCTTTCTGTCGGACCTCCCGACCCTCCCCCTCAGCTGATAAAGGTCTGCGAGACCGAAGGTATGGGCGTCGTCTATTATGATGGTGTTAGCCCTGGGTATGTCGATGCCGGATTCTACTATCGCCGTAGTAACCAGTATATCTACCTTTCCCTCAATAAAGCTCGAAATCGATTTCTCGAGCTGCCTCTCCCTCATCCTTCCGTGGGTTACCTCTATTCTGGCTTCGGGAAACAGCGTTTGAATTCTATCTACGACCCTGTGTATATCCTCTATACGGTTATGTATGAAGAACACGGAACCGCCGCGTTCCATCTCTTTCGTAATCGCTTCCTTTATGATCTCGGGGCTTGACTGATAGACATAAGTTTCTATTGTCTGCCTTCCTTCAGGCGGTGTGTTTATAAGACTTATGTCGCGTATTTTTGCCAGGGAGAGCTGAAGCGTTCTCGGTATCGGGGTCGCGCTCAGCGAAAGAGCGTCCACTCCCTGCTTCAGCTTTCTTAGTTTTTCTTTTTGAGATACACCGAACCTGTGCTCTTCGTCGATTATTATTAGCCCCAAATCCTTGAATTTAATCTTATCGCCCAGCAGTTTATGGGTACCGATTATAATGTCGATTTTTCCCTCCTCCAGCTTGCCGGTTATTTCAGAAGCCTCCCGCCCGGTCTTGAACCTGGACAGGGATTCCACGACTACCGGGTACCCATTCAATCGGCTGACGGATGTTTTGTGATGCTGCTGCGCCAAGAGCGTCGTAGGCACAAGGAAAGCAACCTGCTTTCCGTCCGAGACCGCCTTGAACGCTGCTCTTAACGCTACCTCCGTCTTGCCGAATCCGACGTCGCCGCAAATAAGCCTGTCCATCGGCCTCGGCGTTTCCATGTCCCTGATCACTTCTTCTATTGCGGCTTCCTGATCCGGCGTCTCCTCGTAAGTGAAGGACAATTCGAATTGCCGGAACATATCATCACGCGGTGAGAATGCATATCCCTTCCGTGCTTTTCTTCTTGCATATAGCTCGAGCAGCTCCCTCGCGACATTTTCGACGGCCTTGCGTACTCTCCTTACACGCGTGTTCCAGTTCTTGTGC
>Ga0307426_1001470_pt1 | contig 15529 bp, 8 predicted proteins | sample SalMarWE160340MG_FD_202165 | JGI IMG/M metagenome (GOLD analysis project Ga0307426, IMG submission 202165) | Salt marsh sediment microbial communities from the Plum Island Ecosystem LTER, Massachusetts, United States - WE1603-40 | ecosystem: Environmental > Aquatic > Marine > Intertidal zone >... | reverse complement strand
CCGCAGCCAGCGTTTGATTCGATTACGCTCGACCGCCTTGCCTCGTTTTCCGGAAACCAGACAGGCCACGCTATATTGATCCCGAGGGAGAGTTTCCCTGTCCAGATAAAGATTCAGATTGCGTGAAGAAAAACGCCGGCCGGAGGAGAGCAATGATTGAATCATCTTATTGCTTTTCAGGCTATGCCGCGTCAATTTATTTGGTCTTCTTGACGGTAACAGCCAATCGTTTTCTTTTTTTGGCGCGACGACGCGCCAGAATCTGCCGACCCTGCCGGGTGGATGATCTGTGTCTGAATCCGTGGTCGTTCAGTCGTTTTCGATTCGACGGTTGATATGTCCGTTTCATAATTCAATACCTTCAATAACAATTCAAAACTTCCAATATAACGAAAATACCGAAGCCGTCAAGTGAAAAGCGGATTAAATATTATTAGAATTATTGCCGGAAGCAACTAATTCGGGAGAAATGAGTCTGATTGTTGATTGACCCTTAAAATTTAGCAACAAACTCATCCTGAATTTGATTTTCTATTACAGACAATAACACTCTTAAGCCGTACTTGGAAGTATCTACTATCGCTTCTGGATTCTCTGCTAATCTTCTAAATAAACCAGTTATGTATACAGGCACATAAATTTCCCTATTCCGGGCAGTTGAGCGGGGGACCGTCTAAATATAAAAACGCTATAAAATCCGTAATGTCAAAAATATTGATGGTACCGTCATTATTAACATCGGCGGCCGCAGGCGGAATGGGCGGCGGGCCGGATAGATATAAATAACCGATAATATCGGTTATGTCGAAAATATTCACGGCGTTGTCGTCATTGACGTCGCCGCAAATTAATTCGCCGAGATTGAACAGGATCGAAACCGCATCGGTGCCGCCATTGGTTACAGCCAGATCATTGTCCCCATCGTTGTCGAAGTCGGCCGAGGAAACAAAGTTGGGATATAAACCGGCCTCATAGTTTTTTGACGGGAGAAATACCCCGCTTCCGGTGTTCATAAAGATCGTAGTTTGGTGGGAGTCGATGTTAGCGACCGCCAGATCAGACATGTGATCACCATTAAAATCGGCCGCATAAATCGAATAAGCATCATTATCGTTTGTCGGGTAGCTTCCGAACGCGCTAAAAACGCCCGCACCGTCGTTGCGCAGGATTAAGATATTATCCGATGTAAAAGTTATCGCCAGATCATAGTCGGTATCGCCGTCGAAATCGGCCGCGGCAATCGCGAAGGCATAACCGTCGACAAAGTAATTGATCGCTGGCGCGAATACGCCATCGCCGTTATTCAGCAGTATCGAAACTTCTTCCGAACCGGAATTGGTTATGGCCAAATCATTATCATTGTCTCCGTCAAAATCTGCAGAGACGATCATCCTTGGATCATCGCCGATAGCATACTCGATCGATGGCTGAAAAGTCCCATCGCCATTATTAAGTAAAATCGAGACATTATTCGATTGATGATTGGCGGTGGCCAGGTCATTATCATAATCGCCGTCAAAATCGCCGGCAACAATCGAGTGGGGAAAATCACCGGCCGGATAATTGACCGCCAAACCAAAGGTGCCATCGCCGTTGTTAAGAAGAATCGAAATGTCATCCGACGATGAATTGGTGACGGCCAAATCAATATCATTGTCCCCGTCGAGATCGGCCGCGCAGGCGGCGAACGACGCCCAGTGCGCCCAATATATAACTTCCGGTTGAAAAGTCCCGTCACCGTTATTAATCAAAACCGATATCGACCAGTCGGCATAATTAACGACGCATAGGTCAATATTTTCATCGCCGTTAAAATCGGCGGAAATAACGCAATTTGGACCTGATCCGGTCGGTAATTCCTGCCGGTTGCCGAAATATGGGTTGGTTGCATAAGCGGCGGCGGCAATTAATAAAATCCCCGTCATCAAAATGGCAGACCGATACCTCATTGCCAAATCCTCCTGATATGAATTATTTAAGACCTGAAGTTTTAATTCATCCGCAAGGCCATTCTAAAAGACAATAAACCTCTGTTGCAGCGAATTTATCTTCGAATTATTTTTTGCCTGTAAACCATTTATAATATAGATAATTATATAATAATGTCAAGCCGTTATATGTCGATTTTTGTATTTTGCATCGATTATAAATAAACAATCTTGATATAATCTCGTAAGCCTCACTATATTATATTTCTTAAAAATGAAAGTATTCCATAGGAGACTTTAATGTCTGCATTTAAATTTATATTCTATTCGGTTCCGATTATTTTGATTTTTTCCGCTTCATTATTAAACGCCGCTGTAATCAAAGGAACGATTCACGATTATGACACCGGCGAGCCGATTCCGGCCGTGACCATTCGGGTCGAGGGGACCGGCCGATCGATGCTGGCTAATGATCAGGGTGAGTATCGACTGCGGCTTCAGCCGGGTGAATATAATCTTAAATTCTCCCACATTGCACATTATTCGGAATATATTAAAATCTCTGTCACCGACTCGGCTATTAATCTGGATGTCAAATTGCGGCCTTCGATGATTCAATTGAAACCGATAAAAGTCTATGAACGCGCCTTTGGGCCGGGCGAGAGAATTATTCTGGAAGCTATAAAGCGCAAAGAAGAAATCTTATCGAAGATTGATAATTATTCTTTTGAGGCTTACACCAAAATGGTGCTGCGCGACACTTCCAGGTCCGACAGTGAGAATATTATGCTGATAGCCGAAGCACAGCATGAATATCATTGGCAGGCGCCGGATACTTATAAAGAAATCATAAAGTCGCGCAAGGTGTCGGCCAATGTCGAACCGGGTCAAATATTAGTCGCGGTCGGCGGGATATTAAATCTAAATCAAAATCGAATAGATATTACCGAGTATTCTATTGTTTCTCCGACCGCTACAGATGCCCTCAATTATTACAATTATTATCTGCTTGATACAATCTATATTGATGGCCAGCCGGTTTTCCATCTCGAAATCGAGCCTAAAAATGAAATCGATCCGTTATTTGTCGGCACCATTAATATTGCCGATTCCACCTATGAGGTGGCCGGAGTCGAAATCGGTTTTAATAATGCCATTAAAATGCCGTATGTGGATAAACTTAAATTCAGCCAAACTTTTGCAGAATTCGAAGATAAGTATTGGATGCCGATCACACAGGATATTGCCGGGGTGGTCGATTTCCCGATTCCGGGCGTACCGGTTATTAACGTCGATTATGTTTCAGCCATCCACAATTATGAGTTTAATGCCGGTCATCCGAAAGGAACCTTTGACGAGTATACGATAGAGGTCTCGGCTGACGCCGATGATGTCGATTCCACGATCTGGCAGACGCGGCCGATAATCCCGCTTACATCGCAGGAAAAAAGGGGATATGAACGGCTTGATTCAATTGCTCATGCTCTCAAACCGGTATTAAAAAGAGTCCTGGGGCTCAGCTTGAGATCATTAATGCTCCTGACCGAAGGCTATGATTACTTTCATTTTAATCGTGTTGAAGGAGCTTATCTGGGCGGAGCTTATGAAAAAAATAAAATTTTGCCGCGTCTTGATATTCGCCTTCGCACAGGCTACGCCTTTGATGCTGATTTCTGGCAGCATGACTACGGCTTTGATTTCACTTTATCCAAAAGGCAAAGAATAAAATTTGGAGCGGATTATCGTAATAAAATAACGCGACGGCCAACCATCATGACTTCCACGAGATTTAATCCAACTTTCATGTCCCTTGGATTTAAAATAGATCAATTGGATTATTATCATGAAAAAGGATTCAGACTTGACCTTGAATCAAAGCTGCTGAATAAAACGAATCTGGCAATTTCATATTCGGATTATAGCCAGTATTCTGAAACCAATCATACCGATTACAGCGTTTTCTATCCGGATAAAGAACATCGTATCAATCCGTCTATAACCGATGGTAAGCTTCGTTCGCTATCGGCAAATTTTATGTGGGACAGCCGGCCACGGATTAAAAACAAGAATGAGGTGTTTTATATGATTACAACCAATTATATAAGATTCAACGCCGGTATCGAATACGCCTCGCCGGATTTTATTAAAAATGACTTTGACTTCAGACGATACTACATTTCGATTACAAAACGCCAGCGAATGTTCGGCTGGGGTGTCAGTTCTTTTTATCTCTATGCCGGCGGTTCGGACGGACAACTGCCGCCTCAAAGATATTTTATGGTCGACTACGGCGGTGAAGCTATGATAACTGCCAGAGCATTCAAAACTATGAGCGATTGCAACTTCGCCGGTAACCGGGCCGGTGTTTTATATCTGGATCACAATTTCGGAACGCGGCTGTTCCGCGAATCCCGATTACCGTTGATAAAAAACCTGCCGTTTTCTTTTTCGGTGTACGGGGGTATATTTTGGGCCGAATTTAAGAACCATACCGAACAACCGGGTGATAAGTGCTATAAAGTGGCTAAAAAGCCTTATCGGGAAATCGGCTTCGGGATCGGCCGTTTACCGGTGATGAATTTTAAAATGATGTTCACCTGGCAACTATCGGATTATCCGACCGAAGATTTCTCGTTTGATTTTCTTTTTGAATTTTAGATAGCTGAAATCGAAAGATTATTTTAATGTTCCGGTTGGAATTCCGGCCATATATAGAATATACTCAAGAATCATTTGTCTCGATTTTTCCTTATCAGAATCGGGTGCTCTCGAAACGGTCGTAACGGCATCCGGTGAAATTTCCATTAATTTTAAATACTCGTCTTCTTCAAACGCGGATTGACCGGCGATCAGGATGGTCCTGGTTTCAACCGGCTGAATATCGTCGACCCCGGTACGGTCGAACGGAAAACCGGTCAGTTTCTGATACCACCAGAAATAAACCATCTTATATAATGGTATAGCGAGCGCATTTTTGGCTCTGACCAGGCTTGAAATCCAGCGTGAAGAAGTCAAATACGGGTTAATCGCCAAGGCTCCGTCGATCCGATTTTCTTTCTGGGAAGCAAATATGACGGCATCGGCGCCCAGATCAAAGCCGACAACCGTAAGCGGCGGAAACAGCATTCCTTTGAAATTAAGATCGACGATTAACTGGACCAGATCATCAGCCTCATAAATCCCGGCGGCGTGATATTTTCCGCCGGAAAATCCGCTGGCGCGCTGGTCGTAGATGACCACCGCCAGGCCGGTATCCAACAGGGGAGAAATATATGAAATTAATGAAGTTCGGTCGCTGTTATCGCCATGAAGCATAATGACCGTGCCCGAAATAGAGTCGAGTTTGTTGCTGTCCGGCCGGAAATAAAGAGCCGCCAGTCTGATATTATCATCGGTCGCGATGGCAAATGTGTCCGGAAGAAGGCCCGAATCGACAAAAAATGAGGCATCGTTGGCGTATTTAAACTCCGGATCATCGAATTTGTCTTTATCCGGTCGGGCGACGAGCTTGGGAACCGTTATTAACGGATAAACGATATAAAAGCCAATAAATAATACTATTATAATGAGGACTGTGGTTGTCTTTACAATTTCCCTGGTTTTTTTGCTCATTAATTTGGCCATTATCGTTTTTCTCCCGACTGCTCTATTTGTAGACTAAAATTATAAATTCGTCCGGTAATTGCAACTATTAAATTCGACTGCGGCTCTTTTGGCCGACGGCAAGGTCGGTCAAACGTGCCCGGCGGGCCTGAAAATTCGCCGGCAACAGCCGGAAATTGCATACTGTTTGCGGCAATACTTTCGAGAATCAGTATTAGAACACGAGTGACAGCAGGAAGGACTCCTTAATTAGGCAAAATTTTGCCGGAAAATGTAGATTTTCTATCCGATTTTGATTAACAGACAATGGAGCGCAGGTATTTTTTAATAGAATTTATTCGTCAAAAACAGGTTTTTTATTTAGCGATAGCCGGAAATTCCGGGAACATTCACGAATTAATTTCCAATGCTCTACCCTCTGATGGCCGTATATTTGCTGAAAAAAATAAAAAAAATCAAAAAAACTGTCAATTTTGCTATTGACAGAGCGACGATTTATATATATATTCAAGCAGATGATAGGTGTAATGTCCGCAAAATAACCTTTAATTAGGTGACATAATAGTTCTTCTGGTACTCCGGAAGTATACTGCAAAATTTGAGAACCTGCTTTAAGCACGACGGGGGATGCTTAAAGGGTCAAGACTGCGTGTGAAATTACTGGGACCTGACAGGACTGAACGAAAGCAGGAAAAAAGCCGATAAGATGATATTAGAAGTCATCCTGGCTATTTATTACGGTCTAACAAATATTGCCTGAGGGTAATTATTGCCGAATAGCTAAGGGAGTAAAACAGAAATGAATTTCAATCAAGGAGGAAGGCATGTCCTTCAAACTTGAAACAAGAAAATGGATTTGCGTAGTTTCCCTGGTGCTCCTCGCGGGTATGTTCGGTGCGGTTCCGAAAACTGCGGGATTTGCTGATTTGGTTGTTCAGGTCGGTGATACGACAGCTTCGCCCGGTGAGCAAAATTCTGTGATTTCGATTTATATGACCAACTGGGCGGATACGATTGCCGGTTACGAATTATGGCTGGTGCTCAATCGGCCGGACCTTATCGAATTCCAGACCTCGTGGGATACGCTGTATGATTCCAGCTACTGGAGATGCACGCTCTGGGTGCAACAGGATGTCGTCTGTGACGAAGATGGATGGATGGAAATTACCGATTCGGTTTTGATGGATACGCTGGGCGTCGTTGTGCCCGATTCGATCGGCGTCAATATTACCGAAGCCTTTGTCGGGAATCACGATGCTTCCGGGACTTTATGTCAAAACTGGCAGTATATCAGGTCAAGCTCAATAGGCGATTTTGGTAATAATCTTAAAATCGTGGCTCAGGCCAATACTCTGGTGCCCCCGTACACGCCCGGTATCGGTTATCCCCAGCTGGGAGAAACACCGGTGATCAAAGTCCTTGCCGACGTTTTCGATATTCCCGACTGGTGGGAAGACCGGACGGTTCAAATCAATATTCAGGCCGACAATCTGGACAATTTTTCGGTCTCCGACGAGGATGGGAATGCGATCGGCGTCATCACCGATACTATTTTCGACAGCACCTGCTGGACATGTACTTATTGGGTGGATCCGGAGAGCACTATTTGCTGGGAATACGCCTCCGTGGGCTGTGATTCGATCGGAGTATCGATTGACTCGGTCTGGTGCTGTGATACCGGTCTGACAGGCCATCTCGATACCTCGGTGGTGCATGTCTTCAGCGGGGAATTGCGGGTCCTGAACGGCGTTTGCGGGGATGCCAATGGCGACGAGGTCGTCAACATATTCGACATAACGCGTATTATTTCCTGGCTCTATCTGCAGGGGCCGCCGCCCGTGGACCTTAATATGTGTGATGTCAACAGTGACGGAACGGTTAATATATTTGATATTACTTATATAATTTCCTTTCTGTATTTACAGGGTCCGGCGCCTAATTGCATTACGTGACCCCTGTAATTGCGATGGGAAGGATAAAAATTTAGAATACGGTAACATTAAAATTGAAAAAAAAGGAAAGGAGGTGAAACTTAGAGAGGTAATTACTTAAGTAGACGCGCGCTCAAAGGAGAGAAATCGAATCTTCAATCCGAGATTGGATGTTTTCTCTTCGGCTTGTGGCTCTCGCTGAAGAAAATAAAACAAAATTTCGGAATTGAGGGGGAAATTTGACTCTTGATGGTAATTTAATTAGGAGTCTTAAGATATGAGTTATGTAACGAAACAAAAACAGGAGAATAAGATGAAACGCGTTTCGTTTGCATTAATATTAGTTCTTCTTTCTTTTGGGCTTTCGTACGGGCTTGATTTCTATGTAGTACCTTCCGGTCCAGGTGTATATAATGATACTATCAACACTGGAAGTAACTCGTTTACAATCGAATTCTGGGCCAATTTCACATCCGGTGATGAAGCTCGTCTGGCCTGGTCCAGCCCGTTCCTGTTCTTTGGCCAAAACGGCTTGACGACTCTTGATGGCCCGGGGACACTTGTCCAGGATGCTGGTTTTGATGGCATCTGGGATATGGGTGTCTTCACCACGTACAAGGAGAGCTGGGATGGCGACCTGACCAATATGGATGCGGGTGGAGATCGCAATGGTGATGTGTTCAACTATTCCGGTATTGATTTTCAGGCCCCGCACCTGCCCTCAAGCGGCAGCATGCATCTGTTTGACGTAGACTTCCCCGGTATAACTGGTGGTCCCGGTTATGTTGGTGATTTTTGCGTTGACAGCGCTAACGCCATCAACAACACCTACGACTGGCTCTTTGAAGCTCCGTCACCGCCCTTCGGCCCGGTCTGTTTCCCGGTTAAAGAGCGGGAGGATCCTCCACCGGTGTTTGATAATTGCCCGACGACGACTATTGTCGGTCAGTGGAGTGGTTCTTTTGCTTATGATCTGGATGGCCATGATCTGGCTCCGGTTACTGCAGGTGGTATTTCATTTGAGATGGTATCCGGCCCCGGATCTGTCAATGCCACCTCCGGTATGTGGACCTGGCAGCCGACCTGTCAGGACGTTGGTTCTCATACCGTCGTCGTTTGCGTGACTGATGCAGCTCATCAGTGCCCGACCGGTAACGAGTGCTCCTTCACCGTTCAGGTGAACAACACGGCGCCGGTTATTGGTGGTGACTGCGGTGAAACCATTACCGTCGGCACCAACAGCACCAAGACAGCTCAGTTCACGGCCACCGATGCCAATGGCGGCAATATGACCTGGTCGGTTGAGGGTATTACGCCCCACACGCCGGCTGGTGGTTATAGCCTTAACGGGAACGGTCTGCTCACCTTCACGCCGACTGACGCAGATACTTTTATGTTCTGCTTCACGGTTCGTGTCACAGACTGTGCTGATGACTATGATGAGTGTGAAGTTTGCTTTGACGTTGTCAGTGAATTGAAGTTTGATATCGTTATCGAGAAGGTCGAAGACCAGATGCAGGGACATCACGGTTACGTGAATGTCTTCAAGACACAGGGTTCCGAAGAGATGTGGGGCTTTGACTTCCTTATCGGATATGACGCCTCCGCTCTTACCTTTATCAGCGCTATAAAGGGCGCCGGTATTGCATCCTGGGAATACTTCACCTACCGCTACAGCTGGAACGGCAACTGTGGTAACGGCTGTCCGTCCGGTCTGCTTCGTGTAACCGCTATCGCCGATCAAAATGATGGTCCGCATCATCCCGATCCCGGCTTTGGCGATATTCCCGATGGTTCCGCACTGTTCTCGCTTGACTTCCTGGTAACCAATAACCTTAACTTCGCGGGCATGTTCGTCCCGATTAACTTCTACTGGATGGATTGCGGTGACAACACCATTGCTTTCCACTACAACGCGGCTGCAGATCCTCTGGAAATCAAGACGGCTATGTCGATGATTCCGGATGGAGGTGCCTACTGGTATAACGGTTGGGATCCGATGTTCCCGTGGATTGACGTAACCGATCCGTACTATGGTTTCCCGACCTGGACCGGTGCGCAGATGATATGTTTCTGCGATCCGCAGAATCCGCCGGAGAATCCGGATAAGTGCCCGGTTCCGTTTATCGATTTCTACGGTGGCGGAATTGACATTATCTCGATTCCTCAACTCGACGATCGCGGTGATGTCAACCTGAATGGTGTTCCCAATGAAATCGCCGATGCAGTTGTATTCACCAACTGGTTCATTTATGGCCCGGCTGCCTTTACGATTAACTTCGACGGGCAGAGGGCAGCTACCGAAATCAACGGGGACGGTATCCCCCTGACGGTCGCTGACCTTGTCTATTTGATCCGTGTCATCGTTGGTGATGCTCTGCCGTTGCCGCCGGCCAAGCCGGTTCCGACGACATTGCATGTCACGTCCGGTGAAGTTGCCGTTGACAATGCTATCGGTGCGGGACACTTCGTCTTCGACGGTGACGTTAACGTTACCCTGGCTGAAGGCGCGAGCGGCATGGAACTGCAGACCAACTTCCGTGATGGTCAGACCCATGCCATACTGTACAGCTTCGAGAAGGGCGTGACCGCCAACGGTCATATCCTGCATAGCAACGGCCAACTCGTTTCGGTTGAAGCCGCCACCTATGATGGTGCGAGCTTCAAGAACATCGTTACGGTGCCGGCCGACTTTGCTGTGAAGAGCTATCCTAACCCATTCAACCCTGTGGCTACCGTTGAGATGAGTCTGCCGTCGGCTTCCGACTGGACGATTACTATCTTCAACGTTGTTGGCCAGAGAGTTGCCGACTTTAACGGCCACAGCGATGCTGGCGTCGTTAAAGTGCAGTGGGATGCTTCGGCCGAAGCTTCCGGTGTTTATTTCTACAAAGTGGATGCCGGCAAGTATTCCGTTACGAAGAAGATGGTATTGCTGAAGTAAGCAAGCCGTTTAATTTTCCGCAGGGAGGGTTCGACCCTCCCTGGCGGAAAAAAAGAGGAGAGTAACTGACAAAAGATTGATAAAGAAATAGATAGTAAGATAGACATAATTGGGAAATGGATTAATGATCCAAAAAGCTTTATTAGACTCAATTCAGCGGAGGGATTGGGACTTTTTTTTTATACAGGGAACGTATCTTTTTTTAATTGCAAGCGCTTGCATCATAAAGGCAAGATTTGTAATAGATTTTCAACCTTACCCGCCATTTTTGCATTTTGCAAACCCTCATTTAACCGAAGGACTGGATTTTGGCCGTTGTTATCGGGATGAAGTAATTATAGATAGGGCATAACTCTTTATCCCACATGCCGTAAGAGGCACAACAGGTGTCCCGGCAAGATGTTGGAATTGAACAGAGTCAGATAAATCTGACTTAAATATAGTTTTGGCAATTGGGCCTGATGTTGGTCTGGTAATTGCTCAAAAGGTTTGTGGAATAATCCGCGTTGGAATGTTATGAATATGCGAGATTTTAGAACCAACACTCTGAGAATCATAATCTTAGGCCTGATGATGGTCTTCTTCGGAGGAGCGGGCTCTGCCTTTGCCGACCCGTATTTTCTGGCCATCGAATCCGATTCATCCTACCCCGGTGAGATTATTACACTTGATATGAATTTGGAAAATCCGGCGGCTGTTTCCGGTTATAGCCTGGCTATCAGTTACGATGTCAGTGTCCTGACGCCGGCATCGATCGTTATTTCAGGAACCCGCTCGGAGGCGTTTGAATACTTTACTTATCGGCTGGATTATCGCGGGATTTTGGGCGATATCGGGATTTTCGGGCTGGCGGACCAGAACGGCGACGGCACACCCGATAATATCAGCCCGGGAACGGGACCGATTGTCAGTCTATCATTTTATGTTACAAACGATTTGAATTACTCTGGTTATTCAGTACCGATTTCTTTTGTTTTCCGTGACGGTTTATTGGGAAATGATAACACGCTTACCAATCCGGACAGCGTTCGTATCGACCGCGATTCGATTAGTTATACAAATGGTTTTATAAAAATCAGAAAATCACCCGAAAACCTTATCGGTGATATCAATCTTAACGGCGTAACATACGAAATCGGCGATGCCATTATTCTTACCAATTACCTTTCTTTTCCCGAATTGGCTCCATTAAGTCCCCGCCAGTTATTGAATTCCGATGTAAACCGGGACGGCTATGGCGCCACTATCGCGGATCTGGTTTTCATGGTTAACAAGATTGTGAATATTACCGCTTTCGGGAAAAAATTGTCGCCGATGACTTCACCGGTTGTTGATGTAATTGTCAGAAAAGATGCCGGGAGGATGAAGCTCGCTTATGATTCGGAAGATGACCTGGGTGGTCTGTTACTTGTTCTGAAATCGGATGAAAATATTTCTTCTGTCCCCGACCTGTTTTCGGGGATGGAAGAGAACGGCATGATTGTCAAATCTTCGGTGAATGACAATCTTGTCAATGTTTTAATTTATAGTGACGACGGCACGAGAATGCCGTCGGGATATAGCAGTTTTCTTGAAATCGATAATAAAGCGAAATTTAATATAGATGAAATCCAGATTTCTTCGGCCGATGGTTATCTATTAAGGCCGGAAATAACAGGTGATAAAGATAATGTACGGCCGAACGATTTTGCATTGAATCAAAACTGTCCCAATCCATTCAATCCCTCGACCGAGCTGGCCTTCAGTTTGCCGCGAACGAGCGATATCACGCTGACGATTTATAATGTTCTCGGGCAGGAGGTTAAACGCCTCGTTGAAGGCACATTCACGGCCGGGGATCATTCGGTGGTCTGGGATGGAAGGGATAATGCGGGGAGAGTTGTTTCGAGCGGTGTCTATTTTTACCGCTTAACCGCAGAAAATTTTATGACCGAGAAAAAAATGCTTCTTCTTAAATGAGGATTAGATATAATGTTTAAGAAACTCGACTTCCGTAAAAAATCGAAATCAAAAAGGGTAATAATATCCAATAAGATACTGCTTCTGATAATGCTGTTGTTGATGATGTTTGCGGCCAACAGCCACGCCCAAATCCACAATACGCCCGATTATCAGATTACTCTGGGCCGTTTCTCAGGGGCCCCGGGCGATACCGCCTGGCTGCCCATTACTTTTGTAAACGTACCGTATGATACCACTTATGAAGTGCTGGTTGATACATTGACCGGCGAAACTGAAATAGTTCATGATTCGGCAAAAATCGGCGGATTTCTTATCAGGTTTAAATATGATACTCTGTTCACAGGGGGGGCCAGCGACCTGCTTACCCCGATAATCGACTGGATTGATTTACAGGGTGTCGTCGTTGACACAATAGTGGTAGGGATTGATACAACTTTCGATACAACGTCGGCTGATACGGTCGGTTACAATTATAAATTCGAACTGGTCGGCCGTGGTGTGGGAGCCGTATTAAGAAAAAAAGTATTTCCATATGATACAAGCGTAGCCCACATAGCTGCTTTTCATGAAGGCCTACAATACTATGCCGATACAACGGCACATACAATGGATATTCGAATGTTTCCGCCATATTACGATCTAAACATACATGAGGGTCAGCCCGTGATTGATTCTTCCGGACCTGACGGCTCGGTTGTGATGTTGGTACCTTTCCGGGTAAATCCCAATGCTCAGCATGGCCAATCGACTGAGTTCCGTCTTCAGAATGGCCAAACTCGGGAGAATCAGTTTTCCAGCTGGGATGGTTTGCTATATATCTTGCCTCTTTTGAATAGTGGTGCTTTTACTGTCGATACTGCCGGCGCCAATCACTATCCCGATCTGAACATTGTCGGGGGACTTAATCAGTCAGCGACAGTAAGTGTTGAAAAGCAGGTTGTAGTAACGGCAACAGATGAGGATGGCGACAATATTTGTATAACGGCGGCCAATATGCCTTCGGGGGCGACATTTAGTCCCAGTAATCCGGTATGTGGTGATACCTCAACGGCCGGCACTTTCATCTGGACCCCGAACGCGACGCATAATGACCAGAGTTTTGCCATAACTTTTACTGTCGACGATGACAGAGGGGGTGTGGTTCAAAGTACATTAAATATTACTGTCGGTGGGACTCCGGATAACAATCCCCCGGTCGTGGCTGATATTATACCCAATTCCTTTACTGTGGAGCAGGGTCAAACGGTTCCCACAATTAATGTCTCGGCCACGGACCCGGATGGCGATTCGCTCCAGCTGGAAGCTTTCGGGTTGCCGGGAAACGCGACCTTTGTGGGTAATCCTTCATTATATGGGCGAGGGACAGTCAGCGGGATATTCAACTGGTTGCCGTCATTTGCCGATGTCGGAATGTATACGATAACTTTTCAGGCGACCGATAGCGCGGGGTTGACCGGGACGCAGTCGATTTACATAACGGTCAAGGTCCCGGAGGTCGACAGACTTTTCTCAAAATCAACTTACGGAACCGGTACCAGGCCAACCGGAGGTATACCCGGGTCGACTCCGGTCGTATTCCCGCTGGATTTAATATCGACGCGAACGGTATATGGTGTCAATTTTGATATGACCTATCCGGTTTCGATTGCGGAACTCGATTCGGTCGTTGTCACCGACCGGACGCCGGAGTATGTGGTTTATGATAATATCGGGACATATCCCGATTCGGTTCGTATCGTTACTTTCGGCCTCGATAATGAGCCAATCGTGAGCGGATCGAGTACCGCCATTTTGAATGCTTATTTCACACTTGATACGGCCGCCGTTCCGGGTGATTACTGGGTTCACTTATATGACGCCTGGGAGTCGGTCGATCCCGATCCGGAGATTCCATCGCTGGCCCTGGTGGTCGACTCGGGGGTCATTCAGATCGATATGTTCGGTGATGTTAACCTTGATAAGCATATCGACGTCGCCGATCTGGTAAACATCGTCGGCTACATTATCGGTAACTACAGTCTGGCGAAACGAAATTACGAAACGGCCAACGTCGTTCCCGATTCGCTCGTTAATGTAGTAGATCTTATCGGTATATTGAATTTAATCTTCGGCTGGCCGATAAACCCGTCGCCGGGGCCATCGAGTCAGTCAGGAGATTTTGCGACAGTCGGATTTGAGCTGGATGATCTTGAAGCGGGGCAGATGACAAAACTCAGCGTTCAGGGTGAATTTCCCGAGGATGTCGCGGGTATTCAGTTCCAGATTGATTATGATCCCGATGCCGTCGTCTTTAAAAATCCGGAATTACCTGATGCCACGCGCAGTTTCAGACTTGTCTATAAGGATGATTGGCATGGTCGGATTAAGGTGCTGCTATATAGTGAAAGGCCGTGGGATTCAAAGACCTTAATTCCGGCCGGGGCGGCCGATATTATCCAGATTCCCATGATTGCCCAGCAGAACATCAATGCCGACGATGATAGCAAGATAAGAATCACACGAACATATCTGTCGAACGGCAGCGCCGGCGAAATACCGACCAAAGGAAACAATGTCCTTTTGCCGACGACGTTTACTCTGCACCAAAATTATCCTAATCCGTTTAATCCTGTTACACGTATTGATTTCGATATCGGCACCGGCGATGATGCCGCGACGAAACATGTCAGGTTGAATATTTTCAATATTCTCGGAAGACGTGTCCAGACTCTTATTGATGATGATCTTATGTCCGGTTCACATTCCGTGATCTGGGACGCTACCGATGAACATGGCCATGGAGTAGCCACCGGGATTTACCTTTACCGACTGGAAGTCGAAGGCGAACATCAAACCAAAAAGATGTTGCTTTTGAAATAGGATGGGAGGGAATGGTAGAATGTTAAGCGGAAAAAAATACAGCGGATTTAAGATGCCGATTCCGGCATATATATTGTTATTTTTGTTGATTTCAGCATCGATTTCTTTCGCGCAGGGTAATCCACCAATTATTACCTTAAATGCACCAACTAACGGAGAAGTGACAACAAATCACTTCATGCAACTGAGCACAACCGTCAACGATGACACGCCGCCCATGTCGGTATGGATTTATGGTGGAACCGATAGCGATCCTCAGACTCTGCTTCTGGCCGATACGAATGTCAACGACGGTGCCACAA
>Ga0307426_1001469_pt1:10000-15532 | contig 15532 bp, 10 predicted proteins | sample SalMarWE160340MG_FD_202165 | JGI IMG/M metagenome (GOLD analysis project Ga0307426, IMG submission 202165) | Salt marsh sediment microbial communities from the Plum Island Ecosystem LTER, Massachusetts, United States - WE1603-40 | ecosystem: Environmental > Aquatic > Marine >... | reverse complement strand
ACCCCTGACAAGTCGGTGGTGAGCGATGAGGCACAGATTGTGGTGGCCCCAGGGGAATATGGGGAGTTTGGCGTATTGATAGGCCACACGTCATTTCTGACCACACTGAAGATAGGGATGCTCAGGTACAAAGACCCGGGCGGCGGTGAAAGGATTGTATTTATCAATGGGGGCTTTGCCGAGGTTTTGCCACGTAAGGTGACGATTCTGGCTGACTCTGCCGACCGACGCAAAGACATAGACGTGGAGCGGGCCAAGGCTGCTTTGAAGCGGGCCGAGGAGCGGCTGGCGGAGGCGAGCAAAAGAGAAGACATTGATTCCAGGCGCGCCGGGGCCGCCTTGCAGCGGGCATTGGCCAGGATGAGGATCGCCGAGAGGAGAGGGGCCGCCTAGTTCGCCCTTTTTTATTAGACAAAGTACAGCGGGGGGCAAGTCGATTGACTTGCCCCTTTTTCTTTGGTAGCCATAGCTTGTGCAAGACATAGCTGCCGTCATATTGGCTGGTGGAAAAGGCACCCGCATGAAGTCACACCAGGCCAAGGTGCTCCACCAGGTACGTGGGATCCCTATGATCCGGTATGTGGTGGAGGCCGCCATGGGTGTGGTGGACGACGTCGTGGTGGTGATCGGTCATCAGGGCGCAAGGGTTCGAAAGGCCCTGAGAAGATATCCTTCTCTTCGATTCGCCCTTCAAAAGGAACAACTCGGCACCGGGCACGCAGCCATGATCGCCATGCAGGAGATTCCTGCGGGCACCCGGGATGCCGTCATTTTATGCGGGGATACGCCCTTAATCAGGGCCGAGACCGTTCGAGCGCTCATAGGGGCTCACAGGGCCTGGAAGACGGACTTGACCCTCGCGACCACCAGGCTTGAACGGCCTTTTGGATACGGAAGAGTTGTCACGGATGAGCAGGGGCGTATCGTTCGAATCGTCGAGGAATCAGACGCTTCCGAGGCAGAGAAAGAAATCACAACCGTTAACACGGGGACCTATTGTGTGAACATCGATTTTTTGAAAGAGTCCTTGTCGGATTTGAATGACGACAACGCCCAGGGTGAATTCTATTTAACCGATGTGGTTGGGCGGGCCTACCGAACCGGCCGTCCTGCCGCCAATTTCAAGATTCATGAAAGTTTGCAGGTGCTGGGTGTGAACACCGTAGACGAGTTGGCCAGGGCAGAAGCCTTTCTCCGGTAGGCCGGCAGGCCGAGGGGCCAGTTTTCGCTTGACTCTTTCCAGAGTGGTTGTTTATACTTTATTAAGTTTATTAGGAAAATCTGAATCTGTGTTGGGAGTTCAGCGTGGACGAGGACACAATCCCACGGCAGTTCCAAAAGCTCGAAGACAGGGTGGGGCAACTCGTCCAGACGTGTCATGATCTTCAGCATTCGAAGGTGGCGCTACAAGCCAAGATCGGGGAGCTTGAAGAGGCCCTCAAGACGCGGAGTGCCACTGAACAGCAATATGTGGAAGAAAAAACGATGATTCGATCAAAGATAGATGACCTGCTGAGCAAGTTGGACCAAGTCTTGGATTGAAGATGCCCCCCCGGTCCCTACAAATCGGGGCGGGCAAAGCTCTCGCTTTTTCGGTTTAAGTGGAGATGGTGTACGAATCGGCTGCCAGGCATCAGATCTTGTCAGATTGAAAAGGTCTAGACTTTTGTGGACCGAGTCATTAGCATAGAACTGTTCGGCAAAGCCTACACCTTCAGAGCAGACGCTGAGGCTTTTCACGCCGAGAAGATTGCAAATTATCTGGTCGAACACGTAGAAAAGGCCAGGGCTTGCGCTGAGGTGCCGGGTAAACTGGACACCCTGATATTGGCCGCTTTGAATATAGCCAATGACTATTTTGAAATGAAACAGCGTCGCGAAGAGCTAGTCAAGGACATAGATCGACGTTGCAAGGCGTTGATTGACAATATCGATGCCAATCCATAATCAAGAAGCAATGCGGGCGAAACCCCTGCCGTGCGCGTGATCGGTAGAAGTTTCTTTGGGCCAACACATATGAAATGGGAACCTTCTCTTGCTTTGGTGTGCATGTTCTGTTCATTGCAGAAAAGCCTGAAGAAGCAACAAGGTGCCCACCTGCACAAACAGGTTCAACAGAGGCTGCCGACACGGCACTGTGGTGGGGGTAACCCTTTTAACATATAGGAATAAGAGCGCTTAGGAAGCAAAAGCTTGTTGATGCTTAGACATAATTGGGAACAAACAGTCCGCCTCTCAAATAGTCAGGTCCCCCGGATCGACGTGCGGGAGAACAGGACTCTGGCCACATTCCCAAGCCCTGTGGGGCTGCATGCCGTCATATGACGAGCGAAGAAGGTTGTTCAAGTAATCGACAGGCCTTTTGACCAAGGAAACAGGCTGATGCTTTCCCCGGCCTGTTTCCCATCTTCCCGGTTTCGTTCTGCCTCCATCGGTACCTCGCCCGCTAGAGTCTTTCAATTTAAACCATCAGTGGCAACTTTACCCTGACAGGTGATAGTGTTGTGTCCCAGAAATAGCTTGAAGAAGCAAAATCACGCAGTGGCCGTCGTCCAAAGCCATTTGCGTCGTTCCGTGAACATTTTGGGGACGCCTGCCGAACGGAGCTAAATCACAGAAACTCGGGCCTTTAGGCCCTCAGACAGTCTGTGATTCTTCACGCGCCGTTCAGCATCCGTCTGGCTCCCAAAATGGTCAATGTCGCTCGCAAAAATGCTTTGGACCGCATCCGAATAATGCAGAGTATTTCTGGGACACAACAATAGGTTCATCCCAATAAAGGGGGCACTCGCATGGACATCACTTCATACATATTGCTGAGTATTATCACCTTTGGCATGGGTTTCCTGCTTTCGTTCTGGGTTCGGAGCAGGCTCACGGCCGGCAAGATCAGGGCCGCGGAGGAGGAAGCACGCAATGTCGTCGAGAAGGCTCAAAAAGAAGGGCAGACAGTCTTAAAAGAGGCGAAGCTGCAGGCGAAAGATGAACTTTATCAGATGAAGGTGGACTTTGAGAATGAGACCAGGGAGATGCGATCTGAAGTCAAGAAGCGAGAAAAACGTCTCACTCAAAAAGAAGAACACATGGACCGCAAGTTAGAACAGTTGGAGCGGCGTGACGGGAGCATTGCCAACAAAGAGCGACAGCTCATACAAAAGGAAGAATCCCTCCAGGGCCGGCAAGCCCGCTGCGAAGCCCTGATTGAGGAGCAGAAGACACAGCTGGAAAAGATCTCGGGCCTTACGGCGGATGAAGCCAAGAATTTGTTGATCAAGGCCATGGAGAGAGAGGCCCGTTATGAGGCAGCAAAACTGATTAAGCGCATTGAAAATGAAAGCCGGGAACAGGCCGATCGAAAGGCGAAAAAGATCATGGCCACCGCCATTCAGCGATATGCCGGGGATTATGTGGCTGAAAAGACGGTCTCTGTTGTGAACCTGCCCAGTGACGAGATGAAAGGTCGTATCATCGGTCGCGAAGGGCGTAACATACGAGCCCTTGAAGCGGCTACCGGGATTGACCTGATTATAGACGATACGCCGGAAGCGGTCATTCTGTCCGGGTTTAATCCGGTCCGACGTGAAGTCGCCCGCCTTTCTCTGGAACGGCTGATTACTGACGGCCGCATCCACCCTGCGAGAATCGAGGAGACAGTGAAAAAGGTGTCCCAAGAGATGGATGTGGAGATTCGTGAGGCCGGTGAACAGGCCGCTTTCGACCTGGCCGTCCACGGGTTTCATGGTGAGTTAATTCAACTCATTGGTAAACTCAAGTTTCGGACCAGCTATGGCCAGAACGTCCTAATGCATTCTTTGGAGGTGGGTTTTCTGTGTGGTGTGATGGCTGCTGAATTAGGGTTGAATGTCAAGCAGGCAAAAAGGGTGGGGCTCCTGCACGACATTGGCAAGGCCGTAGATCACGAAGTTGAAGGCCCCCACGCCTTGATTGGGGCAAAACTGGCGAAGAAATACGGGGAACCGCCTGGTGTCGTCCATGCGATTTCCGCTCATCATGAAGACGTTCCCCCCGCATCGGTTCTTGCCGTGCTTGTGCAGGCAGCAGACACCCTTTCAGGGGCACGACCAGGGGCGCGGCGAGAGACCCTGGAAAGCTACGTCAAGCGCTTGGAGGAGTTGGAAAATATTGCAGGGTCATTTACAGGCATCAGCAAGTCGTATGCCATTCAAGCGGGACGGGAGTTGCGCATCATTGTGGAAAGTGAAAAGGTTTCAGATGCGGAGACCGTTTTGCTGAGTCGAGATATTGCCAAAAAGATCGAAGAGTCCATGTCATATCCAGGACAGATCAGAGTCACGGTGATTCGAGAAACCCGCGCGGTCGAACTTGCCAAGTGAGTACCTTGATACTCTCGAAAGAGGTGATTGCGTCGCTGAGAATTCCACAGGACGAGGTGGATCATTGGAAAATGTTTTTGACGTATTGAGGCAGCGCGGCTTTGTGGAACAGACGACCGGCGACGAGGCCGTGCATGACCTGTTGCAGCAACCCAGAACCGGCTACATTGGTTTTGATCCCACGGCGTCCAGTCTTCATGTGGGAAGCCTTGTTCCGATCATGGCATTGGCCCACATGCAACGGCATGGGCATCGACCGATTGCGCTGGTTGGCGGTGGCACGGCGTTGGTGGGAGACCCGAGCGGAAAGACTGAAATGCGGCAGATGCTGACGCTGCGGCAGGTGAATGAAAACGCTGCGGCCCTGAAGAGGCAATTGGCCGGTTTTGTGAACTTCGACAACGGTCAGGCACTTCTTCTAAACAATGCAGATTGGCTTACGAAACTGGAATACATCCCTTTCTTGAGGGATATCGGACGACATTTCAGTGTCAACCGCATGTTGGCCACTGAATCATGTCGGTTGCGCCTTGAGACAGGGCTCAGTTTTATCGAATTCAACTATTCGCTCCTGCAGGCCTATGATTTTCTCCACCTTTACAGAAGTGAGGATTGTGTCTTACAGATGGGCGGATCGGATCAATGGGGAAACATTGTGGCGGGCGTTGATCTGATCAGGCGTGTGGAGCAGGGCACGGCTCACGGCATGACTTTTCCGCTCATAACAACCAGTTCAGGCGACAAAATGGGTAAAACCGCAGAAGGGGCGGTGTGGCTTGATTCCAACAGAACCACCCCGCGAGAATACTATCAGTACTGGATCAATACCGATGATCGGGATGTGGCACGATTTATGGCCCTTTTCACGTTTTTGCCCATGGATAGAGTGAGGGAGATTGAAAAGCTAGAAGGAGCCGATTTGAACACCGCCAAGGCCGAACTGGCATTTGAAGCAACAAAGCTCGCCCATGGCGAGGAACAGGCAATAGACGCTCGGAACGATGCGCTAAGCAAGTTTGTAAATCTGTCAGCATCCATTAGAGGGGTTACCCAGGCTACAGGTAATTTGACAGTAGATTCATTTATGGATGAAGCGCGATTGAAAGAAGGTATCGCAGCTTTTAAACTCTTTCATGAGGTGGGTCTTGCAGATTCAAGTAGCGCAGCAAGAAGGCTT
>Ga0307426_1001469_pt1:0-5000 | contig 15532 bp, 10 predicted proteins | sample SalMarWE160340MG_FD_202165 | JGI IMG/M metagenome (GOLD analysis project Ga0307426, IMG submission 202165) | Salt marsh sediment microbial communities from the Plum Island Ecosystem LTER, Massachusetts, United States - WE1603-40 | ecosystem: Environmental > Aquatic > Marine > Intertidal... | reverse complement strand
AAGGGAGCTTGACTGCGAGAGAGACATTTCAAGCAGGTACGAAAGTAGGTCTTAGTGATCCGGCGGTTCCGCATGGAAGGGCCGTCGCTCAACGGACAAAAGGTACGCCGGGGATAACAGGCTTATAGCGCCCAAGAGTTCATATCGACGGCGCTGTTTGGCACCTCGATGTCGGCTCATCGCATCCTGGGGCTGGAGCAGGTCCCAAGGGTTTGGCTGTTCGCCAATTAAAGCGGTACGTGAGCTGGGTTTAAAACGTCGTGAGACAGTTTGGTCCCTATCTTTCGCGGGCGGAGGATATTTGAGAGGAGCTGTCCCTAGTACGAGAGGACCGGGATGGACGAACCTCTAGTGGTCCAGTTGTCGCGCCAGCGGCATAGCTGGGTAGCTATGTTCGGAAGGGATAACCGCTGAAAGCATCTAAGCGGGAAGCCCACCTCAAGATGAGATATCCCTTCAACACGGAAACGTGTTGGACTGAAGGCCCCTTGTAGAACACGAGGTTGATAGGCCGGGGGTGTAAGTTCAGTAATGGATTTAGCTGACCGGTACTAATAGGCCGTGCGGCTTGATCACAACTCAACACCTTCAAGACTATGAATGAACGTTTTCATCTGCACATATCCGATTTGTCGATATTTGTGTCGAAGGTGATTACAGTTTTTCGGCGGCAATAGCGAAGAGGCAACACCCGTTCCCATTCCGAACACGGAAGTTAAGCTCTTTAGCGCCGATGGTACTGCTCGGGCAGCTGAGTGGGAGAGTAGGACGCCGCCGGAATTTTCTTATAGGCCCGGATCAAGTTTGATTGATTCGGGCCTTTGTTTTTGGAAGGTGACCACCACACATCTTTTCCCAGCTGTTTTCTTCAGCCCCAAATGCCTTGACATGCTCATGGCTGAGTGTAAATTGGATGGCGAAGAGAAGCGACTGGCCCTATCCCGAAGTTGTTTATTGCAGCTCCCCGTAGCAAGCTACAGGGAATATTCGACCGTAAGGAACGCTGACCGGCTTGCTCCCCGCAAGCCCCCTCCTTTAGGACGGGGTCGAGGGGAGCTATGGAAAAAAACTGTTTTTCTTCCTTACCGGGAAGCCCCGCCCTTTAGGGTGGGAAAAGCTTCACTTTTTTTGGATACGCTCGCTAATCCCGCAGCAAGCTACGGGGAATACGCTCGCTTTTTCGGTTCAGAAATACACGATGCCACAACTTTTGAACGTTACTTAGTTCTTTGAGAGGAGGGAGCATCCCATGTCAGAGAAGAAACGACCCAGATGGTACACCGCACTGGAACAGAAGCACGGGGAATTCCTGAATGCCGTCCAGGCGCTTGGCAAGGTCGTGAGGCGGGAAGGGCCACTGGATGAAAAGACGGCCCATCTGGTGCAGTTGGCCGCAGCCGCAGCCTGCCGCTCTGAAGGTGCTGTTCACAGTCATGCAAGAAGGGCCATTGAGGCCGGCGGCGACCCAGAAGAAATATACCACGCCATCGTTCTCCTTACGAGCACCATCGGATTCCCCGCTGTGTCTGCCGCGTTAAGTTGGGTCCAGGACATCATTGGCGAGAAATCGTAGGATGAAAGACAGAAGGGAAGCGCAGGCGGCAATGAAATCTTATGTGTGTGTACACGGCAGAGCGAAGCCTCCCCGCCCTCCCGGGCGGGGCTTGCGGGGAGCAGGCCGGTCAAAGATTTTATGAAAATTTACCAAATCGAAAAATCTGACCAGTGCCAACAGCCCGCTAAATGGACTCAATTGTTCCATGCAGGTCTCATGAATGGTGGAAGCATTGATTTTTCTGGCTTTGGTGCGATTTTTACAAAACCCTTTACGAATGCGGCCTTATAGCTGTAAAGGCGCCGGACATGAAGCCCGGTGATGTTTTGGAGGTATTGGGAGACTGTCCCACCTTTGAGTGAGATGTGCGCACCTGGTGTGAACGGCTGGGCAAGGTCTTTCTTGCCGTCAAGGATGAGGAGGACAATAAAAAGACAATCCAGATACAGTTTTAGTAGGTTTACTAGGCAAATTCTTAGGCCCGAAGTTTCTTGATTTATCTCAAAGTGACGATGTTCGCTTTCTCCTATCAAGAAGTTCAAGATGATGCTGATTATGATCAGATCATGACAACCCCATGTATCAAGCTCAACTACGATGGCAGCCCATAGCCACCCTCCTCATCCTCGCCCTGATTTGGGCGGCAAACATGGCGATCATCAAACTCGGAGCCCACGAACTGGCTCCCTTGTTCATGGCTGGCCTGCGATCTCTAGTGGCCAGCGCATGCCTTTATGTTTGGATGAAGGCCAAGGGGATTCCTATTTTCCCCTCCAGAATTGTGGTTCTTCACGGAATTGTAGTTGGAATGTTTTTTGGCTCCGAGTTTGGCTTCATCTATGTCGGACTCCAATACACCCTCGCCTCCCGGACGTATGTCCTCGTTTACACCGCCCCCTTCTTTGCAGCTTTAGGCGCCCATGTTTTCCTTGAAGGGGACCGGCTTAATGCTTGGAAGGCCACGGGACTTGTCTTAGCTTTTGCCGGCGTAGTTTCCCTGTTTATAAGAGACCTGGCTTCTTTTTCCATCAGCGCTTTGCCGGGCGATCTGATGGCCTTGGCAGCAGGTGCCTTGTGGGCGGCTACGACGGTCTACCTGAAGAAATACCTGGCCCACCGGACCGTGCCCTTGCAGACTCTTTTCTACCAAGTGTTCTTTTCCGCGCCTTTGCTGCTCCTTTTAAGTCTCACGCTGGAGGATCCCATTTTGTCAGGATTTTCCTTTGTGACAGGCTTCTCAGTATTCTATCAGTGTATTGTTGTAGCCTTCATTAGCTATCTGGTCTGGTTTGAGCTCATCCACCGGCACCCTGTGAGTTTGCTCCACGCCTTTTCCTTTTTCACCCCGGTCTTTGGGGTATTTCTAAGCGGAATTCTGATCTTGGGAGAGCTGATGACTCTGAACCTTGTCCTGGCTTTGACTTTAGTGAGTCTGGGAATGATTCTGGTCAACAAGCGACCTCGGGCCAGAGTTCAAATATTGGATAACGGTTAGTCTATGAAAAATGTGTCTGGTGGATCAGCGTCATATTTGGCAAGAAACTTATCCCGCCTAATTCAGCTGCGCCACAACATCTTGTGCCTTACGTTTCGCTCCGTCAACTCCCATCCAAGCATTCCTCCTTTCTGTTGTGGTGAAGCCAGTTCCGAGTTTCTCGGATGGTATCTATTTTCCCAAATGGGTAATTACTTACAGAGAAAGTTGGAAATAGAATTCTTGTTTCATTGGTCAATGAATGGCTAAAGCTTGCATTAAGTAACTGACACTATTGGAAAAGGGCCGAATCGTATAATCTGGTATGGTACTTGATACAATTGGTGTCTGTTATGAGAAAAGATAAAACGGAAGACATCTGGCTGATAGTGACTATAGGTCTTGCTTATGGTTGTATCTTTGCAGCTTCGAGCTATACCCTCCTCAACTGGATATCCTGACCGCAAAGAGAGGACTAGCAAGATGGGTCGTTCTTTCAGCCGTTGGCCTATAATAAGAGACTGGTGGGTTAATCCCCGGAGAGAGGCACTCCTCTTGTCCATTGGAGGGCTGATAACGGCTGCCATAATAGTGACCGTGCTTTGGCTCTTTTTCCCACCGCCAAAACCAGAGCCGAAAGGTGGTGCAGGTGGCACCGGCGAGGAACACAAGACGCCGGGAAGCAGCCTACCAGAGACAGAGAGTGCCGAATCGCTTGACGTTATGATGAAAAAGGCATCGGATTCCATTCTCGTAGGCTATTTCCTAGCAACAAGAAAGGCAATGGCTGACGCGGCGCCAACCCCTGAGGTAGAAGCAAAAAGGGCTGCCGTATCTACCAAGCAGGTCCCTCAGCGGGAATATGAGAAAGCCTATGCCGTGTATGAAGAACAGCGCTATGATGAGGCATTGACCCTGTTTAAGGAATTTCTTGAGCGCTATCCTCAACATCACCTTGCTGACAACGCCCAGTACTGGATTGGAGAGATCTACTATGACATGAGAAATTATGCCAACGCGATTCTTGCCTTCAAGGAGGTTGTAACTCATTATACTGAGGAGAACAAAACCCCGGACGCCTTACTCAAGATCGGTTATACATACATTGCTTTGGACGATCCGAGCAATGCGCGCATCTTTTTGAAAAGAGTGATCGATAATTATCCTTTGAGCCAAGCTGAATCCAAGGCACGAGCGAAGCTTAAAGAACTCAAAAGCCTATAGTATAGCTGCTTTCAATTCCCTGCATACAAAAAGCAAGGTCGGCAACGGAACTATCTTTCCAATTGTCAAAGAACAAGGCCAGGGTCAAGGTTGGCTCTGCCTTTGTTTGTTTCTCTACATATAGCGACTCTGGTGAATTAACTTAGATTTGTGATCTCTGCTGATCGATTTGTGATCTGACTCACTCAAAGAACGCTGTCATCTACATCTGAAATCTTTGTCGCGGGCTGTCCTGGACCCCCTTACCCGTTGAAGAGGACCCTCTTGTGCGGATGCCGGGCACACAGCCCGATCAGGGCATTCCCTTCTACGGCCCCTCTGTTTGTCTCTGGTGCCATGGAGATACACAGTTTGATGGGGTACACTGTGAGTCATGTCACAGAATGTGGGACCCGTTTTTCGAGACTGCCTACAGCGGCACAAGGGAAAGCAACGATTGGTCGGGTTACTGGGATGAGTTGGCCAATACAGGACCTTTCAGCGGAACGCTTTCGCAGAACCGGGCAGATCTCACCTATTCGGAAGACGCGACCCTTGCCCAGGCCATCAACCTGTTTTCAGGCCTCTCTTTGTATCAGGGCAACCTGCCGAGATTGGCTACGTTCACTGAAAATGCCAGCGGGCAGTACTTCATGAGCACGGTGGATGATTTCGGAAAATACCGAGCCAGCTTTGCTGATACCGTTTCAGATCATTCTGCCCATAGTATGTTGTAAAATCATATAGTTAACTGGCTTTTTTTCGTTC
>Ga0307426_1001464_pt1 | contig 15576 bp, 13 predicted proteins | sample SalMarWE160340MG_FD_202165 | JGI IMG/M metagenome (GOLD analysis project Ga0307426, IMG submission 202165) | Salt marsh sediment microbial communities from the Plum Island Ecosystem LTER, Massachusetts, United States - WE1603-40 | ecosystem: Environmental > Aquatic > Marine > Intertidal zone >... | reverse complement strand
GAATTCAGAATGGTTAGAAAAGACAACAAAATAATATGGGTAAAAGAGACCTTGGTCGTTGAAAGAAACAGGAAAGGCGTTGCCACCAAGTACTATGGTAAAATATCCGATATAGGACAATTTAAAGAAACAGAGGAACTACTGAAAAACGAAATAGAAGAGTACAAGAAAACCAATTCTTCAAAAGACAACTTTCTTGCATTGCTTTCCCACGATTTACGAGCACCTTTTACCAGCATACTTGGATTCTCCGAGATATTAATGAATGAGGGTAACCTGTCTGAAAGCGAAAAATCAGAATACCTCTCATATATAAATGACTCTTCACAAAACCAGTTAAGATTAATTAATGATCTTCTTGACTGGTCGCGTATACAAACAGGAAGATTGAAAATTGAATCTACAAGGGTTCATGCCAAAAGTCTTGTTTACAATGCTATTTCTTCTCTTACAGGAATTGCAGTGAGAAAAAATATAAACATAAATGTAAATATCCCTGAATCACTTTACATAGAAGTTGATGAGAGACTTATCACACAGGTAATTTCAAATCTTATCAGTAATGCTATAAAATTTTCATACGAAAAAACTTCCGTTGAAGTAACAGCAAATGTTTATAATGAAATGTTTTCCGAGTTTTCCGTAAAAGATACGGGCGTAGGGATCTCCGAAGCAAACAAAGAAAAAATGTTCCGGATAGGAAGAACATTTACAACAGAAGGAACGAAAGGTGAAAAGGGAACGGGACTCGGTCTTGCACTCGCAAAAGAAATAGTTGAAAAGCACGGTGGTGTGATCTGGTATTATTCAAACTTAAATGAAGGAAGCGAATTTCATTTTATAGTACCAACTTCACAAAATACTATTTTAATTGTTACAAGCGATAAACATAAAAAGGATTCTTATTCAAAACTGTTGAAACAGAGATATCCCTTATACAAAATTGTTACCGCTGAAAATGGTTACGAGGCACTAGGTATAATCATAAGCCAGATGCCTTCGGTGATCATAACAGATCATGAAATGCCGCTGATGAATGGAATACAACTTATTCAGTCAATAAGAAGAAAAGATAAAGGTCCCGATATTCCTATTATCGCTTTACTTAGCAAACAATCTGAAGAAGTTAAGAATTCCTACCAGCAGTACGGAATAAAAACCATTAAAGATGAACCTATTGATGAAGATGAATTGAATGAAAAACTGCGTTCACTTTTAAATTGACCATTCTGTTCTCAAATCCGTAAATTTACTCATCCAAATTTTAAATTAATCCAAATACTCAATTAACAAATATTCATACATGGAAAAATCCTGGCTTGCATTATACACAAAACCACGAAGTGAATTTAAAGCAGAAGAACAATTAACTTCTTCAAGCATTCAAACGTACTTACCCACCATCACCAAATTGAAACAATGGAGCGACAGGAAAAAGAAAGTTACTGAACCGCTTTTCAGAGGATACATTTTTATCTACGCAGATGAGCAGGAACGGTTAATCTCAGTAGAAAAACAAGCAATCGTAAGATGTCTTTTTGATAACGGGCGACCTGCCCGGATTCCGGAATGGCAGATAGATAATATAAGGAAAATGCTGGAATCAGATACAAACGTAATTGTGCATAATGGTATTGTTCCGGGCGCAAAAGTAAAGATTAAAAGCGGATCATTCCAGGGCGTAATCGGAACAGTAATTAATGAAAGTTCCGGTAAATCAATTTCTGTTTCAATCGATTTGCTAAACAGGTCGGTTGTTGCACGTTTGCCGGATAATTGCGACCTGGAAGTTGTAAAAGGACAATAAATCAACTCCTGTTTTATTACTTTTTAGCTCTGAATTTCTTAAGTTGAATTATCTTTAATTTGGATATTCGATATGCTTAAACAACCTGATTTAGCTGATCTCAAAAAAGGTGATACGGTTGATCATTACTTAATGATCAGGAAAATTGAGGAGAGAAGCACAAAAGCAGGTAAAGCGTTTTTATCTTTGGAATTGGGTGATAAGTCTGCCGTCATTAATGCAAATGTTTGGAATGATACTTCGGGTTTTGAACAGCTCACGGGAAAAGCAAAAACGGGTGATATTGTTAAAGTCTCAGGAACAATAGATGAATTTCAGGGTTCTCCTCAAATTAAGTTAAACTTTGCTGAGCTGACTGATGATTCTGCTGGAGTAACAGCCCGTGATTTTTTAAGTAAGTCTTCCCATGATCCTGATGAGATGGAAAATGAATTTCTTACCAGGATCGAACAAATCTCAAATTCAAATCTTAGAACACTTCTCAAAAATATTTTTTCCGGTGAACGATTAGAAAAATTTAAGGTGGCACCTGCGGGAAAATCATGGCATCATGCCTACCTTAACGGGTTGATAGAACATACTTTAGAGTTAATAAAAATTTGCGACCTGATTTGTGAATTTCATAAAGAACTGAACAGAGATCTTCTTATTGCCGGAGCAATGCTTCATGATTTAGGGAAAACAATAGAGCTGAAATATGATTCGGCATTTGAATATAGTGATAAAGGTAAATTGATTGGTCACATTGTAATTTGCGCATTGATGATTGAAGAAGAAACAAAAAAAATTCCCGATTTCCCAAACGAGCTTAAAAATTTAATAATTCATATCGTTCTCAGTCATCAGGGTAAGCTAGAATATGCTTCACCTGTAGTGCCTAAAATACCTGAGGCAATAGCTCTTTACCAGGCGGACGAACTTAGCGCAAAAGTTAATGCTTATCTGAACACTTTAAAATCTGAAGTCTCCGGCGATGGTAACTGGACAAAGTTTATTCATCTTGCACAAACCGATCTCTACAGGCAGCAAAACTCATCAACAAATAATGAGAGCGTAAACAAATCACTTTTTGATTAACAGAGGAGTAAAGTATGAGAGCAAAGATTACCATAATTCTAATCCTGTTATTGCTTATTACATTCGGGTTAAGTGCTTTTGCTCAATCTTTAGATCAATTAATGAAAAAAGGAGACGAATATTACAAAGAATTCAACCACAAGAAAGCACTTGAAACATATCTAAAAGCAGATAGTCTTTATCCTGCAAACTGGATACTTATGTGGAAAATTAGTCGTGCTTATGTTGATATTGCAGAAAAATTACCTCAGGAAACCGATGAAGAAGAAGCGAAGAAAGAAGCAATGTTCAAAAAAGCATTATTCTATGCGGATAGTTCGGTTAAACTCGCACCGGATGAAGCAGAAGCTTATGTGAGAAGAGCAATAGCAAACGGAAAGATGGCGCTGTTCGAGGGAATCTTTTCAGCCATCGGAACTGTAAACGATGTAAAAGATGATACCGAACATGCAATTGAACTCGGCAACGGTGGAAATTATACGCAGGCACTTGCTCATTATATTCTCGGCAGAGCACATTTAAAAGTATGTGAAAAACCTTATCTACTCAGATTACCTCTTGGTTTGGGATGGGGAGATATGGATGATGCTATCAGGGAACTTGAAACATCAACCAAGTTACGACCAAACTTCAGAATGTTTTATATAGAGCTTGCAAAAGCTTACATAGAGGAAGATGAATATGAGAAAGCTAAAGAGACATTGTTAAAAGTAGAAAAAGCACCGTTCGTTGATGAAGATGATAATGCTCTCCTTGAAGAATCCAAAGAATTGTTAAAGAAGGTCAATGAAGAATTAGAATGATAAATATTGAGCAATCATTAATTGATAAATTAAAAAGTGCTAATTCTGTTGTTTTCTTTACCGGGGCAGGCATTTCTGCTGAAAGCGGTATTCCTACATTCAGGGGAGAAAACGGAATCTGGAATAAATTAAAACCTGAAGAGCTGGCTAATTTCGATGCATTTATGAAAAATCCAAAGATGGTTTGGGAATGGTATAACCATAGAAGAAAAGTTATACACGAATCTCAACCGAATGCGGCTCATCATTCAATTGCAGAATTTCAAAACCATTTTGAGGAAGTTACGGTTGTTACTCAAAACATCGATAATCTTCATCGCAGAGCAGGTAGCAGAAGAATTTTCGAACTGCATGGAAATATAGAAAGAAATTATTGTGTTAATTGTAAAACGTATTACAACGAAGAGCTTGAGTTTAAAGATGGTATACCAAAATGTAAATGTGGCGGACTCATAAGACCGGATGTTGTCTGGTTTGGTGAATATCTGCCTGAATACGAATTTGAAGAAGGTGAAAAGGCATCGATAACTGCGGATATATTTTTTATCGTGGGAACTTCTGCAGTTGTTTATCCTGCAGCAGGCCTGATTCAAAGCGCAAAGCGAGGTGGGGCTGTACTTGTGGAAGTTAATTTAACAAGAAGTGAAATTTCTTCTTTTGTCGATTATTCTTTTACAGGAAGAGCTGGCGAAATTGTGCCGGCAATATTTGAGAAGTACAAATTGTCTGTTGTTAATTAAGCCCTATTTTTTTACATAACTCTTGAAGTAACTGTTGTTCTTCAGCGCTTATTCTTTTCATTTCTATCATTAACGCATCTACAAAACCCGGCAACGTATTTTTAATTTTCTTTGCTCCCTTTTCCGTAAGATGAACATAAATCAATCGTCTGTCTTTATTACTACGTTTCCGTTTTACAAATTTTCTTTCTTCAAGATTATCCACAACCATGGTAATATTTCCTCCGCTCTTCAATAATTTTTTACCAAGTTCTTTTTGAGATAACGGACCTAGATGGAATAAAGCATCGAGGGCAAAAAACTGGCTTTCAGATATACCCGATTCTAATAAGAACAAATTTATCTTTGCATTCATAGAATCAGTTGCCCGCAGTAATTTAATATAAGTATTTAATACCCTTACTTCTTCTTTAGATCCTTTATAATGACTGCCCATAAGGATTAAAAATTTTTGCTTTATTTATTTCTTCTTGGAGAAAGCAAACTTAGAATAAGTGTAAACAAAACGGCTCCAAGGATTGTCCATATAACCGGGTAAGTTATGCCTCTTATCGTAATTGAAAATATTTCGGGCAAGTGAAGTTCACGTCCCAGCCACGTTCCAATTAACGCACCGACGAAACCAACTATTGCGGAAATAACACAGCCACCTTTATCAAACCCAACCAGAGACTTTGCAATTGAGCCGGTAATTGCGGCAATTATAAACATTATTATAAAATCCCATAAAGACATTTTGACACCTTAAACTTTGTTTTTTTGCAACTTTAATTTAAATAAAGTTAAATGATTATATCACATAAGCAAAAATCAAAATTGTAATTTCAAGTTATCTGTGTTAATTGTTTGGATAAATCAGGAAGGAAAACAAAAATGAATTATCAGAAGGGTAAAATTTCGGGAAAAGAATTAGAATTCCGATTGACTTTAATTTCATCTACATAGAAATTCATGAATTAAAGAAGAGACTTATATAAATGACAGCATTTTTCTACGTTGTAGCTAATAATCCGGTTATATGGTTTACTTTCTGGGCAGCTTTTATCTCTTCATAATATTTTAAAGCTTTTTTAAGCCAGTCTTCTTTTTCCTTATTATTCCCGCTTTCATTATAAAGTAATCCAAATTCGTAAGATGTCTCGGCTGTATTTAATCTGTTTTTTACTTCGTCATTTAATCTTAAACTTATAATTAAGTATTTTTCAGCCAGATCATAGTGTTTAAAATTTCTCTCTATTATTCCAAATACTCTGTAAACATCTGCAATCGTTAGTCTGTCCTCTATTCTTATAGCTACGTCCATAGCCTTATAACAATATTCCAGTGCCTCTTTGTTTTTGTTCATTAAGGCCAGGGCATTTGCTTTTCCTAAGTAAGAAATTGCCAGAATTGTATGATATTGTTTATTGATAGCAAGAGAAATTACTATATCAAATTCTACTGCTGCTCTATCGTAATTTTTTTGATCCAGGTACATCATTCCAAGATTATGACGTTGAATAGCAATTCTTTTGTACTCACCTAACTTTTCAAATTTATCAATGGCTCTTGTAAAATATTTCTTCGATGCCTCATAATTACCGCAAACAATTTCAAGTATAGCAAGATTTGACTCTATTTTTGCAGCGAGTTTATCATCTTCATTTTCATTAAGTAGATTAAGACTATTGATAAAATGATTCCTTGCCGAAACAATTTCACCTCGTTCGCCATAATATGTACCACATAGATTTTCACATTTTGCCAACCCTATCTTATCATTCAGGTCGCCAAAGATTTCCCTTGCCTGCACTATTAGAATTATACTTTTATCCCAAAATGATTTCCTGATCAGGATATCAGCTAAAACAAGAAGGGATTCTGCTTTAAGCTGATCTGCTTTTACGTCATTGATAAGATGTGTTAATATTTCTTCCGATATATTCATTTCTTCGCATTCCGCGAGCATTGAAGCTAAATCGTATAGCAGATTTTGGTACCTATCCGTATCAAGATTTTCCTTGGCAAATGAGATCGTTTTATCTATTAGTTTTCTTGCCGCTATATCTTTAAAATTCACCTCCTTAAATTCCTGTTTCTGATTAAAGAATTTCGGTAATGAAATGGCATCTAACTCATTTGAATAATTCTGTAATTGAGAGGTGTTTAAATACTTTTTAAGCAGGTTGTTTACCTTATCGTATAATATTTTGTTTGATTCTTTCATTTAGCAGCTTCTCTTTCTTAATTATATAAGGAAAAGTATTACAGGTTGATAATTGCGATTTATTTTAATATCGTTCATAATTTTATCCTGTTCACAATTCTCAGAATTAGCCGATTTCTTTGTGCTTTCCTGGAATTTAATCGATGAATGCTTGGTATTATTTGATATGCTGGTATAAAGAGATATTCAATCAAGAATAGAAAAAAGATCAGAAGAAGTTGTATAATCGTTCTCAATTTTCCTCAGAATAAAATGAATACTATTGTTATTTAGTAAAAACAGTATTTTAGCAATAGCATCGTTTTATCAAGGGATAATATTTGAGATTAACCCCGACATAGACTATCGCCCAATCCGCATACCAACCCACAAGTTTTAAGAAAATATCGTTATTTGTTCAAAAAGAGGTTTTTATTCATTTTTTGTCTTTCGTAACAAAAATTTTTATGTGCTATTGTGAGATAAATTATCTTTAATTCTCTTTGTGAGAAAAAGTAATTTATTTTCTGCGAGGTAACATTATTGTTAATGATGAAATGCTATATTTTCATCTACTGAATCTCTTTCAAAATGCAAATCGAAATCTTAAGGCAAACTATCTATAAATCTAAGATTGTTGTCTCACAAGACTATTTTATCAGTCTATTATTTAAAACAACTCTGACGAAACTCTTTGATAAGAATAAATCTGTGAGGAAAACTTAAATACTGGCAAAGGTGCTAAGAAGGATAATTGGGGAAATAAAAAAGGGGAATGGACAGTTAAGTTTCTATTCCCCTCGTAGTAAACTTATTTATTATTTTTATTTGATGATCATCTCTCTTTCAGAGTCATTATTTTATTTTCAGGAATTTCGGCTCTAAAACCTGCGGTCCCCTTGTCCAGCCATATCTTGAAAAGTGAGATAATCTGGCATTAAGTACACGAACAAATCCTTGTGGCACAATCACCTGTACCGCATTTTTTCTTATGCATTCAACTGAACCATCATCACCTATAAACGAGAAATCAATGGTACCGGTTCTATAATCACTTAAATTCAGACCGGTAAAACTTTGAGTTAGCATTAATGGTTTTTCAAACGTCATTGAAGGATAAAAATGTAAAGCTGCAAATTCATCATCGACTTTTATTGTAATCTTCCTTGCACCTTTAAATGCCCCGGGTGGTATTTTCAACGATGCTAAAATATTGATTATTCTTCCATCATCTGCTATATAAAATTTATCTAATACAATCTCACCACCTAATTTCCCAAATATTATTGCGTTCGCTGAAAGAGTTATTCCCTGCCATTCGGGTGCTCTGGGAGGAAGAGGTATAAGTTCATACTTCGGTGTTCGGCAATCCGGGGTTTCGGATAAAACAGACTGTTTTTCTAATACTTTATTATTTGATGTTGGTTCAACCGGAAATTCTGTATAGTCGGAACACCCAATAAGGGGAAGTAACAGAATACTTAAAAATGTAATGATATGTTTCATTCTGACTCCAGACATAATGTATGCATTAACAATAATGAAAATAGCTTTCAGCAATAGCATCCATTCTATCAAAGAGCAATTTGCGGGAATTTCCCCGGGGATTTTATTCATCAATACCGGTGCCAAAATGAGAACAAACAAATTATATGCGTGTATTTGCTCCTATTAACTATTTTCGTAATAATTCAAATATTTACTTAAATGATAATTGTGTAGATATGAGAATAAGCAACCGGGGATTTCCATTTATGGGAATTCTTTATGCACTGCTGTTTAACCTAATTTTTTAGCACCTTAATAACATTTAAACAATCGCCTTTTAAGAGGATTATTTCAATCGAGTTTAACTATATTTTTTTGTCGATCGGCAGGGTTACAATGTTGAATTATGTAATTGATGAGAGACGGGGAATTTTAAGCATCTAAAGATAAACATTTGCAATTGATCATATGAATGGTTGTGATAAATGTTATTGATCAAGTAGCTACCGGCTCCCTTAATTCTTTCTCTTACTACTCAATCTGAAATCTAATTTTCCCAGATAGATACAGGCTCATCTCACTCGAATAAGCACCAACATTAAATTACACTTGACAATAGTTTTAAGCTTGCTTAATTTCACTTCACAAATTTACTTAAAGAATGCAAAATATATCAAAAGAAGATTATTTAAGCGCTATTTATAAGTACCGTGAAACCGATGGAACTATAAAAGCAACCAGGATTGCAGACAAGCTAGCTATTTCAAATGCTGCCGTTACGGATATGCTGAAGAAACTTGCAAGCGGTGGCTTCGTAGATTACAAACGCTATAAGGGAATCCGACTTACAAAAAATGGTGAAGAGTATGCAAAAAATATGGTGAGAAGACATAGAATCTGGGAAGTGTTTTTGCACCAGATTGTTGGAATGCCGTGGGACAAAGTTCACGAAGAAGCACATAATCTTGAACATGGAGCTTCAGATGAATTGATAAATAAAATGGAAGAGATGCTCGACTTCCCCGAATTCGATCCGCATGGTGACCCGATCCCTGATAAAAATGGTCTGCTGCCAAAACAGAGACATACAATTCCCTTAAGCCTGGCAACTAAAGGCGAAGCGGTAGAAGTGGTTCGTGTAAATGATTTTGATAATAGTTTTCTTAAATATTTATCCGGTATCGGAATTAAGTTGAATAAGAAACTCACTATAAAAAATGTACTTGGTTTTGACAAATCAATGATTATTTCAATAGATAATAAAGAAGTAAACATAAGCAGTACAATTGCTGCAAATGTTTTTGTCTTTAGAAAAAATTAATTAGAAAAAGAAAATGGTTGATCCTTTAACAGCATTGCTTACTGGGACAGGCTTGATCCTGATATTGTTGATCATCTTTATTCCTCAAAAAGGAATTATATCAAGGTTAAGACGAAATAAAAGCAACGAGAAAAAAATTTTAATAGAAGACGCATTAAAGCATCTTTATAGCTGTGAATACAATAATGTTAACTGTAGTATCGATAGCATTGCCGGCAGGCTATCAATCGCATCGGACGATGCAGCAAAACTTTTAGCAAACCTGGAACAGCACGATCTCATTAAATCACGTGATGAAGATATTGTACTTACTCCCGATGGCAGGGCGTATGCTTTGCGGATAATTCGCGTTCATCGATTGTGGGAACAATATCTTGCAGATGAAACAAGTGTAGGAGAAAAGTATTGGCACTTCGCAGCCGAAGAGATAGAACATAAAATGAGTCCGGCTCAGGCTGATGCACTAGCTGCGCAAATCGGTAATCCTGTTTTTGATCCTCATGGTGATCCCATCCCTACCTCGAAAGGCGATATACCCTCAAAGCAAGGAATATCATTGAACTCTCTTATGCCAGATGAGTATGCACATATTATTCATATAGAAGATGAACCCGATGCAATTTACAGCCAGCTTGTTGCGGAAGGTTTGCATATTGGTATGCACGTTAGAATGATTGAATCGACAAAAGAAAGGATAAGATTTTTAGCAAATGGCGAGGAGGTTGTACTTGCACCTTTGTTTGCAAAAAATATAAATGTTGCCATCACTAAAGGCGAGCCAAAGGTTGAAGGAAAATTTAAAACCCTTTCGTCATTACCAATTGGTGAAAAAGGAAAAGTAATCGGGATCTCAACGAGGTGCAGAGGGCAACAAAGAAGAAGATTGATGGATCTCGGAGTAGTACCGGGAACCGAAATTGAAGTAGAAATGAAAAGTGTCGGCGGCGACCCGATTGCTTACCGCATTCGCGGAGCTACCATTGCCTTAAGAAAAAAACAAGCAGAAAGAATTTTTCTGGAAAATTAAAAATGAATACAAATAAATTAGATTTAAATAATTGCGCAAACTGTCCCGTTCACAATGTAGGTAATCTTAAGAAGCTTGGAATAAATATGAGCGATTACGATTACGTAATTGCCCTGGCAGGAAACCCAAACACAGGCAAAAGCACGGTCTTTAATAATTTAACGGGACTGAAACAGCACACTGGCAATTGGCCCGGGAAAACCGTAACAAGAGCTGAAGGTGGGTTTGAGTTCAATGATTCAAGGTTTAAGATTGTCGATCTGCCGGGAACGTATTCCTTGCTTTCGTCAAGTACGGATGAAGAAGTTGCGAGAGATTTTATTCTTTTCGGACAGCCGGATGTTACAGTAATTGTTGCTGATGCAACCAGGCTCGAAAGAAATTTGAATCTTGTACTTCAGGTTCTTGAGATCACCGATCGTGCTATATTATGTTTGAATCTTATGGATGAAGCAAGAAGAAATAAAATTGATATTGATGTTAGGACATTAAGTAAAGATCTTGGAATCCCTGTTATTCCAACCGAAGCGAGACAAAATATCGGTATGCAAGAATTATTAAACAGCATTAATGAAGTTGCATCGGGTAAATTCATTTGTAAACCATACCGGATGAAAGGTAAATCAAAAGAATTAAATTCTGCCGTGGGAAAACTTTCTCAGAAAATTAAACGGGAATACCCGAATATTCCTAACTCAAACTGGGTTGCTTTAAGATTACTTGAAGGGGATCAAAGTATAATTGATGCGGTGAGAACAGGAGAGCTTGGAAACATAAAAGAAGTGAAACGCGGAATTACGAAAGAAGAATTACAGGAAGAAGAAGCTGTATGATAAAACAAACAGAACATAACAACGAAGAAATTCTTTCGCTGGCTAACAATCTGAGATGGGATTTGGGTCAGAATTTCCATGATCAATTAATGGAGTCGATATTTGCAAACGCTACCACGATTGCACAGCGATCGGTCACTACTTCGAAAGAAAAACCCCTGTTCAGCTTCGATAGAGCCCTTGATAGAATTGTAACCAGTCCGGTGCTCGGATTTCCTGTTATGTTTATAATTCTCGCTGTGGTTTTCTGGATCACTGTTCAGGGTGCAAATATTCCTTCCGAATTTCTTGCTTCTATATTAATCAATGATATCCATCCTGCTTTAAAAAGTTTTGCAGGATCAATCGGAACTCCGCTATGGCTAAGTGGAGTTCTGATCGATGGGGCATATCTTGCAATGGCTTGGGTAGTTAGTGTTATGCTTCCACCTATGGCTATTTTCTTTCCGCTCTTTACTTTGCTCGAGGATTTCGGTTACCTCCCGCGTGTTGCATTCAATATGGATAATCTTTACAGGAGAGCAGGCGCTCATGGTAAACAGGCATTAACAATGGCAATGGGATTCGGATGTAACGCCGCAGGTGTTGTTGCAACGAGAGTCATAGACAGTCCACGTGAAAGACTGATTGCAATTATTACAAATAATTTTTCTCTTTGTAACGGAAGATGGCCCACACAAATTTTGATTGCAACAATTTTTATTGGCGGTGTGGTTCCGGCTCAAATTGCCGGTTTGGTTTCCGCTGCCGCTGTGGTCGGAATAGCAGTTCTTGGAATTGTCTTTAGTCTCGTTGTTTCATTTGGTCTGTCAAAAACAATGTTAAAAGGGGAAGCTTCCACATTCAGTCTCGAGCTTCCGCCTTATCGTCCCCCGAGAATTTTACGAACATTATACACTTCACTCATCGACAGAACAATTATAGTTTTATGGCGTGCAGTTGTGTTTGCTGTTCCTGCCGGAATGGTTATCTGGCTTGTTGCTAATATTTCAATGGGTGGCGAAAGTATAGCTCAAATTTTTATCAACTGGGTTGATCCGGTCGCAGTTATAATTGGTTTAAATGGGGTAATCATTCTCGCCTACATAATAGCAATCCCTGCAAATGAAATTGTAATACCAACTGTTCTGATGCTGACGGTGATCGTTGCCGGTTTAACCGGGGTTGGCAGCGGCAGCGGTGTTATGTTCGATGCAGGATCTGCAAGTGCTACCGGCACTATTTTAACGGCAGGCGGATGGACACTCCTCACCGGAATAAATTTAATGCTTTTCAGCCTGCTTCATAATCCCTGTTCAACAACTATTTATACGATTTATAAAGAAACAAAAAGTGTTAAGTGGACTTTGGTCTCTACCTTTCTCCCGATAGTGATGGGAATTGTGGTTTGCTTTTTTGTAACACAGATATGGCGATTGTTCACAGGTGCTTAAAATGTTTTCTCTGTTCTTTGGATGAATGTTCTTAAAAGAATTAACATTGAACACCTCTGGTGTTCTGATAATTGCAGGGTAATCCTGTCTTTACAAATATTGAATTCCTGACGGAATTCTAAAAAATCCCGCGTAGCGAGATAACATTTGTAATAAAAGTCATTCCCCCATAAACCAAAAAATCCCATAGAGGTTCAATATTTAAATTACAGCAAATAATCCTTTATTATAGAAATTGTTTCAGAGGGATATGATAATCTTTTTCGCAACCGGACTGTTTTAATTTATTTTCCTATATTCGTATTCAACTTCAATAAACAAAGATAGAATTATGAGCACACTTAAATTAGTTTCTTGGAATGTAAACGGAATCAGAGCAGCATATAAAAAAGGTATTCTCGATTGGTTTAAAGATGCAAAACCGGATATTCTTTGTCTCCAGGAAACTAAAGCTCATCCCGAACAATTAACGGAAGAATTATTATCCGTTAAAGGTTACAAATCGTTTTTTTCTTCCGCGGAGAAAAAAGGATACAGCGGCGTTGTTACTTATTCAAAACCAGAACCGGTTGAAGTTAAGAACGGACTTGGTGTTAAGAAGTTCGACAGCGAAGGAAGATTTATAATTACGGATTACAAAGAGTTCATTCTTTTCAATATTTATTTCCCGAACGGTAAGGCTTCGAAAGAAAGACTCGATTACAAAATGGAGTTCTACGAAACTTTCCTAAAGTATTTAAAAAAACTTTTAAAGCAGGAAAAGAAAATCGTTATCTGCGGTGATGTAAACACAGCCCATAAAGAAATAGACATTGCCAGACCAAAGGAAAATTCAAAGATATCCGGCTTCCTTCCTATAGAACGTGAGTGGATAGATAAATTTCTCGATACTGGATTTATCGATACTTTCAGAGTATTTAACCAGGAACCGGATAATTACACCTGGTGGGATATGATAACGAGAGCAAGAGAAAGAAACGTAGGCTGGCGCATCGATTATTTTTATATAAGTGAAAACCTGCGAAAGAATCTCAAGTCTGCTTTTATACTTTCCGATGTTATGGGCTCAGATCACTGCCCGATTGGGATTGAACTGAAGTTTTAATTTTCCCAAACCGGATTGTCATTCAGTAAGAATGACATATTCTTCAAATCAGAAATATGAAAAGCAATAGATTATTTTATATATTCTTTTCAATCGTATAAAGTCCAAATAGTTGTACAACACAAAAAGATGAGAAAGAAAAACATTTCATGTTTACTAACGAGCTAATAAATGAAACGAGTCCTTACCTGCTTCAACACGCACATAATCCCGTGAATTGGTATCCGTGGAATGATAAAGCACTTAGAAAAGCTAAAGAAGAAAACAAGCTGATGATAATCAGCATCGGTTATTCCGCGTGCCATTGGTGCCACGTGATGGAACATGAATCTTTTGAAAATACTTCTGTGGCAAATGTTATGAATGAATCTTACGTATCGATAAAAGTAGATAGAGAAGAACGACCGGACGTGGACCAGGTTTACATGGATGCGGCTTATATCATAACAGGAAGAGGCGGCTGGCCTTTAAATGTAATTGCTTTACCGGATGGACGACCTGTTTATGTGGGAACATACTTTCCAAAAGATCAATGGATTAAGATTTTAACTTATTTCCGTGATCAGTTTATTCAGCAGCCGGAATTGTTTGAACAGGAAGCAAGCAAGCTATCACAATATCTGAAGCAGCAGAAAATTCCCGGTTCAACCGAAGCCGAACAATTGATCAGTGTTGATGAATTGAAAGACGCTTTTAATAATGGAATTAAACATATCGATTTTGAATTCGGAGGAGCGAAAGGCGCACCAAAATTCCCGATGCCTAATGTTTATGAATTTTTCCTCTCTTATTATTTTCATACAAAAGATGAACAGGCTCTGAATGCTGTAACATCTTTACTCGATAACATGGCAAAAGGCGGAATTTACGATCAGCTTGGGGGTGGCTTTGCAAGATATTCGACGGATGATGGATGGAAAGTTCCACACTTCGAAAAAATGCTTTACGATAACGGGCAGCTTGTTAGTCTTTATTCAAACGCTTACAAAATAACGCACAATGAAAATTATAAAAAGATTGTTTACCAAACACTTGAATTTATCGAAAGAGAAATGATGGATGAATCTGGTGGATTTTATTCTTCTTACGATGCTGACTCCGAAGGTGATGAAGGTAAATTTTATGTGTGGGATAAAAATGAAGTACTGAATCTTTTAAAAGAAGATGGTCAATTATTCTGCGATTATTACACAATCAGTGATTCTGGAAACTGGGAACCTGGCAAAAACATTTTATACAGAATCGATGATCCAAATGAGCTTTTAAAAAAATATAACATCGATGAAAAAACATTAGAAGAAAAAATAACATCTTCAAAAAAGATCTTATTTAATGAAAGAGAAAAACGCGTTAAACCCGGTCTCGATGATAAAATCTTAACTTCCTGGAATGCATTAATGTTAAAAGGGTTTATCGATGCATATAACACATTTGGAGTAAAAGAGTTTTTAAATACTGCTCTGAAGAAGGCTGAATTCATTTCTAATAAAATGATGAAAGAAGACGGGCAGTTATTCAGAAATTATAAAAGCGGCAAAGTTTCCATCAACGGATTTTTAAGCGATTACTCATTTACCATCGAGGCTTTCATTGCACTTTACGAAACTACATTCGATGAAAGTTGGCTTAATAAAGCAGAAATATTGGCTGTTTATGTTAAAGAGCATTTTATGGATGATGAAAGCGGTATGTTTTATTTCACTTCGGATATCGATGACTCACTTATCACGAGAAAGATCGAATTATCTGATAACGTA
>Ga0307426_1001463_pt1 | contig 15585 bp, 16 predicted proteins | sample SalMarWE160340MG_FD_202165 | JGI IMG/M metagenome (GOLD analysis project Ga0307426, IMG submission 202165) | Salt marsh sediment microbial communities from the Plum Island Ecosystem LTER, Massachusetts, United States - WE1603-40 | ecosystem: Environmental > Aquatic > Marine > Intertidal zone >... | reverse complement strand
ATGAAGTCATCGGCAGATTTTATGGCATTGAGCGGTGACTGCTGGACGATGATGCCGCCATCCATGAGTGATTTGAAATCTACAAAGCGCAGGGTGTCGTAATCAGAAAGGCGGTCCATGCGTGCGACGCGGATGATGCGCAGATTGGCCCTCTTAGCCAGCCTCTGGACAGTGCCTTCTTCGAAATCGGGGGCCGCCACTACCTCGAGATAGTTTTCAGTGATCCTTTCCGCCGTGGGGAGATCCACCGGCCGGTTGAAGAGCGCACACCCACCGAAGGCGGCGATGCGGTCCGCCATGTTCGCTTTGTGGTATGCGTCGGCCAGGGTGGTCCCATAGGCCACGCCACAGGGGTTGTTGTGCTTCAGGATAACAGAGGCGGGCCCCGTCTTAAGATATTTCATGATGTTGAGGGCGTTGTCCACGTCCGTCAGGTTGATTTTGCCCGGGTGTTTTCCGCTCCGAATCATATCCTCTTCGGTAATAGCCGAGACCAGGCCCATCCTCGGCTCGATAAAATGACAATCCCCCAGCACCAGGTTCCCGTTCACCAGTTCATAGAGAGCCGCTTCCTGCCCGGGATTTTCTCCGTAGCGGAGCCCTTTTTCGATCATACCGCCGGTCTTTTCATCCTTGATCTTCCAGGTCCGCTTTCGGTACATGAGCACCTGGTCACCAAAATGGATGCTCATTTCAGTGGGAAAGTGGTCATCCATCACGGTTCTATACGCTTTTTTGAGGTCTTCAGTCATGGGGGTTCTCCAATCTTCGTGTGTCGTTTGTTGTCAGTTGTATGTTGTTTGTTGTTCCGTGTGGTTTTTTACAGCCCTTCTTAAATCGGCCCAACGGGTTAACGCGTCTTATGCCTTATGCTTCTCAATGTAGGCATAGGCACTGTGGTTATGGATGGACTCGAAATTCTCCGATTCCACCGCGAACCATGTAATATTCTTATCATTGTTCAGCTTGAGGGCAATATCCCGAACGATATCTTCCACAAATTTTGGGTTGTCGTAGGCACTCTCAGTGACAAATTTTTCGTCTTCTCTCTTGAGCACTGAGAATACGTCCGTTGACGCGGATTCCTCCACCAGTTTGATCAGGTCCTCGATCCACACAAACTTATTGAACCGCACCTGGAGGCGCACTTCGCCCCGCTGGTTGTGCGCACCGTACTCGCTGATTTCCTTGGAGCAGGGGCACAGGGTGGAAATAGGCACCCGGATAATAACGACCAGATCCTTCCCGTGGTTCAGGGAACCTTTGAAAGTGCACTGGTATTCCATGAGCCCTTCGGCGCCGCTTACCGGGGCGGCCTTGTTAATGAAATAGGGAAACGTGATTTCCATGTGAGCACTCTCTGCGTTGAGGCGCTTCTTTACTTCTTCCAGGATCTCTGGAAAATTTTGCAGCGAAATGCGCCGGCTGTGCTCATTTAGGACCTCTACAAAGCGGCTCATATGGGTGCCTTTGTAGTAGCGGGGCAGGTTGACGTACATGTTGATCTTGGCGACAGTCTGCTGTTTGCCCATGTCTCTGTCCAGCACCGTGATGGGGTAACTGATTCCCTTCACGCCGACTTGGTCAATATCTATATTCCTGTTATCTTTATGATTTTGTATATCTTCCATGATAAGACCTTCACTCTATTTATGACAGTTCCCCCTACCGTATTCGGCTTACAAAGTCAACAGAAACCGTATTCGGTGAACGGGAGTATTCAAAGATCGGAGAAACACGGGTGATCAGAGAAAAAATCTGCTTGATTTTGCTGCGGGAAATGGAATAGATATGTTGTTGAAGTACTCACGGGGCGTGGCGCAGTCTGGTAGCGCACCTGCTTTGGGAGCAGGGTGTCGGAGGTTCAAATCCTCTCGCCCCGACCAATAAAATCAATAACTTACACGGCGCCGGTTTCATCTGAAATCAGCGTTTTTGCGTTCTGCCTACCAAATATCTACCACATGCTCAATCGGGCAATTTTTTGCTTTCCTAACTTATTGAAATCATTAGGCTTGAATTTATTCTTTTTTGATGTGGCATGCACAAGCAAATTACATATTATTAATCATTTTAAATAGTTATATCATTTACGGTTCGTGTGACCACTTGCGACGTCAGCAGGCAGTCTTTCGATCATTTCTGTTCTCGTCAGAAGCAATAGAGGCGTTGGATTGAAATTCATTCAAAAATTTCTTAATTCTTGATTGATGTTGGGAAATGAGGGACCGGATGGAGGGGGTTCGGATTAGCTCCTCAACGTCTTCGCGCTTGCAGGCGTTGTATTTTGACATAATCCAAATGAACTCGACCGTGTAATCCGGTTTCATTTTCAACAAAGAGCGGCGAGCTTCACCGATTTCTGAACGGTCTTTGGGAAGCCATTTCGCGCCCTGTTTGGCCAGCATGTGGATCATTTTTATGTTTTCGCGCGACCTGTCAGTATCTAAGTTCCTATTTTTATTCCTATCTATTCTCCCGATATCCCATGAATTAAAATCAAAATACCAGCTCATGCCGGTAAGTAAAGTCTGTATTAGAGCTGTACCGCCGTTCTCATATTCCCCTGGGTTGAATCCTTTCTCCAGTAGCTTTTGGAGGAAGTCGGATTTTTTGGCGTGACAGGCCCCTAATAGAAGATCTTTTAATTTCGGCTTCATTGGATCCAGGCGGATTTGTTTCAGGTTAAACACATCGAAATGCTCATAATAGGCAGCCAATTCCAATGCGTTCCGGTCCTCTTCCGGATCGAGTTCTTCATTCCAAGAGTCAGGTCCTTTGGCATAAGGGTCTGCATCGGCCCACAGCATGAGCGATATCCACTTGAGGTTTCCTTTTCTACAGTGGTAACGCAAGGCGATGTTTGTTTGTTCCTGGAAGCTGGTAAAACGATCCTTATAGCTTTTGAATATACCAAGCGCAGTCTTTATTCTCTCACAAAAAGCATATGCCAAGGGATTGTCTGTTTCCACATCGGCACCCTGTTCGATAAACCATTTCATGATATCAGGTTGCCAGGTTTCAAAGACTGACGCCATGGAAACGGAGTGAATGTCTGCACCATGCTTGATAAGTAACTTCACCAAGTCCAGCCGACGTTTATAAACTGCATCGTCTAATGGCCAATACCGGGGTTCATTCATATCGGCTCCACCCTCAAGTAAAACTTGGACTAGACTGTTAAACCCCTGGTCCATCGCTACCTCCAGAGGGCTTTTCCTTTTGTATCCCGAAACCGATGGGGGGCCGTTTACCGGCTTACCGGAGACAATCCACTCTTGAACCTCAAACAGCTTTCCAGCCTTGCATAGATCGATTAGGGGTTTGATTTCTTCGTATGTCTCAGTTCGCTTCATTGGGGACCACCATATTACCAGTCGCGGTGCCAGCTATGATCATTTCTGGAGTCGTCTTCCGGGCACTCTTCATCAAGAATCGATGATGGACTGGGAGACAGGGGATCTAATCTGTCAGCCTGGTCATGGGCCCATTTGAGCCATTCTATTAGGTGCTTATTAAGACTAAATGGGAGATCACCACCGGTCTTGTGTTTTTCAATCTCTGCAATGTATTCTCTTAGAATTTGGCTGCTTTTCCAATTTTCGGCCTCAGAGATTAATCTTGTTACTCTGGCTTCCTCTTCAAGATACCTTTTTCTGAGCTCAGCTCTTTTTCGCCGTTCTTCCTGCAGTTGCCTTTGTCGCTCAATTCTCCGGCGTTCTTCTTCCTCCCTTTCTTTGTCTCGCTCTATCTTAGCTGCGGCAACTGTTACAAAACCACCAACGAAACTGTTTATACGATTCTCAAGTTTGGATTTTTTCCCATCATTCCAGTTCTGTTGACAGCCGTAGATATAGAAGTCTTGGGCTTCATGGATGGTGAGGCCAAGATCTCCGGAAGGCACACGTTCTTCTATAAACCTGCTGTGTCCGAACCTGTAACGTCCATTTAAGTCATGTTCTTCTGGTCTTTTCTTCTTAGTGGCCAGCTTCTCGCTGATCCCGAAACTAATAGGAACCCCCAAAATTTTTGTCTTGGTGCGACCTTCAGAGAGGTACACACCATATCCCTTCTTATCAAGAACCTTAAGAATGGTGTCCATGATGCGGAGCGAGCGCCTCAGGTTCCCTTTTGATACTGCAATATCAAGGCATCCTTTCTTAGGCGGTTCTACGATTCCGAACTCGTTTGATTGCCTGCCATTCAAGATTTCAGAAGATTGTTTGATCAGGGGATGGGGGCTGGACAGCCTATCAGGAACGATAATGGGATCTTCATCTGAATTTTGAAATCCCGACACCCTCGATGCGAGATCCCTTCCTTTGTAACTATTACGGCTATAAGGGTTTGGGGTGATTTCAATGGTTATATCGTCTCCCTGGGGCAGGGGCAGTCGTTTCACATTGTAACCAACTGCCTTCCTGGCCCAGTATCCTCTGGGAGGGCGGGGTATATTGTGTTTTTTACAGATTTTCGCCAGCCCAACATCAGACAAACCATATTCTCTTGATAATCGAGTGATTGGCGTTTCCCAAACCTTTTTATAGAGCTCTTTCCGATTGATTGTTGCCATCGAGCACCTCACTTTATGTAGATTTTATTGCATCCTTGTGACACTTAACTAAAAGGGGGAGATTAAAATTAAAGTCAAGTAACTATTTTTAGTCAAGTTTAAAAAACAATTTTTACACGATTACATGAAACAACTTGATTAAATTATTTAACTTGACATATTTGTCAAGCGGTGCTATTTAATCATTATGCGATTTATTTCTGAAAAAGAAGCTCTGGAAAAAATTGTGGAACTATTTGCCAAATGGCTTAAAGTTTCAAAGAGTAAAATACGCATAAAAGACCGATACCAAAATAAAAAAGTTGATGGATTTTTTAAAGTAGGAAAACATGAATTTATTGTTGAAATCAAAAGCAGCAGCAACTCTGCGCAAGTTACCTCTGCGATTAAATACTTAATAAACGATCGAATACAGTCTAGAGGTTCCCTGATTCCATTAATTGTAGTGCCTTTCATGGGAGAGGTCGGTCGCAGGCTCTGCGAAGATAGCGATGTTTCATGGGCTGATTTGTCGGGGAATGCTGACATCTCCGCTCCAAACTTACGCATACTTATTGGAGGTCAGCCGAATCTTTATAAAAATCTCGGTCGTCCTTCGAGCCCGTTTGCTCCAAAAAGTGCTCGTATCGCAAGATGGTTGTTGATCAATGTCGGTAGATCGATGACGCAACGGGAATTGTCGTTCGCAACAAATATGGATGAAGGATTTACCAGCCGCATCGTTTCTCGCTTGGAAGAGGAAGGGCTTGTTTCCCGAAAAGAAGACGGTTCAATTGTTGTTTCCAATCCGGATCTTTTATTGGATTCATGGCGGGAAAAATATGATTTCAGAAAAAACCGGATCATCAAAGGTTATATGGCAGCCCGGTCAAGCAATGAAATTTTACAGAAAATATCGGATTCACTATTGCAAAAGAATATTCAGCATGCCACTACTGGCCTCAGCGGCGCCTGGATGTATAGCAAATTTGCGAGCTTTCGAATAGTTACATTTTACATCGACGGTACACTCTCAAACGATTTAGTAAAAGCCCTTGGGTTCAGGGAGGAAGAGCATGGCGCCAATGTTTGGTTGGTTGTGCCTAAAGACGAAGGCATATTCCATGGCTCTAGAAAAATTGAAGGTGTTAATTGCGCCCATCCAGTTCAAGTGTATCTTGATCTATTCGGCCATCCGGAAAGAGCAATGGAGGCAGCCGGCAACCTTCGGAAAGAATTTTTAGATTGGAATAAGCATGCCTGAAAAGCCTTCAACTGCTGCTGAATACAGCAAAGAGCAGGTCGAACTCGTCAAGTCGACTTGCCTATACGTTGCCACCATACTAAATGACTACATGGAGGAGGTGGTAATAGTTGGTGGCCTGGTGCCATCGATGCTAATTGATCAGAACAACCTGCCCGAGGGTGCAGACAGACATGTCGGTACGATTGATTTAGACATGGGGCTTACCTTGGCCATATTGGATGATAAAAGATATCAAGCCATCACCGAGCGCTTGCGATCAGCAAAATTTTCCCCGGATGTAAATGAACAGGGCAATCTGACCCGTCAGCGTTGGAAGATTGAGAAAATCGGAAAGGTTACAATTGATTTTCTGATTCCACCAGTCAATTATAACGATGCAGGAGGGCAAATTAAATCTATCGAACATGATTTTGCCGCCGTGATTACGCCGGGTCTTGGGCTTGCCTTTAAAGATAGAATAAGAATCACATTGGCGGGGAATACGCTATTTGGCGAAAAAGCAAAACGCGATGTTTATGTCTGTGGACCGGGAGCATTTGTGGTGCTAAAGGCGCTTGCTTTCAGAAACAGGGGTGACAATAAAGATGCTTATGATCTTTACTACCATATCCGAAATTATGGAAGTGGTGTTGAGGAGCTTGCAGATGCCTTGAAACCATTGCTACATGAAAAGGAAGCGAAAGACGCCATTAGGATCTTAAAAGAAGATTTTGCAGGCAATGATAGTGTCGGAGCGGTCAGAGCTGCTCGCTTCATTACAGGCGGCACAGATGAAGTGATTCAAGCAGATGTGGTTGGTTTTATTCATGCACTTCTCGATTTGATCAGACTAAACGAAATATAGTCCAATACTGATAATCAGTTAAATCTCTGTCTACCAATTTAAACCAACACAATGCACATAACTGCAAGAAAACTGGCTGACAGGAGTTGTGCTTTAATATCAATAGGTTCTTAGATAAGTTGCTTGGGTGGCTTGCCTGCTTTGGGAGCAGGGTGTCGGAGGTTCAAATCCTCTCGCCCCGACCAATTCATCAAAGCCTGCCAATGATCACAGTGTACGTGGGGAATGGGAACGCTGATAGAAAATTAAGTCGACAAAGGCTGTGTGGATCCTGTTGCGGCGAATAACCTCCACAGATTTTTTCTAATGTTCGTTTTCATGTCTCATTCTTCTAGTCGCGGCGTTGGACAAAGTCGGCGCTGCGATTTCGCGCGAAGCAATCGCGCGGAACGGCAGGCATCAGCGGGCAGCGCGCTTTTTGCGATCCGCTGAATGCCCTGGTTGGCGTTAACGTGCTGGTTCCCAGGGAATCTGCGCGCCATGCCACACTGCAACAATCCAAACGACATCGATTTTGATTCTATAAAAAAAGCGGTATGGCAATATTACCACCTCTCGGTAGGGAAGTTCTGGAAATTCCGGTATGATCCTTCCGGATTCGGGAAAGTCTTCAAGCCTTCGCAATATTTCTTCAGCTCTATTCCGAAAATTGACTGCCGCCGAAGGCTTATCCCTACGGATATATGATAACGCAGAAAGAAATTGGGCCCGGGCAGTGGGGGTAAATTGAACCTTCACGAGGGTTCCTTGGCCAAAAGGGCGTCGGCTTCGGCAAGGACAGTATCCAAATCATATCCTTCACCTATTTCTATTTCCCTATCTCCTTTGACCAAAAGACGCAGGAGTTCTTTTTCGTGTTCAGATTTCTCATAGGCATCGACGCCGATCATTACCGCTGTTGCCCTCCCTCTTTGGGTAATAATCAAAGGTTCTTTATTGTATCGCAATTGTTTAAGAAGTTTGGCAGCATCCTGCCTCAAATCGCTCACCGGAATGATATTTGATAGCCTACCCATATCGCACCTCCTATTGTACCTTTGAATGTACCACCAACGATTCTATAAAGCAAGTGTTTTCGTAAGTACAATGGCATGGAAGGAGTAGCTGGTTATAACCCCAGCACATTTTATCCTGATTGCATCTGAAAAGCATGCACCTCGTTATCAAGGCGGTCATCGAGTAAATCCTCAGTCATTTCCAGATCGTAGCGTGACTGGAGATTTAACCAAAACTGAGGTGACATATCAAAAAATCGTCCCAAACGAAGTGCAGTATCTGCAGTGATAGCTCTTTTCCCGTGCACAATTTCATTAATGCGCCTAGGGGGTACACTTATATCTTTTGCCAGTCGATACTGGCTGATTCCCATGGGCGCTAAGAACTCCCCCATAAGAATTTCGCCAGGATGGATAGGAGGAAGCCTTTTGGTTTTCATATGATCTCCTAATGATAATCTGTAATTTCGACATCATACGCATCACCATCGCTCCATTTAAAACAAACTCGCCATTGGTCGTTTATGCGTATGCTATGTTGATCTTTCCGGCTGCCTTTCAATGCCTCCAATCGGTTACCCGGTGGAATTCGCAAATCACTTAATTGCGGTGCGGCATCAAGGATTACAAGCTTCTTGCGCGCAATACCCTGAATATCCTGCGGCAATTTGTGTGAAAGGTGTCTGTTAAATATTTTTTCAGGCTCTCTGTCCCGAAAAGATTTTATCATGAAAATAATAACGCAACGCGCTAATAACGTCAAGCGTTAAATTTGAAATGAAGTCGATTTCTTTTGGTTATAATGGCGAGTTGACCGCGGATACGCTCGGGGCTATGGCCGGTGCCCTCTCAGGCCGTTCTCGAGGCCTGGAGAGAGAAGCTCGAAAACAGGGGATATATTACGCAGCTTGCTTCTCTCCTGAGCGAGCTCCATGAAAGGTCTTTTCCCTGATCTACCTCCTGTGCCTCAACCTCCGCATTACCGGTACATGTCATCCCCCGGCGTAATCAAGACATCGATTCGACGGTTAATGGCCCGACCCTCTGCGGTGGCGTTCGATGCCAGGGGCCGACTGGAGCCATACCCCACAGCGATGATTTGATCAGAAGGCACCGTGCCGTTGGCTATGAGATATTCGCGTACGGCTTCTGCCCGCTTTTGAGATAGCTTTTGATTCATGGCGTCGGATCCGGTGCTGTCAGTATGACCCTCGATCACCACTTCCGGTTTCTTGAATGCGCGAATCGCCTCCTGGACCCTGCTCAGGAGGACATAATTGCTCGGCATGATGATGGCTTTCCCCACCGGGAAGTTAATGGCTCTCAAACGGATCACCAGGTAGTTACCCTGCTTGTACACCTCAGCCTCAGTAGCTCCAAACAGGTTTCGGACCTCTGTGAATAAGGCTTGAATGCGCCTTTCGGCTGCCAGGTGTGCTTTGGCTGTCTGTTCTTCTTTTGCCAACCGTTCCCTTGCCGTTTTCTCTTCGCGGGTCAAGCCCTCCAGGGAAACAATCCGTTTCTGCTGGGACTTTACTTGGTCTGCCAGGAGTTGGCGATCACCCTGCAGCGAGCCAATCGCGCTCAAAATCCCTTTCACCTGCATGGGAATGGATTCGTCGCGCACGTCGGGAGCCGAAAGCTTGTCCGTCACTTCATGAAGCATCCCTTCAAACCACAGGGCGACCTCCTCCGGCTGCATGGTCTGGATCTTTTCGTTCAGTGCCATCACCTGATTTAGCCGCCTGGCCTGAAAAAGCGCAGCCGCGGATTCTTGTTGAATCTTTTCCTCTTCGTATCGGTGTTTGGAGATAAAGGCGTTTGCATCGGCCAATTTATCCTGCGCTTCAGCCAGTGTCTTCGGCGCGATTTTCCTCGCGCCGTCAGCCTCCGCTTGTGCGATCAGTTTCCGCGCCTCCCCGAGGGCCTTGTTCTTAATGGCCTGCAATTCAAGTTCGTCAAAAGACTTGGTCACTCGCAGTCTGTTTTTCTGTGCCCACTCCAAGTCATTGTTCTCAATCGCTCTCGCGAGTTCGAGAAATTGCTCTTCCGCCTTCGCGTAGTCCCGGCCGATCGCCGGCGCCCCCGCTGTGATGGCACGATCGCGTGCTTTTATCACGTCGGGCAATGCGGTTCTCGCAACCTGGGCCATCTCTTCGGCGCGCTGAAGCTGCGCTTTACCATAAGAGACCTCAAGGAGGATTTTGGAAATCGACTCCCCACGGTTCAATCCTTCCCTGGCCTTGTTAAGGGACTGCTCCGCTTTCGAAAACCAGGTGGGTGAAAGGACATCCACCTGCTCTTGCTTTGCCCTATCGATGGCCTTTGCAAGTTGATCAACCTGCCCGGAAGGATTTTCCGACGTCGGGATCCGTTCCAGCTTCAGTTTGCCTCCCGCACAGGCGCCGAGAAAAAAGACGGCTGCGATCATCACCCCTAATCTCCCAATGCACTTCCCTCTCAAGATCATATTGCCCCCTTCACTCACTTTGGACGGCCCCTTTCCTTTCCCCTTTCCGGGTCTCCCACAGGAAGGCAGGAAGGCATGGATAAGGGAATAGAGGAACACTTCATTCAATCAACGATGTTATGATATGATGAGATCGTCGAAACTTCAATACCTTTTATGGTGGCGAGGTAAAAGGATGGCTGTTCGTCCATCCGGTACTCTAGCGAGGCAGGGATCCTGGTTTACAACCCCATGAATTTTGCGGCTATGCCCTTCATGATTTCGTTGGTTCCGGCGAAGATGGACATGACCCGGGGGTATCCCCAGTGATAAGACCTTGCTTTTCTTGGGGAAGAGTATAGAGAAAGTGCCCTTGGGAGTCAAGAAAAAAACCGGCACAATATATGGTGGTCTCATGTTTTTTGCGGGTTTTTGGCCTATTTCACATATACCTCCCCATTGAATCTCATGGCCATTTTTTTTGAGTGGCGCGACCTCTGCTTAGGCCGAAGCACAAGTCTCAATGGGATAATCCGGATCGCAATAGAGATAATCCTCACAGGAAGGGACCTGAGAAAAGGTGCACCCCTTCCACATGTTGCAGGCATTGTCCTCCGAGCCATATTGGGGCGGGTCGGCCTCTTTGACATGAACAAAATCGCATTTTCCCAGATAACCGGATTCTTTTTTGAAAACTAACCCATCAACCGGGAATCATCGGCACGAGCAGATGCGAATCATACTCGCCGCCGGTGTGGATGATATGCTCGCCTTTGTTGCGCGTCGGTGCCAGCGGCATGCCGGGAAACATCGGTCCTTTCAGGTTGTAACCCGCCACAACGACACGCAATTGCTCACCTGCATGCCAAAACATGCCTGTCGGCCAGATCGGAATCTCGACGGGGACGATCTGGCCGGGACTCAGACGTTCTTCGGAGGTATTGGCCAGAAAGGGCTGGTGAGGAGTGGACCGGGCCCTGATACTCACACAAGGCAAATCATTGACATTTGACGATATCATCCACACGGATGATTGCCGCGAAGAAGAGGCATTGATGAAACGCAAAGACGATTTTTTACCACTGGATATTGTTAATGCGAGACACATCAGCCTGGGGCTGAATAAGGTCAAGGGCAAAATTCACGGACCGTCCGGTGCCGCAGCGTTGTTGGGCTTAAATCCCAGCACCCTCCGGCACCGCATGCGCAAACTCGGGATAACTCACGGTAGGGGAAGATATTAGGTCCCTTACGCGAAAACGATGGCTGATTGCAAAACTTTCGATGTCTAAAAGATCCTTAATAATCAGGCGACGACAACCGACCTCACTTTCCGACACGAATATCCGGATATAGAGCCGTTTAAACGTTCATGCCGCCGAGCGCCGCGAGCTTCGAAATGCCCCATTCAATTTTGGCCGGCTCATAAGCCGGAAAGGTCAATCTGACAAAAAGACCTTTCTTGCGGGTTCCTTCCTTACAATTGGGAGGGACAGCATCCCACGCAGGAGCTACACCCACACCAGCCTGTTTTGCGGATTCGATGAAGGATGCTTCTTTATCAGTTGAAATATTTTCAAGGGTGAGGGGGGCAAAAAAGCCACCGCTGATTGCAACTGGAAACGCTCCAGGGAACAGGCTATTAAGCGCAGTGTTTAAAGCCTCCATTCTCGGTCTGTACAGTTTGCACAAGTATTTGACAAATTCGTCATATCGTCCCGATTCAATAAAATCGGCTATGAACGCCTGAGTCGGCAGGTTGGGGTTTATGCGTGTATTGACAATAATGTCGGATAGATGCCCCACATAATGATTTGGAACGATCATATACCCGCACTTGGTTCCCGGAGAGATCGTTTTCGTAAAAGAGCTTGTTAAAATTGGTCCCCATTCTGAAACTTCTATTGAGCTATTCGCTTTTCCATCATACCGTAGGGCTTGATAACAGATGTCCCATACGCACGGAATACTATGCTCCCGGCAAACACGTTCAACATCCTTTCGGTTTTCCTCAGTGTAGTTGATGCCTGTTGGATTTTGATGAAACGGTATCCCGTAAAAAGCCGCAACCGCGTTCTTATTAACCACGTCTCTAAATTGATTCAAATCGACCCCCTCGGGTGTCAATTTAACGCCAATCAAATGATGTCCATAGCACCTTGCATCGAGTAATACTCGATCGTAACTTGCTTCTTCAACAATGATATTGCTTTCTCTGGGGAGAGACTTAAAAAAAAGCGAGATAATCTCCAGTCCGCCGTTGCCGACTATAACTCGTTCCGGATTAACACGATGAAAGCTGCCAATTAGATCCCGCAGTGGCTTAAAGCCAGTAAAATGGCCATATTGAAGCACATCCGTCCCATACCGCCTGATGACTTTTTCGTATCCCTCTGACGCCATCGGAATAAGGCGTGATAAGGCTTCTTCAGCAGGAACCCCGCGCAAGAAATTAATTGATTGTTTCTCACTCATTTTGCCCTTTGTGATTTCCTTTCGTTTTCTTAGTAAAGCATAATCGCGGTGCTGACCGGCACCGCGATTCCTGGCGGCGAAGCCGCCAGGAACAAATGATTGACCAAGTCCGTATATCTTGCGAGGTAGAATGATATCCGGAAAGCCTGACCTTCAGACTTATAATCGTTTGTTCATCAAGGAGGAGATTTCTGCGACGGTGTAAACAGAGGTCATGGATTCTGAAAACGCGAAAAGAGGGGTTTCGCCGGAACTTCTGGATTTGAGCCTGGGAGTCCTCCTTAATGCTGTTGTCCTCGAATACATTTATTTTTTCTCCTACGCCTCAGAGTAAGAAATGTCAACCTAAATTCAGTTTTTATCCAGAGACCTTCGGCTTTATTCATTCAGTACCTAGACTATTTTTCAGAACTTGTGGTTCATTTTACTCCACTCCCACGCTGCTCATCCCACATTCCATGCATGTTCTCTTTCGGCATTTTGGTGATCTTGTGATATAAAAGTGGTTATCTTCTGAAAGAATCCTGATTTAGCGAGGCGTTTTTCCTGTTTTCCTATTAGAGACAATAATGGGGTCTGCACATGGATCGCTTTTCTCAAGTGTTCGGGCTGGGCCAATGTTCCCTTGACTGTATTGGAAAAGTGGACGCCTATCCTCCGCCTGATGTGAAGTGCGAATGTTCCGTGCTGGTTACCCAGGGAGGTGGCCCGGTCGCTACGGCCCTGGCCGCCCTTTCCAGGTGGGGTGTCTCGTGTTGCTTCACCGGCGTGATCGGAGATGACCTCTTCGGCAACATGATCAAGGAATCCCTTGAAGCTGAAAAGATTGACACCAGCAGGCTTCTTGTCAGAGAGGGAGCCGAATCCCAGTTCGCTTTCATTGCAGCCGAGCCTGAAGAACAGGGACGGCGGACGATTTTCTGGAGAAGGCCCACAGGCAATCCTCCAGGACCGGAAGAGGTTGATTATGTGGGTTTACGAGGGGCACGGGTGTTTCACACGGACGGTCTCTTCATGGAGGCATCTCTCGCCGCAGCAGAGGCGGCCAGGGCAGCAAACGTATCGGTTGTCGTGGACGCGGGCTCCCTCCGGGAAGGGATGCTCGATCTTGCGCGGTTAAGCGACTATTTCCTGGCCTCCGAGAACTTCGCAACGGCCCTCGTGGGTGATGATGGGCCTGTCAAGGCATGCTTTCGTCTGTCCGAACTTGGTCCACGGGTCGTCGGCGTTACTCTTGGACCAAAGGGGTACGTGGCCCTCGTAGGGGAAAAAATCATCGAGCAGCCGGCGTATCCTGTAAGAGCGGTTGACAGCACCGGATGCGGTGATGTGTTTCACGCCGGTTTCATCTACGGCCTGCTCCAGGGTTGGCAGGCAGACCAGTGCCTTGATCTTGGTGCATGGGCCGCTTCCAGGGTGGCCCTCAAGCTCGGGGGACGGGCCGGGATACCGAGCCTCGAGAGCTGGCTCAATAACCCCACCATGTAGAAAGATCTTTGGCTTTTTTAAAACGAGCGTTATGCTACAATAAAAACACGCGGCTTTACACAAAGAGGAGGACGAATTGAGAGAACCAGTCGTCATCGCCGGAGTACGGACTCCCGTGGGAAAATACCTGGGAGCACTCAGGACTGTTGAGGCCTATGACCTGGCGTCACTGGTGCTGAGCGAGGTCATTAAAAGAGCGAAGTTGCTGCCTGATATGGTGGATGAAGTGATCCTGGGGCAGTCGTATCAAAACGGTGAATACGTCAACATCGCGCGCATGGCCTTACTCAAGGCGGGGTGGCCTGACTCCATACCCGGTGTCACCATGGACAGGCGCTGCTGCACAGGACTGGACGTGGTCCGTTTGGCTTCTGCGCTTATCCGGTCCGAAGAGGCAGAAATAGTGGTAGCCGGCGGTGTTGAAAGCATGAGCAACGCGGAATTCTATATACCCGGCAGCATCAAGTGGGGGATCGGGGGGAAGGAAGGGATGCCCCGTGGTCACGGTGAGCTCTCTCAGTGGGGGATCTCTCTTTACGACCGTATTCAGCGGGCCCGGGTGATGTCCCAGCCCGCAGAGCGATACGGGATCCTTCCGTCCATGATGTCGTGGGCCGAGACCGCAGCGAAAGAGGCGGAAATTTCCCGGGAAGAATGTGATACATGGGCTCTCGGGAGCCATCAAAAGGCCTGTACGGCCAGGGAGAAAGAGAGGTTCAAGGAAGAAATCATCCCGGTTTCTGTTCCCCAGCCCAAAGGAGAGCCCATCATCGTAGACAGTGACGAGACGCCACGGCTGGACACCACCCCTGAAAAACTCGCCCGTCTGAAACCGGTCCTGGGAGGAGTGTGTACTGCGGGGAATTCCTCATCCGAGAATGACGGCGCGGCAGCAGTTGTGGTCACATCGCGAGAAAAGGCCAGAGAACTCGGGATTGAACCGCTGGTCAAGCTGAAGGCATTTGCTGTTGCAGGTGGTGATCCCGCCCGGGCCTATAAAACGGTCCCGAGAGCCGTTAAGGAGGTCCTTGGCAAGGCAGGACTTACCATAGCACAGATAGATCTTATTGAAATCCAGGAGGCATTCGCGGCCCAGGTACTGGCGGATTTAAAGGAGATGGGTGTGGGGCCTGAAGACTATGAAAAGGTCAATGTGAATGGATCCGGAATTTCTCTCGGCCATCCTATCGGCTGCACCGGGACGCGGGTGCTGGTAACCCTGATACACGAGATGGCGAGAAGAGAGGTGCAATATGGGCTGGAATGTATATGCGGCGGCGGAGGTCTCGGCATTGCGGCGGTTATTGAAAGGTGAGGGGAAAAGAAGATGGGGCGGCGACACATCATTCACTTGGACATGGATGCCTTCTATCCCGCTGTTGAGGTCCTTGACCAACCCGATCTGAAAGACAAGCCCGTCATCGTCGGAGGGATCAGCGATCGTGGGGTGGTCTCTTCCGCATCCTACGAGGCCCGAAAATTCGGCGTCCATTCAGCCCAGCCCATGGTCACCGC
>Ga0307426_1001460_pt1 | contig 15594 bp, 12 predicted proteins | sample SalMarWE160340MG_FD_202165 | JGI IMG/M metagenome (GOLD analysis project Ga0307426, IMG submission 202165) | Salt marsh sediment microbial communities from the Plum Island Ecosystem LTER, Massachusetts, United States - WE1603-40 | ecosystem: Environmental > Aquatic > Marine > Intertidal zone >... | reverse complement strand
TAAATCCGATATTGCAGGCCAAGGGATATCCGATCCGAAGGTCCTGGCGGCCATGCGGTCTGTACCCCGACACTGTTTTGTCCCGGAACAAATTGTATCGTCGGCCTATGCGGATACGGCCCTGCCCATCGGTGAAGGACAAACCATATCCCAGCCCTATGTTGTCGCTCTGATGACGGCCAGTCTAAAACTTGACGCTGACCACCGTGTGCTGGAGATCGGAACCGGTTCAGGCTACCAGGCGGCGGTTCTGGCTGAAATCGTCAAAGAGGTGTATACAATTGAAATAAAGGAAAAGCTGCACCAAAAATCAACCCGGCTTCTGAAATCCCTGGGGTATACCAACGTGATCACCCGTCAGGGCGACGGCTACTTCGGCTGGCAGGAAGCCGCCCCCTTCGATGCCATCATTATCACCGCGGCCGTCAACCATGTCCCGCCACCCCTGTTAAAACAGCTCAAGGAAGGCGGACGGCTCATTTTACCGCTCGGAAATCCTTTTTCATATCAGAACCTCACGCTGGTCACCCGGCACGGAGATGACTACACCACCCGCCAGATTACCGGCGTGCTGTTCGTGCCGATGACGGGAGTTGCGTTGGAAAAATAAATGAAGCCGTGTATCTCTGACTGGTGAATGAACAAATGTCAGTGGAGGGTGCATAGAATAAATCCGAAATACGAATTTCGAATTACGAAACAAATTCAAATATCAAATGATCCAATTTTCAAAATAAAAAACGGAATAAATCCTTAGCGTTTTGAATTTTAAATTTAAAGCATTCGATATTGTTTCGGATTTCGTGCTTCGGATTTCGAATTTAATAAAGTGGCAAATAGTTCAAAAAAAGTCTTAAATTGTTGACAGCCTAATAATAACCAATCGCGATGCTTCTAATTTCCGTCTTTTTCGTATCACTTTCCACCCTCGCCTTTGAGGTTCTTCTCACCCGGGTATTTTCAATCGGACAGTGGAATCATCTGTCATTTATGGTGATCAGTATCGCCCTTTTTGGATTCGGTGCCAGCGGTACATTTTTGAGTGTTGTCGACATACGCCAAAAAAATTGGTTAAAGAATCTTGCGTCCCGCAATTCGCTGATCATGCTTTTAGACATTTATTCCTTCACGACGATATTATCCTTCCTGACGCTAAATCGACTGCCCCTGGACTATTTCAGAATTCCGGTGGCGCCCGCCCAAATTCTCTATCTGCTGGCAGCCTATCTGCTGCTGGCCCTGCCCTTCTTTTTTTCGGGAATCATAATTTCCATTGCCTACATCACCGTGCCCGAAAAAACAGGCCTGGTTTATTTTGCTTCCATGGCCGGTTCGGCCCTGGGGGCTTTTATTCCGGTTCCTTTGCTGCCCCTGCTGGGTGAAGGAAAACTCATCGTCATTGCAGCGGCAGGCGCATTGACGCCGGTCGCGCTACATATCCTGAAACCGCTGTATAAATGGCCCGCTATTTCAAAAAATCAACGCATGCACCGCAGCATTGGATTGGGATGCGGTCTTGCGATTATTTTATTTGCCGCTGTCATATTGACTTCAGCGGGCGGAAAATTAACTCAAGTTAAGCCCTCCCCTTACAAGGCCCTTTCTCAGATCCTTCAATTTCCCAATACTCAAACAGTCGCGACAACCACCGGCATCCGCGGCAGGATCGATCGGGTCAAGTCTCCCTACATCCGCTTTGCACCCGGCTTAAGCCTTAAATACATGCATGAATTGCCCGCACAACAGGCTGTTTTCAGAGACGGCGACAACCAGTATGTATTATACGATCTCAAGCATCGAAGTAATGCGATCCTTTTTGCAAAATACTTGCTATCCTATAGCGGATATCACCTGCACCCAAATCCTGAGAGCGTCCTGCTGATCGGCAGCGGCGGCGGTTCGGCCATAGCCTGCGCCGCTGCCGCCGGCGCACGGCAAATTTTCATTCTTGAACCATCCCCCCGGATTGCCGGGATTTTGCGCCGTCAATATTCCTATCAGGTGATCAACCTGAACCCGCGAGCCTTTCTGGCCCGCTCCCACAACACCTACGATATTATTCAAATCGAGAACTGGGGAGCCTCAATTCCGGGGGCCGCCGCGCTGGATCAGGAACATTTTTTCACCATTGAAGCCTTCACCGATTACTGGAATCATCTGATACCGGAAGGCGTCGTTATCATATCGCGCAAACTGCTGCTGCCGCCCTCGGATTCATTGCGTCTCTGGAGTGAAGCATACGAGGCCCTTGCGCGGACAGGTGCCGCGCACCCGGAAGATCACCTGGCAATGCTACGCAATTTCGACACCTTCACGCTGATTGTCTCAAAGTCGATCATAAATTTTAAAAGTATTATCGAATTTACCGGCAATCGAAACTTTGATCTGGTATTTCTCCAGGGCATGGATCCGGGAATGGCGAATCGATTTAATGTATTCGATAAGCCCTATCATTTTGAAGAAATAAACCGCCTTGCAGAGATGTACCGGTCCGGCCGGCAAGACATTTTTTTCCGCAACTATCTTCTCGATGTGGCCCCCCAGACGGACAGGCGGCCGTTTCCCGGAAGGTTCTTGAAGTGGTCCAAGGTTAAAATGCTTTACCAAAGTATGGGCAGTCGACTTTATGCTCTTTTTATGTCAGGCGAAATCGTGGTTTCAGTTGTCTTCATCGAAGCCCTCTTTATTGCGCTGTTTCTGCTCATCATTCCACTTTTTGTGGGCACACGCGGAACTCAGAAACCGAAACTTTCACAGGTCGCTTATTTTTTTGCGGTCGGCGCCGGTTTTATGTTTGTCGAGATTTATTTTATCAAACGATTCATAATTCTGATGGTCGATCCGGTAATCAGTTTCACGCTGGTGGTCGCCGGAATTCTGCTTTTTACAAGCCTCGCCGGAATATGGGTTTATAAAAGCTCCCGGCCTCGACTGCGCTTCTCACTGCTTCTGTTAATCATTGTTCTGGTGCTGGAAGCCGTCGTCTTCGAACTGTTGGTTGACCATATTCTAAAGATTTCCGCAGGTCTGCAGTACATAGTTGTGCTGCTCTTTTTATTGCCGGTCGGCTTCTTGATGGGACTGCCCTTCCCCCTTGGCATGCGCTACATTCTTAACACGCCGGTTCAGCGGGCATATGCCTGGTCGGTCAACGGCTGTGCCGCGGTGCTGACATCCATCGCCGCCGCCCAGGTTGCGATCAGTTGGGGGATTCCGCAAATTGCCGGGTTGGCGGCAGGGGCATATGTGTTGGCGTTGTTTTGTGGCGCCTATTCTTCATCTTCCTCCTCCCACTCCTCATAGACCCTTTTCCTGCGTCTCAGTAACCTGATAAACCCCAAAAACGTCAGGACGGCTGCCAGAAAAAAGAGGATGCCGTACATATTGTTGGCAAGGAAAACGAGCCAGCGCGGTGTGCTTTCAAGATAGTCGAGCCATTCTTTTTCCAGCCGGTCAATCGAAATGCCAAGGCTGTCCATAACAGCTTCTTCCACCGTATCACCGTTTTTGAAGTGCTCCAGCAGGTTCAGGATCGCGCTGTTGCCGTATTGCCTGTCAATATACCCGATCACACTTTTGCTTTGTTCATAGGCCAGCATCAATGATGCTTTGTCCCGGGGAAAATAATTGGTTAGTTTTTTGAAAGGTATGATGCGGCCGGACATGACGGCTGCATCAAGTCCGGATAAATTTTGGTTTACGAATAATTCTCCAATTCCATCACTGACCCATTGGCAAACACCTTCATCCAGCCATTTGGGCAGGTTTTCCCGGCGAATGTGTTGATGAAGCAGCAAATGACACAGTTCGTGCTTAAGGGTTATGCTGAGCGTAAAAGGGTGGATATTCATTCTGGAATAATCGATGACGATCAGATTTTTTTCAGGAACCGCAAAGGCGACAAAAAGGTTGTTGCCAGTAATTTTCTGAAATGCTTGGGTGTCTCCGACAAGAAGGACCTGAGGCCGGATGCCCAGACCCCAATTGAATAATTCTTCCAGCTCCAGCTTGATTTCCGGATAAATCCGAATGATTTCTCCGGCAGCGCTATCAAGGGGCGGGTCATAGATCACCACGATATTCGGGTCCTGCAGCACCAATTGTTGCGCCGAGGATATACACGGCAACAGGACAAGTGCAATGAACGTTATAAATGAACAAAGTCCTCTAAACATGTTGGACACCGGTTTTTATAACCTATGTTTCAATCTTGGTAAATGAATAGTTCAGAAGCTATTACAATGTGGGGTTGAATTCAATCCATTATTTTTGTTATTGATCCATCGGGCAAATAGGGGCATTATTAATGGAAGAATGGAAATGTGGAATATTGGAATGTTGGTGTATAAAAAGGTTAATGACCATTTTACAATAATTTTTCGGCACTGATGATATCTTTAACCTAAGAGGAATTAAGATTCTCATGCATATTCAGGTAGAATGTTATGCCGGATACCGGGGTGAAGAAACACCCCGTTGCATTCAAATGGCGACCAATAGAATCGAAGTCAGGGAAATTGTGGATCGGTGGCTGTCGCCGGATCATCGCTATTTTAAAGTCATAGGCAGTGATGATGCGACCTATATCATTCGCCACGACACGTCGGCATGGCAGTGGGAACTGGTATTTTATCAGTCGGCGGAAGGAATCACCCGCGTCAACAGCGAAAGCGGAGAAAGTTGATGATGTTGACCGCGGAATCTTTTCGACCGGCACCGTATCTGCGAAACGGCCACCTTCAAACCATTCTGGCCAGCAGTTCTTTCAGAGCCTGGGGTAAAAATCCCATGTGCGATGCCGCCCGTGAGATGATTGTTGAAACTTCCGGGAGTGTCCGACTGCTCGGATTTTATTCTCCTCAGAAATCCAAAAAGAGCAAGGGTCTTGTTATTTTATTGCACGGGTGGGAGGGCAGCGCCGCCTCCACTTACATTTTATGCACCGGAAATGCGCTGTACGGACGCGGTTATGATATTTTTCGACTGAATTTCAGGGACCATGGTGACAGCCAACATTTAAATCAGGGTATTTTTTATGCCGTGCTTCTTGAAGAAGTTTTCGAGGCGGTACGCCGGCTTTGCAGGAATGCTGAACAGAAACCGGCTTTTCTGACGGGATTTTCCCTTGGCGGCAACTTTGCCCTGCGGATTGCCCGCAAAATGCTTCAGACTCCGATTGCAAACCTGTGTCATGTAGCGGCCATCAGCCCGGTCTTGGACCCGGCCAAATCAACCGCCAGAGTCGATCAATATCCTTTGATTCGGGTATACTTTCTGAAAAAATGGATTCAGTCGCTGAAAAAAAAGCAGCAGCTGTTTCCCGCAATCTATGATTTTGGGGATGTGCTGTCCCTGAAAACCATCCAGGCGGTTACCGATCGATTGTTGCAAAAATACAGTGATTTTAATTCCGCTTGCGAATATTTCAGAGAATATTCTCTCTTAGAGAACGCCATTAAAAATTTATCGGTTCCCACCACAATTATTACCGCCAAAGATGATCCGATCATACCGGTTGAAGATTTTTATCAGCTTGAACTCAATCATCGCACCAATTTGGTCATTCACGCCTTTGGCGGCCATAACGGATTTGTAGATGGATTTTTTTTAAAAAGCTGGTATGAACAGAGGCTAGCGGATATTTTTGATGAAATAGTACAATAAGAGGAGGTAAAAAATGATTGACGATCAGCCCACTGAAATTTTAAAAAATGCCATCTTGCTCGAAAAAAGAGGCCAGGCATTTTACAGCAAAATTGCCGAGCAGACCTCCGGCCAGGCCATCAAGGAGTTTTTCGAGATGATGGCGGATGAAGAGGCCAAGCATATTAAGATTCTGTCCGAACAATTCAAAGCCTACCGGCAAAATAAAAAATTTGATCCGGGCGAATATGACGCTGACTACACCGGCAGTATTACACCCAGCGTGCTGACAAAGAAATTGAAGGCAGAAATGTCCGCCGCTGATTATGAGGCTGCAGCCATATCCGCGGCCATGTCCATGGAAGAAAACGCAATAAAGCTTTATTCGGAGCGGGCAGCAGCGGCAGATGATTCGAACGAAAAAGCCCTTTACCGATGGCTGTCTGATTGGGAGAAGCAACATCTGCATTTATTATCCGAAATTGATAAAGAACTTACCGAGCAGATCTGGTATGATAACAGTTTCTGGCCGTTTTAGCTGCTGATCGCAAAGCTGGCTCGCGGCTGGGAAGCCTGGAAGCTATGAAGCTGGGAGGCGCATAGGGAAATGAGCGGACCCGCGGTCCTTGAGGAGCGTTTCACTTTAGGAGCGCTTTGCTTGAGGGAACAGAAGAAAAGGACTGAGGGCTGAGGACTGAGAAGGAACCGTGGATGCCTGGTGTCTGGTAGGCTGTGGCATTGGTGTGTCGCCTCACCACTGATAGCTCATTGGGTGCGCCAAACGCCGATGGGTTGCCTGATTTATCGATAAGATACAATCCGCTTTTAACCTTTTACCTTTTTCTTTTTGCCTTTAACCTTATTCCCCACCTATGACACGGACGATCAACCTGCTAATATTGCTTATTTTTCTTCCGGCCGTCGACCCCGGCGGCCTTTTTGCCCAGAAGCAATGGCAATCTGTCAGCAATGACAATGGGGTCGCAATCTATTCCCGCAAGGTTGCCGGACATGAAGAATCTGAATTCAAGGGAATCACTGATATCAATCAACCCATTGAGGTGATCGGAGCCGTATTGGCGGATATCCCCGCTTATACCGCCTGGTTTTTTAAGTGCCGGCAGGCCAGAAAAATTCCGCAAGTTTCTTCAACGGCTTATAATTTCATGGTCTACATTGCCGCCGATACCCCCTGGCCGTTGTGGCCGCGTGACATCGTTTATACGATCAAAATAAAGATTGACATGGCATCAGGCAAAGTTGAAGTGCGCTGCAAGGCTGTACCGGAGCCCGTCGTTCCCATCCGGAAAGATCATGTCCGCATCACCGATTCCGAGCTTCAATGGGTTCTTGAAAAAATTGATCCGCATCGAACCAGGGTGATTCTTGCTAAGCGAACCGATGCCGGGGGATCCGTGGGAGGTTATTGGTCTGACTTAGGTAACCGGAAAACGATTTATCATTCCCTGATAAATCTGCACCAAGTCGCTGCCGACCCAAAATATGTAGCGCTTGGCAGGAAATTGAGCCACACATACGAGACTGAGTAGCAAGGACTGAGGACTGGCTTAAAGAGGAATCGGGCGATGGAAACAGATACACGCTCAGTCCTCAGTCCTCGGCACTCATCACTTTTCTATTTGATTGTCGATACGGCGCCGCTAAGCGCATATATAGCTTACGAACTACCGAAATACGGCACCAGCATTACCGGACACGGTGATTTTTCAAGAATTGTAACACCCACATAGTCCAGCCGGCCCATGGATGTTTTTTCTGAAAGTTGATGGCATCCCAGAACAATGAGATCGGCTGGAAGATTGCGGGCCAGTTTGCAGACCTCGAGTGCGGGGTCAGCGGGCAGGTATTTAAAGGTTACATGTGTCAAGCCGGCCGTAAAAGGCTCTATTTCAGCTCTGTAGCGTGCAGCCGTTTTCTTCTTTATTGCGACAAGTTCAGGGTCGTTTACGTCGGTGTTCTGCAGGAAATAATCCAGAGCATGGAAGATGTGAAGTTCGGCGTTACTTACCCGCGCGAGTTCTGCACTTTTTTTCAAAGCATCGATACCGGCCGGGCCGAATTTCAGTGCGACAAGTATTCGTTTAAACATCGAAAGCCTCTCCCTTCTTTTTTTCCATCTGGCAGGTTTCAGGTCCGAGGTTTCGATCAGTTCGAGAAGTCAATGGGTTGAGGTAGGTTTGAGTTGTCTTATGGCACTATCTCATGTATGGTGCCCGAAGGTTTCTATACCTTTTTCAAGCCATCGGAGTCAAACAATAATTGCAAAAGTTCAGACGCAAAGGCACAATGTCTTAGGTTTCAGGTTTCAAACGTTAGCACAAGACTGACTCAGGAGATGGATATGCATCTTCCTTTCCCGTTCGAATCCATGCTTGCATTCGGCACTCTGTCCATCATGCTTTTAATGGGTGTATTGCTGAGAGCCAAGGTAAATTTCTTTCAACGATTTCTCATACCCAGTTGTCTGATCGGCGGCGTGATGGGCCTTATTTTGCTGAATACCCGCCTGATAAATTTGCCGGCATCGCATATGGAAACATTCGCCTATCATTTCTTTAATATTTCATTTATTTCGGTAGGATTGACCGATGACGGGAATCGAACTACCGCTTCAAATCCCAAAAAAGGATTGCTTAAAGGGTCATTATGGATGGCGCTCACGCAATCCGTGGTCTTCCCGCTTCAGGCAATTATCGGCGGCGTATTTATGTCAATTTTCGGTTTTTTCGGATTAAAGCTTTTCCCGACCTTTGGTTTTTTTGCGCCTTTAGGTTTCAATGAAGGCCCCGGCCAGGCTTTGTCATTCGGAAAAGTATGGGAAGGCATTGGCTTTGAGAATGCTGCAACGATCGGTGTGACTTTTGCGACGATCGGTTTTTTCTTTGCATTTTTTGTCGGAGTCCCACTGGTCAATTGGGGTATCCGGAAAGGACTTGCCGCCCACACGCTCAAGGAATTGCCGCGGGATTTTATAACAGGTATTATAGATAAAAAACACGAACCCCATTCGGCCGGCATGTTAACCATGCATTCCGCCAACATCGACACGCTGGCCTTCCATGCGGCTCTTGTCGGGTTGGTGTATGTCGCAACATATGCCTTTGTCAGGGCTCTGGGCAGCCTGTTTGCACCGGACGTGGCTTCCATGTTATGGGGGTTTTTCTTCTTTTTTGGATTAATTTTTGCGTTTGGTGTAAGATGGCTGATGAAAAAAGCCGGCGCAAATTACCTGATCGACAAGGGCATTCAACGACGGATAACCGGCTGGTCAATCGATTTTCTGATCGTATCCACAGTTATGGCGATTCAACTGCAGATTGTTTGGAAATACGCCGTACCGATTCTATCGATTTCTCTAACCTGCGGGGTCCTCACGACAGCCGTGGTGGTTTTCCTCGGCAGGCGACTTTGGGACTACAATCTTGAAAGAACCGTTGCGATATATGGAACGGTGACCGGAACGGTATCGTGTGGACTCTTATTGCTCAGAATCGCGGATCCTGAATTCAAATCACCCGCGGTAATTGAAGTCGCCGTTATGAACGTAATTATGCTGGTACCCCTGGCACCGTATCTGGTCTTGGTGAATGCCCCGGTCTGGTGGGATTGGAGCATCGCTTTAACAGTTCTAGTATTCCTGGGCGCCATGGTGCTGGCCCTGATTCTTTTGAAAGTACTGAGACTTTGGCAGACGCCCGTAAAAATGAAGATTGAAGATTGAATATTTAAGGAATTCTATCAATCTTATATAATGAAATAGACTAATATCGATGATATCGACAGTAACCTCTGAGGAATGTTAATTTTGAAAGATCAAAATGCGCTGGACAATGAAATCAACCGGCTGCGAAGCGAAAAAGCCGCTCTCCAGGTCCAGAGCCGGTTGCTGGAAAATTTTGTAAATTTTGCTCGATCTTCGGCAAAAGAACGGGTGCTGACGCGACTGCTGCAAAAAACGTTGGAAATATCGGCGGAATTAACCGGTGCGGATAAAGGCAGTCTGTTTCTGCTGGATGCGGACGGTGCGGTAACCGACGGTATTCTGACCCGCGTTGACCCGACGCCGGAGCAGCGCTCCAAAATAATTGGACAGGTTTTTGACAAAGGTCTCGCCGGCTGGGTAAGACGCAATCATAAAGTGGGATTAATTGTCGACACCCGCAACGATGACCGCTGGGTGAATCTGCCCAATCAGCCATACACGGTCGGGTCGGCCCTGGCTGTGCCGATTCTCAAGGGTGAAGGTTTGCTGGGTATTATAACCCTGCTGCATGATCAACCACAGCATTTTAACCAGGATGCCGCTAATTTGATGCAGATAACCGCCGCCCAGATCGGCAACGCCCTTGAAAACGCGAGACTCTACTCCAAACTGGATGAATCGTACCGGTCTCTGGAGAAGGCCAAATTGAAGATTGAAGCGTATTCAAAAGCCCTGGACAATGAGATGGAAAAGGGCAAAAAAATCCAACGGGATTTTTTGCCCCGAGAAGTACCACGGGTTGCGGGATGGGAGATAGCCGTCTATTTCCACCCCGCCCGGCAGGTATCCGGTGATTTTTACGACGCGTTTATGCTGCCGGAGAATTTGCTCGGCCTGGTAATCGCCGACGTATGTGACAAAGGCGTCGGATCGGCCCTTTTTATGGCACTTTTTCGCAGCCTGATCCGTGTTTTTTCCGGTAAAATCAATTTGCAAGGCGTATTCGTACCCGGCTCCACCAAAACTGAACCCAATTCACATGGAGATTATCTTTATGAAGCTCTGAACGCCGTTTCACTTACCAACGATTATATTGCCGAGGAACACGGCGAGGAAGGCATGTTTGCCACTCTGTTTTTTGGAGTTTTAGATCCGCGGACTGGAAAAATGGCGTATGTCAACGGCGGACACGAACCATTGCTGATCGTTAATCAGTCCGGCGTCAAAGAAAGCCTTAAAAGCACGGGACCGGTCGTAGGCATGCTGCCGGCAATGGAATTTCAGGTAAAGCAGGTCGGAATTGCGCCCGGAGACATCTTAATCGGCTATACGGACGGCGTGACGGAGGCAATGTCACCCCAGCAGAATTTATTTGGTAAAAAACGATTCCTGACCCTGCTAGAAAAACCGGCATTAACGGCACCAAAATTAATCGACCAGATAAAACTCGAGCTATTCAACCACATCGACAATGCCCCGCAGTTTGATGATATTACCATGATAGCAGTACACAGGGAAGCCTCGAAATGAAGATTGAAGATTGAAAATTGAAGATTGGTGGAAGTCGCTTCGCTCCGTCAAATTGAAAAAGTGATGAGTGCCGAGGACTGAGGACTGAGCGGGTCGCTGTTTCCATCGCCCGATTTCTCTTTAACCCAGTCCCCAGTCCTCAGTCCTCGTTACTCAGTCCTGAAGAGTGTCCTTTCTTTGATATTCGCTTTTTTGTCCTTTCAGGAGAATATTATGAATCAAACTAAGTATTCCCACTTATTAGCTCCTTTGGACCTCGGTTTCACGCAACTCAAAAACCGGGTTCTCATGGGATCGATGCACACCGGACTCGAGGAGGCCCCCGGCGGGTTTGAGCGCATGGCGGCCTATTATGCCGAACGGGCCGCAGGCGGCGTCGGTCTGATTGTTACCGGAGGGGTGGCGCCAAACGAAGCGGGATGCGTTGCCCCCGGCGCCGCCAAGCTGAATACGGAAGCAGAAATGGAAAATCATAGGATAGTGACACAGGCTGTCCATGGGCAAAACGGTAAAATTGCCCTGCAGATCCTTCATACAGGACGCTATGCCTTTCATGAAAAACTGGTGGGCGCATCAGCGATCAAAGCACCGATCAATGTTTTCAAACCCCGGGCACTCACCGAAGCGGAAATATTGGAACACATCCGGGATTATGCAAATTGTGCCTTTTTCGCCCGGCAGGCCGGCTACGACGGTGTGGAGATCATGGGATCTGAGGGGTATCTGATCAACCAGTTCATTGTAGCAAAAACCAACAACAGAACCGATCGATGGGGCGGCAGTTTTGATAACCGCATTCGATTACCCGTGGAAATCGTGCGTCGGACCAGAGAAAAAACCGGCTCCGATTTCATAATTATATACCGCCTTTCGATGATTGATTTAGTCAAAAACGGAAGTTCCTGGGAAGAAGTTGTCGAGCTGGCCCAAAAAGTTGAACAGGCCGGAGCAACGATCATCAATACCGGGATTGGCTGGCATGAAGCCAGGGTGCCCACCATTGCCGCGATGGTGCCGCGAGCGGCGTTCACCTGGGTGACGGCCAGACTGAAAGGTCTGGTTTCCATACCTATGGTAACCAGCAATCGCATTAACACACCGGAGATCGCTGAAAAGGTATTGGCCAGGGGCGATGCGGATATGATCTCCATGGCCCGGCCGCTGCTGGCCGATCCGGATTTTGTAATAAAAGCGGCCGAGGACCGGGCCGATGAAATCAATACCTGCATCGGGTGCAACCAGGCCTGTCTGGACCACATATTTTTCGGCCAAATAGCGTCCTGTCTGGTAAATCCGAGGGCCTGTCATGAAACCGAGCTTCAATATCTGCCGACGGATGCGCCCAAAAAAATTGCCGTGGTTGGTTCCGGCCCGGCCGGCCTCTCATTTGCAACGGTTGCGGCCTCAAGAGGACACGCTGTTTCTCTGTTCGAGAAAAGCGACACGATCGGCGGACAGCTGAACATGGCCAATCAAATTCCCGGAAAAGAGGAATTTAACGAAACCATGCGTTATTATAAAAAGCAGCTTGAGTTGAGCGGTGTCGACCTTCGCCTGGATACGAAGGCTACGACGGCGCAGCTCATTGCCGAAGGATATGATGCGGTCATCCTGGCCAGCGGTGTCATCCCGCGCAAACCGGAAATCTCCGGAATCGATCACCCCATTGTCTTGAGCTATGTGGATGTTCTGCGGCGTAAGATAGCGGTCGGCAAACGGGCTGCCATCGTGGGAGCAGGCGGCATCGGTTTTGACGTGGCCGCATACATCACCCATCCGGCGGGTGTTTCAACCAGTCTCGATCGGGAGGCATTTTTGAAAGAATGGGGGGTCGACATGGGCTATCATTTTCCGGGCGGCCTTACACCAAGCCGCCCCCCGGTGCCCTCTTCCGGACGACAGGTTTATCTCCTGCAGCGCAAACCTACCAAAATGGGTGAGACCTTGGGCAAGACCACCGGCTGGATTCATCGCATAACCCTTAAGCAGCGCAATGTCACAATGATAAACGGCGTCACCTACGATAAAATTGATGATGCCGGTTTGCACATCACCCTCAAAGGTGCGCGCGAGGTTTTAGCGGTCGACACGGTCATAATCTGCGCCGGGCAGGAACCGCTAAGGGATTTAAAGGATGAATTAGAAAACCAGGGAATGCCAATTCACTTAATTGGCGGAGCAGATCTGGCCGTCGAGCTGGATGCCAAACGGGCCATTGATCAAGGAGCCAGGCTGGCGGCAGAAATTTAAAAAGCGAACCGCAGAATATCGAATAACGAATATCGAAGGGTTGAATCGCTCGCGCAGCGCAGACGCTTGCGCCGCGTGTTGCTCAGTCTAATGAAAAAGTGCTGAGGACTGAGCTAGTTGCTGCTTCCATCGTCCCAATTCTATTTAACTCAGTCCTCAGTCCTCGTTACTCAGTCCTGACAAGCGTCTTTCCTTCGACATTCATTATTCGACCTTCGATATTCTGCTGTTCTGCGGTTCGCTTTTCATCTGTTTTTCCACACGGGCGCTTTTTTCTCAAGAAATGACTGTATCCCACCCTGTGCATCTTCTGCTCCCATATTCATCGTAATGGTGTGCTTGGCATAATGCATGGCAGCGGCATCCGGCTGGTCCACCTGTGCATAGAACCCCTGTTTGCCGATCGCCAGAACAAACCGGCTGGCTTCGGCAATCTGATCGGCCAGGGTTTCGGTTTCGGTTTCCAAGGCATCCAGCGGCACCACTCGGTTTACCAGCCCCAGTTCTTTAGCCTCTCCGGCCGGAAGATAGCGACCCGTCAATAACATCTCAAGAGCAGCTTTGCGCCCGATAGCCCGGGTGATGGCCACCATTGGCGTCGTGCAGAACAAACCAATTTTAACGCCCGGTGTGGCAAAACAGGCGCCTTCTTCAGCGATGGCCAGGTCGCACCACGCAACCAGCTGGCACCCGGCGGCAGTGGCAATACCTTGCACCTGAGCGATAACCGGCTGGGGGATTTCATGGATCATCTGCATCATTCTGGTACACTGATCAAAAACAAATTTATACTCTTTGACCCCTCCATCGATCATCTCGGCCAGATTATGTCCGGCACAAAAATGATTTCCGGCTGCTCGAATGACGAGCACGTTTATCGATTCATCCAGCGCAACCTCATCCAACACATGAATAATTTCACCGATCATTCTCGTTGACAATGCATTTACTTTTTTCGGATTGTTCAGGGTCAGATAGCCGACCGATCCTTTGGTGGTGTACAAAATTTCTTCGTAGGCCATATCAATCTCCCTTTTATTTGATGCTGGATGCGCGATGCTGGTTGCTGGATACTTGATCCTGGATGCTGGTTGCTGTTAGAAACCTTATAATTTCAGAGCCGAGTTGGAGTCAAGTTAAATGCATCAGGCAACAATAAAGAAACAAGGCGGGAAGCGGGAGATTGTCGGATGGGGTCCCATTTAAAAATCCGCCTGCGCGGATTTTTAAACGGGAAATAGTTTACCAGGTTTGCTAGTAAAGGTTTGTTGTGCTGTATTATTTTAATTTCCGGCCCTGCCGTCGTCACAGGGCTCACCCAGATCATCGAGCCGCGAGTGTTCGGCTGTGGTGCTGGTCTCACACACCGGCAGTGGCCCGGCCTCTTGCATGGGTTTGCCGCAACATTCCGCAGATTGAGCTTCTTCAGCACTTAATTCCGCTTGTTTTCCGCAGTTTGCACATTCGTAACTCTTCTTTTCTGCCATGAATTCCTCCCTTGATATTAGAATTTAGGTTTGTGTATTTAGTGGCAAAATATTATTTTTCGGGTTTATTCAGGCCATATATTGAATCATCTCGTTAATTTTAATAAATTCTAAATTTCCAGCCTTCCATTATTCCCGATGTGAGCGCAGCGAGCTGAGTTCAAGTTGTCCACTACCATAAGCAATTTAGCCGAGAGTGTCAAGCACGTTTCGCCGGCACACAGGGCAGCGTCATTTATGCTTGTACTAAACTGATTTTAGCAAAATTACCACTTGTTTAGAATTTACTTTGACATTGTCCTGAACCGGCACTGCTCCCTAATTTGACAAGCGGAAATTATTAGGCCATATTATCAGGCCATAGTGGTTCGGGCAGCACTTTCCAGGAAAAACCTTTTTTGGTTCCGCCTGGTCCGAGTTGCAGAGGAAAGGTATGAAACTTACCTATAAAATTTTGTTATTATACGTCGGCGTCAGTATTTTAATTCTGGCGTCCATCGGCACTTTTCTGTCCTACAAAATGCAGGCAACCATTTTCGAGCGCATCTACGATGACTTCCAGAATCAACTGGCGCATGTCAATTTTGCACTAGCAAGCGCCATCAAAGGCGTCGAAACGGATCTGGCGACGATCGCGGCAACCGACGTGGTGCGTTCGCGCAATGACTCCGACTTCACGAATTTTATTGAGGCCGATCCCGAAACCTTTCAATACCATATCGGAAAAACGGAGCAAAGTATCATTAAAACCTTCAACGACTATAGAATGCATCATCCATATGTAAACTCCGTTTACATGGGTCGGGAAAACGGCAGTTTTGTGCGTTCCCACAAACGGAATCGCCCGACAAAATACGATCCGAGACTCAGACCCTGGTATGTACTGGCAAGAGAAAACCCGGGCAAAATTATGATAACCGACCCCTATCGGTCGGTCACCTCGCCTGATATCAACGTCGG
>Ga0307426_1001459_pt1 | contig 15595 bp, 15 predicted proteins | sample SalMarWE160340MG_FD_202165 | JGI IMG/M metagenome (GOLD analysis project Ga0307426, IMG submission 202165) | Salt marsh sediment microbial communities from the Plum Island Ecosystem LTER, Massachusetts, United States - WE1603-40 | ecosystem: Environmental > Aquatic > Marine > Intertidal zone >... | reverse complement strand
GAGAGGGAGAGGGTGAGGGTAAACATACGTTCACATATAAACACGCTCACCTCTTCTTACATCTTCTCCCCATCCCCAATAATATACGTACCGCGTTAATGCTTCCTTGTAGGGGGACAATCCGGTCAGTGAAATGACTTTCCACGATCATACTCAACTATAAGATTATTAACCACAGCGGCCCCGAAAAAAACTCGGTTGACATCATAACTTAACCGGGATTAAAATTAGGCAACGCCGATGGAACGGAGACAATTTCTAAGCGTAATCGTAAAGGCGGTCGGACTCACAGGACTCGTGAAGTCATACGGGTTCGAGGGGGCGGTCGCATGGGCGGAGGACAAGGCAAAGGTGACGCCTTCTCCTTCACAGGGGGTATGGACAAGCAAGCAGCCGGTCCTGAATACGAACTCAAACGTCATCCACTGGCCCAACCCCGGACTTTACAAGGCCGACGACTACAGGGTAGCGCCGCAAAATTCCAGAACAATCGACACCGACGAGTGGGAAAAGTACATTGAGGGGGACTCCAAATACAGGTTCGACAAGCGGAGGAGCGGCGTTATATATGAGAATCTGGCGCTCCGGGAAATAGTGACAGAGGACGAGAGCGCCGGCACCTTTGACAAGGATAGCCTCAACAAGAGCATTGAAGTTCTTACGGTCGCCGTGAGCGATCTGTCCCAGTCCCGTAACTGGAGGCTTTACGACCTGCTCGAAAGGCTAATCAGCCTCAAGCACGAGGACAGCCCGGAGAAGGCGCGGATCGAGTTTATCGAGGTAATGAAGGCATTGAAAGCGTCTCCGGCGTGGAAGACTCGCGACCCTCTCTCGCGCGCGAACGATAGCGGTAAATTCAGCAAGTGGCACGCGAAGACGGTTGATAAACAGTACGCGCAGTATAGAAAACAATTAATAATCAGGGTAAAATCTGAAAATGGACTAGTATAAATTTGTCGAATCTTCTAAATTATAAGATACTCAAATTTTTGAGCAATGAGATTATTCTCTTCGACAAGCAGTCCTTTAAGCTAATATCCGGCCGCGCCCTACGCGCGGCCTTTTTATTGCCGCTTCTCGCCATCACATTCGTATACTCCTCAAGCGCCGCCGATACATATTCGTGCACGGTGACAAAGATCATAGACGGCGACACATTCAGGTGTACCGAGCAGAACGGAAAAGAAATCAGCGTAAGATTGACGGGTATAGACACGCCCGAGCTCAACTACCATCCGAAGACGGCCAAGCACGCCGCCCGTACCGGGACTGACGCCGTGTTTCTGCATGAGATAGCCGAAAGCGCGAAGAAGTTCGCGGAGAAAATCATACCACCGGGTAAAACTGTTCGTCTGGAGCTCGATATCGACCCCAGGGACGGTGGCGGCAGGACGCTCGCCTACGTTTGGCTTGAGGACGGCAGGATGCTGAACGAGGTCATTATGAGCGAAGGCCTGGCCCTGCCCCTGACCATTTACCCGAACGTAAAATACCGCGAGCGCTTTTACCACGCACAGACGGAAGCCATGAGAAACAGCCGCGGCATATGGGCTGACTGACGGGATTCATCATCCCGGTTTCCGCTCAATCCCCACTTACAGATTCATACCCTCCCCCGCCTTGCATCTTTCCCCCTTCCCTAATATCATATTAGTCTGAATTCTCTGAACCGCTCATGCCCGCACAAATGAAAAGACTATCCGCGATAATCCTTACCTTATTAATATTGCTCACTGCGGTATCGTGCTCGCGGGACAAATCCCCTGACTTCAGGACAGTCAGGTGGGGCATGTCCAAGGAGGAGGTGAAGAAGGCAGAGACCGCCGAGCTCATGAACGAAGGCAACGACATACTCACCTACAGAATCACGGGCGGTCCCGCCTCCGTCGAAGCGGTCGTCACCGTCGAAAACGAATCAGGCGGGGAGGAAGCTCCCGTCACGCTCGAGCTCGAGCGGCCGGGATACGAGTACGACCTGCTTTACGTGTTCGGTAACGGCAAGCTCGGCATGGCGGTCGTTCACCTGCGCGAGACGCTTCCCGAGCCGAAGCAGTACATCGCGCTCCTAAAAGAGAAGACGGAAGAGATATCGGGGACGATGGGCGAGCCCGCCACCGGCGTCGCCGAGTACGGCGACTTCAAGCCGAAGCAGGACCCCTACTCGACTCCGGGTGAAATCTGCGACGGAAAGTACGCGCTCCGCCACTTCTGGCCGACGAAAGACAAGCGCACCAACGTCTCGATCGAGCTCGACGAAAAGAAGTTTACGGAAAGCTCAGACTGCAACCTTTCAGTATTTTACGAGAGCGTCGATTATCCCATAGACCCCGGGCTTTCGGACCAGCTCCACGAGCTGCTTTAGGCTTACGTGCCTGAATATCACCGTTCGTCCTGAGCCTGTCGAAGGACGTCGCATTTCTCGTCCTTATATCGAACAGAGCAAGAAAAGCCGTAACAGAACTTCCCCCTTCCTTATCACTAAAACTTGCGGTTATAATTACCCAGTCTTAACTTTCTTTTATCATTAGAAACGCATCAGCTGGAGGAATGAAAATGAAATACAGAAAGTTTGTTCTCGGAATACTCATACTGGTCGTCGCGTCCTTCGGACTCGCCGGCGGATGCAGCAACAACTCGAACAACAACATACCGCCGGAAATACGCGCAATATTCGACAAGCCCCTCTACGACGGAGGCATATGGGGTCTTCGCGTGACCGACCTCGAAACCGGAAAAGTACTGATAAACCTGAAACCGGACTATCACTTCTTTATCGGCTCCGTCCGCAAGGTCTTCTCCGTAGGCGAGCTGCTTAATGAAATAGGCGCCGGGCACGAGTTCGTAACGCCCGTCTACACTCAGGGCGACGTGGGCGAAGGCGGCGTACTCGACGGCGATCTAATTCTCGTCGCATCCGGCGACCTGACGATGGGAGGCAGAACGCTGCCGAACGGACAGATCGCTATCTCCGATTTCGACCACAACGAGGCGGATTCCCTCGGCAACGCCGAGCTTACGTCCCCGAATCCGCTTCAGGGATACATCGCGCTCGCCCAGCAGGTAGCGGACGCGGGAATTACGCAGGTGGACGACGTTGTCATAGACGACAGACTTTTCGTACCTTATGAATTCAGGGAAGAATTTGATATAAGACCGATTTTCGTGAACGACGACTGCGTTGATCTCATAATCAACCCGACTACGCCGGGCATGCCCGCGTCTGTGGACTGGCGGCCAATGTCGGCGGCATTGGGCGTGGACAACGAGCTTGAAACGAGCGCAGCTGGAACGGACTACACGCTCGAGCTCGATCCCGAATTACCGCAGTGCATAGGGACTCCGGGATGCACGGCGGCCATAACGGGCGACCTGCCGGTCGATTTCATTCCGCCGCTTACGAATTCATTCCCGCTCATCCAGACCTTCCGCATTGTGGAGCCGCAAAACTACGCGCGCACAGTGTTTATAGAGGCGCTCGAAGACGCGGGAGTAACGGTCCTTGCCGATACGGTAGCGGAAAATCCCGTTGGCAAGCTGCCGCCCAGGGACTCGTATTCCGAGCAGGATCTGGTCACGACACTCGTATCGCTCCCTTACGGCGACTACGCCAAGCTCATACTCAAGGTGAGCTACAACATCGGCGCGGACACGAGCCTTATTCTCTACGGGCTCACGCAGGGCGTGGACAACATGGACGACGCTCTCGCAATTGAGAGAGACCAGCTCATAAACATCCACGGCATCCCCGGTGATAAATTCTTGTTCTTCGACGGGAGCGGAGGAGGAAACACTTTCGCCACGAATCCCGCGGTCACGAAATGGCTTACGATCATGACCGAAAGCAGCGGCTTCGACGCGCTTTTCGACGGACTCCCGATACTCGCTGTAGACGGCTCGCTCGCGTTCGTTACCGACTTCCAGAGCGACCCTACCCTCGCCGGGGCGACCGGCCAGGTGCGTGCAAAGACAGGAACTTACGCGGACGGATCGACAGGGGAGCTGATTCTTAAAGGGCAGGCGCTCGGCGGATACATAGACGCGAAGAGCGGGCGGCGTCTGGTTTTTGAAATGGCAATAAACGAGATACCGATTGCAAGCATCGAAGAGCTGCTTCAGGTGTTTCAGGACCAGGGCACTATCTCCGCAATCCTGTGGCGTGATTATTAAACACAGAAATCGTGTAAACCGCGATTGCTTACGGGTTTTCTTCCATTGATTTATGAATACGAATAGAATTCCTCCCCCTGTCAGGTGGAGGATTGAGGCAGGGGGTATATTCACTCTTCACTCGTCGCATGCCGAAAATCCGCACGGCAATCTCGTCTTTTCTGCATTTCGGTTCCTCCTTTTTGTAAAGGGAGGTCAGGAGGGATTTTATCTTTTATTTTGCCATTAGGAGACGTAAAACGACGCAGCTACCTACTCCTCAAGTTCCGCATATTTTTCCAAACAAAAACCCCGCGCCCTCCTAGAGGGAAAACGCGGGGCCTCATCGTTTCTATTCTATATGAATTTATATTTTTACTACTGACCGCAGCAGCTGCCCTTCCTCCTGCGCATGACAAAGAACACGCCGACGAGCAAAAGCCCCGCCACTGCCCCAACAATCCCCCACTCGGAAAGAGTTGGTACAGGCAAGGACACTAATTCCCGTTCAAACCCCATGCCTCCGAATCGGGTTACCAATCCGACGCCGTCTGCGGAGCCCGTAGGACTCGCCACGTCCTGGGAAAACACTCGGCCTATTACGCCGTCCGGATCCAGTGTAGAGTCGAAATTCACAAAATTACCCAGGTTGACACAAGCCGGTAGCCTTATGTCCACGAGCAAGTTCCCGAGCGCGGGATCAAACTCGAAAGTATTTTGGAACGGTATATTTACGACAAAGGGGCACACCGCTTGCGAACAGTCAGGCGCGGAAATCGTGAGGTCACCCGACCATATCACCTTTTCATCGGGTCCAACGTTATCCGCGAACGTACCGCTTAGTGTGTCCGGCGCAGCCTGTGTCGTGGACATTGTTATCATCACGCCCGTCAACATAGTCGGCGGGAATCCGGGGTTGTTCACGAGCGTGTTTCCCAGACGAAAGCTCATGGTATTGATAACGGCAGAACCTATCTGACCTCCCAAATAAACCTGCTGGTATCTTGCACTGGGTATGGACAAATTACCTCAATTAAACGGATATGTGTTGTTTCCCGGCGCGTCAACGTTCGTAAAAGCACGAGGCACCACCACGCTTGACTGTGCAAACGCCACGGAAGGCAATATCAATGATACGGATACGAACAAAACTGCTGCGAATATTCGACGACATTGTCTCATCATCCTGTTCCTCCTGTATATCCTCACAACTCCCTGCAAACATTGGTACAAGCCCATTCTACAATGAACGTCATGTAAAGTCTATAATGTTTTAGTAGTATTTATTAAAGTTAATGGAGAGTTAACATCAGCAAACGGTCTGTTAGATAATAAATAATCATCATATTCCCGCGATTGTTTCCTGACTCTATCTTATATTACTTACAATGTATAAATTTCCTCCCCCTGCCAGGGGGAGGATTGAGGTGGGGGTGTAGCTATTCATCCCATCCTTTGGAGTTCACATAAGCTCCGCGTAACGTTAACACGCCTGTCTTTTTATAACGGTAGTCAGGTAAAATGTAGGAAGCCCGTAAAGGAGGATGGAGAGATGAGCAGAGAAGCAATCGCGCTCGTAATCGGCATAGTCATAGGGGTCGTACTGTCGTTTATTGTTTATTCCGTTAGCGGCAGGAGCGGCCGGTACAACCTCCTCGCCTCTTCCGACGGCTCGGTCGTCCACAAGATAGATACCGAGACCGGAAAAGTATGGGCGAAAAGCTCATACGTGGAAATTGACCCCGACGGTCAGCCCGTGACTATCTGGTACTGGGAAGAGCTTTCGCTCGACAGGCCGGGGGCAGCCGAGCTCGCCGACGAGGTCGAATCCAACACCGCCGAAGCTCGCAACGAAGAGCTTGAGCGCATGAAAGAGGAAGCCCGGGAGAGAGCCGCTCTTAAGGAGAAGCGCCTCGGCGAAATATACAAGATGTGCGGAGAGGACACGGACTGCGCTGAGGAAAAGTGTGCCGTGGGGTTTAAAGGCGGGCACGACCCGGAGTGGACGTCCCACTGCGTCGAGGAGCTTAAGAACCGTATAGCCGACGTAATCATTCAGCAGTGCCGCGGCGACGCCGGATGCATCAAGACCTACTGCGTCAACAAATACAACAATACCTACCCCGCCGTGAGCGACTGCGTGAGCGAGATAAACCAGCGGAACTCGGAAAGCGGAAATTAGCGTTTCAACTCCCTGCATAACAGAGGAGCCCCCTGCTCGGACGAGCATCGGTTAGCCCCGCGCGATCGACAACATACCGGAATCACTTCGCAATTACTTTGCCAAATTTGCCAAAAGTGTAATATAATTCTGCAGTCAGGAGGGGAACGTATAATTGCATAACTGCACCGGAGAAGGGACTCTAGGATATGGAACCGAAATCAATAAAGCTGGGCGACCTGATATTCGTCCTGGACGACGTCAGCCTCGTAATGAGCGGAGAGATTATCTGCCGTTTCCACCTGAGCCACAAGCACGAGCCGGACGAGACCCTGGTCGAAATGTCCGGCGAGCTAAGTGACGATGGCCGGCTAGAAGTCCTGTGCCGTACTCCACTCACTCTCAGACGCTTTAATATAGTCTCGACCTTCCTGCACCTCTATGAATTAAACATCGTCCGGTTCCTGCGGGAATCAACCAAGGGCATGACGCCCTATATGTTCAAGGTTCCGATGTCCTGACCTTGCTTGGGACAACCGCGCGGTTAACAGACATAGTCACGTCCGCGAGTCGTTCGTTCTATTCCCGAGATTTTCGTTTCTCCGGTTCCGGCGGGTCCGGTCTCAGATAAACTATGAGGCAGCCAATACAAATCCCGAGTCCAATTATCGGATATTTAAGCGCTACAACCGCAGCCACTCCGAAAAGGCACAGTGTCGCGATCGATCGGAAGTGCATTATTTTGCGCACCGCCGGTGAGACCTCGCCGCCGGGAGCTCGATCTACAAGCTCCCATATCAAACAGATATAAGTCGCGTTCACGAGAAAGAAAACAGCCGCGTAAAAGGCGACCGGCTGCGGCGCAAGCTCGCTTACAGCCATCCAGGCGGTGGAAAGAGGAAGCAGAGACATTGAAAATAAATGCGCGAAGTTGAACCACAGTAGACGAGGGGTGGCCTCGCCTGCATAACGCATGAGATAATGGTGGTTGGTCCAGACAATTGCGATGAATAAATAACTTACTGCATAGCTAACCCATGTAGGCCACAGCAACAAAAGCGCCTTAAAAGTAGGAACCCCGGGTGGCCGCAGTTCCAAGACCAGCACTGTAATAAGGACGGCAAAAACGCCGTCAGAGAACGCGCCCAGTCGTTCGGGCGTTGCTTTGCGGAGCACGCTCATGTCGCTTTTGGTTTAACACCTCTCTCAATAGATTGCCATATGTGTCGTTGGAGGGGATCGTGGTACTCGACCGTCTGTCTGTGCTAAAAGTCGCGTTTATCCGGGTAACCGCTTTCATCTTATCGGATGTCCATATGACCGTAATGCCGCCATCCGCTCATTCACGGCGTGTATGAATCATTAACAAGAGATCTTACTGCATTTAACACAATCCCCCCACACCAGGTTGGATTTCAGCAGGATGCATGATCGATGCAGTGAATTCCGCGGTTATCGCCGGACGTCCGTTTACGCACACGCACTCCACACTTGGAATCCCGGTACAAAGTAAACGCCTGACAGCCTCAATTCGAGAGCGGTCGCAATCACTCACAACTTGGAGAGTGTCCGTATACCCGAATTAAGCGTCGCTATGCGTGTCACTTCGTCAATGGATGAGAAAAGCGGGCCTCCATTGATGACGATGGCCGCCTTGAGCCTAAGCGCGTGCACAGCGAAGCCGCATGGGTCGAACTCGATCGGCATTTAGCCAATAGACCGCGGCCCTCCCTGTACAGTATGAATCAGGTTCTCAATAAACACTGCGCCGTATCGAAGAGGGCGAGTCCGGGTCCATGAGATCGAGCCTGTTCTGCTGGTTCTTATCGGCGGTTAAGGGGAGGAAATTGTTATCGTGTAATAACACAGAGATAGAAAAAACATTCGTTGAGCGACAACTAAGGATAAGGGCGTTCATTAAATATATAAGAGAGAAGGTTGGAAAGTTTGCGAATATTCAAAAAAAACCCTCCCCCCTCCTTAACTACTAATAATGAGGGGTGAGGGTTGAGAAGGGGATATTCAATATTTATTATACCCAGAATTAACAAATAGACTAGTACAATTTGCTTCGTCAATAAAAATCATAATACAGCTTAACTTGCTATATCTAATCAGAATTTTCAGCGCCTCACGAGCTCCTGAATTCTTGATATTATCGATTGATAACAGGATATTATGTGACTTTTAGATTAAGGAATACATAATATCCCACCGAGGGAGACTGAAAGCCGGGAACGTCGGGCATAATTTCGAGAAGGCGGCTGAGCTCATGTTGTCATTGCACGCCTCCGAAGTTCCGCATTACCAACATCTCAGTGGATTCTTTCCGTTGTCCTGAGCGCAGTCGAAGGGTGTCAGAATGCAAAGCCCCACAACCATGGCAACCTCTCTTTTTCTTTCCCGACACTATAGAATTGGCGTTAGGAAAATCGGGAGATAACGCTTGAAAAATGTTTACGAACTGTCCGCCCCGCCGCACCCGATGGCCCTGTCGGCACAGCCCGAAGGATCGGAGCCCATCATGCAGAGCGTATTGAAATACGTGCACATACTGTGATCAGTTTCTATATCGTCAAGGTTGTTCAGACCATAAGTAAGCAGGTCTGCGCCTATCGTAAGCAGGTCGCAGTCATCCGCGGCGAAATCCGGCAGCGGCGGGAGCGCCACGCCGAATGTGATTTCATGCTCTCCGCTCACGTGCTCGTACATAAAGTCCGTGCAGTCGAGTCCGAGCGGCGGGAGCTTAGGAACGAGATCGTTCGTGTTGACTACCCTCCAGCTCACACGGTTCGAGCTGTACTCGCCCTCGTAGGTGCTGACAAAATCACTGTTACCAACCGCGGGGCCGGCGAAGCTGTACATGAACACGTTTGAGATCGAAACGTTCTGCGACAAATCCGGGAACGCAAGCGCCGCGAGCGCGGCCCCGAGACTGTGCCCCGTGATATACAGATTGTCATACTCACCCGTCATTATAAGCTCGTCGAGCTTGCTCAGAATATCGGGCTGGATCGGGTTGTCGTCCGTCCCCATGTAATCGTTGAGAAATCCGAGCGAGACCTCGCCTCCGTCGGGCACCAGATTGTACGGAATCTGCAGGGCGGCGGCATCGGCGACAGCGTCGGTAGTATTCGAGGTTCCTCTGAAAGAGAGGTATATGCTGTTGCCCTCTGTTGCTATGAACGCGGCAGGCACGACGGTGTCGTCGTCGAGGCATGTCGAGTCAACGTCGTCGCTAACGCCTTCGTATATGACCTCCTGAAGAGTGTAAGGGGAAGGAACGGTAATACCGCTCTTTCCGGAATTGATGCACTCTGTCAGCTGATTATATGCAACGAGGCTCAGCTCGCCGAGGTCGATTGCGGTCTCGAGATCGAACGCCCCGGTCATAGGCCCCGGACTCTCGGCCCCGTCTCCGTTGCCTCCTCCGTTGCCGTTGTCACACCCGCCCGCGATACCGAAAGATACTAAAAATAATAGCGCTATAGTGATAATTCTTACTCTTTTCATGTAATCCTCCATCCATTCTTTATATGTTAATAATATTACCGGTACTTTTCTCCCGTGTCCGAAAATTTTTGTTATTGATTTATCTCTATGACTCCTCTGTGCTCGGAGCCGGCTATGACGAATATTCCCGTTGGATGAGAAAGAAGGATTCTCGCCGAGCCTTTGAAGTCTGCTGCACCTGTTGAATTCGAGAATTTCCCCGTGCCGCCCGTAACTATCCACTGCCCCTCGAATGACACCTCGGAATCGGCTTGCGGATCGACCGGAAAACATTGCCTGTCGGAAAGGAATTCCCCGGTGATAATATCGCCGCTGTTTTCTACCTGAAGCGACAGTCGTCCCGTCACGAGCTCGTAGATTTGCCCCTCGCCGCCGTTCGGAGTCGTACATGAAACAACCGGTTCAGTAGGCTGGGTCTCGGCCGCTTCAGTAAAATTTATTTCCCCCAGTCCTTCAATTCGCCCGTGAGCCGTCACGAAAAGAGCCATGATACCGTCCCCGTTCGTGTCTATTGTGGTCTCTGTCCCGGAGCCGGAAAATAGCGTATCCACCATGACCCGGTTCTCCCGAGCGTGCCCGCCCTCGTCACATCCCGAGGCGAACGAGAGAAGCGCTATCATGGCAAGACTCAACCAATAAGTCTGATTCATTGTTTCATCACTCCTTTTGATTTTTGTTATGGCCGGAACTCTTTGACTTCATCCCATGCATGTACATCGATATATATACATATAATGATACAACCAGTTGCGTTATTCCCGTGATGTTTTCGCGACGCCTTCGATTCGCCCTGCCCTTCATGTATTCTAAGTGACCTACAATATCACCCGAGGAGACTGCCGAATGAATTTTCAGGAATACCAGAGAAAAGCCAGAAGCTTCGCGATATACCCCGGAAAAAAGACCGCACACGGATTCGCTTACACAGCGCTCGGATTGAACGGAGAGGCCGGCGAGGTTGCGGAACACGCGAAAAAGGTACTGAGAGACGATTCAGGGAAGATAAGCGCTGAGAGGAAAAACCACCTGAAAAAAGAGCTCGGCGACGTGCTCTGGTACATATCTAACTGTTGCTCCGAGCTCGGCATCAGCCTGAACGAGGTAGCGGAAGAAAACGTCGAGAAGCTTTCGAGCAGAAAGAAGCGGGGAAAGATAAAGGGTATGGGAAGCCACAGGTAGTGACCTTTTGTGAAAGTACAACCGCACCCGTATTTACATTTTCTAAGGAACAGTACGATGCCTCAGTCGATCTCGATTACCGTTTTGATTCTGTTACCTTTATGGGCCAGGCTGTCGTCGAGCGTCTGCTTTACTTCGGATAGGGGATAGCGGTGTGTGATGAAGCCCTTGTAATCGATCCTGCCGTCCGCAAGCAGTGCGATCGTCTTGTCGAAGGCTAATGATTCAGTCCACGAACCTATCACTTTAAGATCTTTCTTCAATATCTGCATAACGTCGAGTGTTGCCAGCCCCTCGTATACTCCGATCAGAAGCACGGTCCCTGTTTTCCGCGTTATTTCCAGGGCCAGCTCCGCGGTTTCCTGACGACCAACGACTTCGAAGGCGACATCCACCCCCATCCCGCCTGCCATCTCGACAATCCGGGACGTAATATCTTCATTTGTAGAATTAACGATATGGTCGGCAAATCCAATCTGCTGCGCATACTCCAGCCTGGCGTCGTTTATGTCCACTCCTATGACCGTAGCGCCTGAAGCCTTGGCTGCGGCTGCGATGAACAAACCGATTGGCCCCAGGCCGATCACGGCGATGGTATCACCGACCTTGAGGTCCGAATTCCTCACCGCGAATACGGAGATAGAAAGCGGCTCGACCAGAACCCCTTCGTCAAAAGTGAAATTTTCAGGCAGCTTGTACACAAGCTCCGCGGGGACCTTGACGTACTCGGCCATGCCGCCCGGCAGATGAACTCCTATGACTGTCATATTAACACAGAGGTTTGGCTCACCCCCGCTGCAGTAGCGGCAGTTCTTGCAGGGTATAACGTGCTCGGATGTGACGTGCTCCCCGACTTCAATTCCCTTTACGCCGCTTCCGACAGCCGACACCTCCCCCGCAAACTCGTGCCCTATTGTCTGCGGCGTGGTTATCTTGAAACCGCCCGTATAGATATGAAGGTCGCTCCCGCATATGCCGGCGCGCCTTACCTTGATGAGCACCTCGTCGTCGCCGCACTCGGGTGTGGGCACTTCCTCTATTCTGATATCATTAGGTCCGTGGAATACAGCCGCTCTCATTCGTCAATCCCTCTTCGATCATAGTGTGAATATCAGCCGCTGCCATTAAACAGTGACTTCGACCGAACCATATGCCTCTAAACGTAATATGTCAACCCGCACGGTATACCGTAATCATAGCGGGAATTTTCACGACGCGCCGGAATAGATATAATTACTCCCCGTCTTCCTTCTCAGGCGTCGGGCACAATTCCGCCTTTACCCCGCCGAGCTTCGTGCAGTCCTCCTCAGTTTGCGCGATCACGCACACTCCCGGGCTCTCGACGTAGCAAAACAAGCCCGGATTAACGTCGTCGGCTGAAAATTCTAATCCCGCACCGTCTAGCGCATCTTGCGCATATGCACTCCCCGCGACTCCCAATAATCCGACAGTCAACACGAATCCTGTTAAAAGTTTCCTGACCATATCAACACCTCCTGCTTTGTGTAATTTTAATGCTAGTTACCATATATTAGCCAAATGGTTGAGCTCCTTACCGAATCCAATCTTCTCTTTGTTCCGTCATTGCGAGGTTGCAAAGCAACCGCGGCAATCTCTACTAAAAACCAGTTGGTCCTGTTCGTCCTGCGTAGCTTCAACGAAGCGGGAAGCACGTCGAAGGACCTCATCCTGAACCATCTGCTGAACTTGTTTCAGCATGATTTCAGGCTCTATTCCTTCCTTTTGTCATTTCGAAACTTTTTATCTGTCATTTCGAGCCGCAGGCGAGAAATCTCGCTTTTGTCTTCCACTTCTTCCGACATTACAGAATTAGCGTTAAGATCCCCCTCGCTTTATTCCCTCTCCCCATTGCGGGAGAGGGTGAGGGTGAGGGAGAAAATTCATTTCTGTCTTTCCTTTTTCCTTCCCACAATCTCACAATTTCTCATCTCCCAAAAATCCCCCCTCCCCTTGCCCTCCATAAACTCCGTGGAGTATACGGGCAGGAGGTGGGAGGCCGTAGAAGGGGTCTATGTTTCCTTATTTATGTGCGGATTTCCTTATCCTACGCCTCAGTACAATTGCCGCAGGTATGAGCGAGTAGAGAAGTAGCCCCGCAGGTCCGCTGTTGGAAGTTCCGCTTCCCGCAATTGCGCACCCGCCGTTGCTGCCGTTCTCTCCGTTACAGACGATCTCCGTACTGTCCACCTCTTCGGGGTCGAGAACGCTGTTCCCGTTGTCGTCGACTCCCGCGCTTATGCTGATTCCGCCCTCGGGGCACTCATCCCCTGCGGGTACGAGGTTTATATCAGTTAGGGATACGGGCCCCGCAGGTCCCTGAGGTCCCTGTTCGCCGTCCTGTCCGTCATCGCCGTCGTCCCCTGCCGGCCCTTGAGGTCCGGCGTCCCCATCCATACCGTCCTGCCCGTCAGCGCCCGGCTCTCCGTTACAGATGTATTCCGTATAGTCCACTTCCGCGTCGTCGAGCACTCCGTTCTGGTTCGTGTCGGGCCCGGCGTCTATCCTCTGCCCTCCGAAACCGCAATTCGCTCCCGGCGGCTCTTCCGTAATGTTCACGAGCGTATCCACGCACGGCGCTCCGTTACACACATACGCGAAGTCGTCGACCTCGGCGTCGTCGAGGACGCCGTTTTCGTTATCGTCGATCCCAGTTTCTATCTTCTGCCCGCCGAACTCGCAGTTCGCTCCCGCGGGCTCGTCCGTAATGTTTACCAATGCACCCGGCGCGCCGTTACAAACGTAAAACATGTCGGTCACCTGCTCGTCCGGGTCCAATACGCCGTTTAAGTTCGAGTCAAACCCGCTTTCTATAAACTGGCCGCCGTTCGCGCAGTTGACCCCCGGGGGCTCGGCAGTGGCTCTTATAACAATATTCGCGGGCGCCTTAATAAACAGGCAGTCGAGGTCGGGGCCCGTGAGGTCTATAGTGAAGTCTATCGACCCGGCAAGGGTGTCTAATACCGAGCCAACGGGAAGCTCGTCGCATATTATCGCGAGCACCTGATCTGCCGGCACGTCCTCTGTAATCGTATAGTCGCCGCCCGGCACGTCGACGCAGGTGGCGGTGTCCAGGTCGTCCAGCGAGAACGGGCCCGGTGTAATCCCGCATCCGTACAGCCCGTCAAAGCCCGTTGAAGTAAACGAGTAACCAGTGCCTCCAGAAGGGATCGTAACTTTGGTGATGCTGACCTGGTCGCCGGGGGTTGCCAGATGCGCGTATATTTCAAACTCGTCATTCACAAGAGCGCCCTTATTGTCTGAACCTTCCCAGGCCGCGAGATACGTCCTCTCAGCGCTGCTGTAGGCCACGGCGGGATTAAACGCGTCGTAGCTGGCATTCCCGTCCGGACCCATCATGCTGATCCTGAAGTCGTTGGTACCTATCTCGGCGCCCGTCCCGGCGTCTATAAGCTGACCGTATATTTCATCCTCGAACCGCTGTTCATCTCCCTGCCAGACGACGAGGAACAGGTTGTCCGTTCTGTTGTATGCCACGTCCGCTTCTAAGGCATCAAAAGCACCATTTCCGTCAGGCCCCATATCGCTTACGCGGAACTGCGCGCCTATAAGCGGGTCTATGGTTACGGGATAGCTCGCGTTTTCTAACTCATCTCCCGATACCGTTATGCTGTAACGGGTCCTGTCCGCGTCCATTCTTGCCGCTATTTTTTTACCCCCGGCGTCTATAACCGTAACGTCGCCGAGCGTCACGACGGAGGCCCCGTTACCCCACTTCCATCCGCTCTTTGTCTTTTCGAATTCCCCTTCGCTTCGTACCGCGCCTTCTATGACAAGGTCGGCCGAGTTTTCGCCACTGAGAGGACGCTCTATAATGAACTGCTGCTCTACGGCGTTTTGCCTTCCAAGGTACAGCTCTTTTATCAAGCCGCGGTCGTAGACTACTCCACGCGCTGCCGCGCCGTTTTCACCCGTATAACGGGAAGGGGCCGTCTCGCCGACCGTAACACCTACGGGGGCTCTCCCTTCCCCTACCCTTATGCCCGTCAGCTCCCAGCTCCATGTTAACCCACTGCGTCTGGGACTGAACTTTATCCCATCTTTATCGAAATCCGCCCTGTGGCTGGGGTTATGCAGCCTGATGCCGCTTTCCGTATCCCTTAGATTATTAACCGCGATTTCAATCGCCTGTCGGCCCGTTATAAGAGCTTTACGGATATTACTGTCTTTTCCGTTCGACGGTCCGGCCATGCTGCACATAACTCCCGGACACCTGAAAGCGTTGTCATCCTCGGGAGCGCCGACAATTGCCGCACCTCCTGTTATCAACATCGTCACAAATAAAATCAGACAGCTCACAGCCGCTCTTCTCATACCTTTAGCCTTGCTCATCTCAGTTACCTCCCGCTATAGAGTTATTGATCCCTCGGACTCTTTGTGTGTTCCCTTGTCTCCTTCGTGTCCTGCCCGTGCGAATGCGGCAAACTCTTTCCCGCAGCGATATCGGGCTTACGGTCATATCGCCTCCGATTGTGCCTATGACCTTAATAATGAAGCGTGTTTCGGGGATCGCTATTGTTTCGACTTGATGGACAGAATTGCGTGATTGATTTGATT
>Ga0307426_1001458_pt1 | contig 15596 bp, 7 predicted proteins | sample SalMarWE160340MG_FD_202165 | JGI IMG/M metagenome (GOLD analysis project Ga0307426, IMG submission 202165) | Salt marsh sediment microbial communities from the Plum Island Ecosystem LTER, Massachusetts, United States - WE1603-40 | ecosystem: Environmental > Aquatic > Marine > Intertidal zone >... | reverse complement strand
AAACTACTTATATGGTATCGATATGAGAATTGGTTACAACGCACCATACAACGAAAACTGTGAAATTCGCGACAACATAATAGCCAATGGCGATTTGAATATTGACCGATACAAAAAGGTCTTAACAGAAGATAACCTTGTCGCTAAAAAGGGCCAAAAGAGGCCGACTGGAATAAAGACTGTTCTTTTACCAAATCGTTTCGACGAAAATCGCGCGCATCTGGTCATATATAATTATGATAAAGCCGAAAATGTAAAAATCACGGCAAAATCCTTTTTGGAAAACGGCGATTCATTCCGTCTAATGGACCCACAGAACATCTTTGGCAATCCATTTTTCGAAGGCACATACACCGGCGATGCGATACACTTACCTGTGAAGACTGAGTTCGCTGTTTTTGTTCTTTTTAGAAACAACTGAGATGCTGTATCACTGGTTACACTTATTCGGCTATCAGGAAATACTTATCACATCATACTGCTTACCGGGCAAATTTCCGGCGGCCTGACATTTGCCTTGCGAGTAAATGTCGTTGAACTAAGCTCTGCCGAGCTATTCCCCCCCGCGTAAATAGCCCGGCAGGCTTTTTATGACTTAATAATCACGACGAATTTTCCCTATATTTCTTTAAGCAATGTTGACAATTTCACGGTGATTTAGCTACTTTTTTTGGGGGGGTGTGACAGCTGTATGTCACAGCTGGTGAAAAAAAGTGAAAATAGGGTGGAAATTTTGCAATTTTCCGCTGCTCGGCTCTCGTATCCTGTGGTTTACGTTAGATTCACAGGATACACTTCAAGACTTAAAACGCACGAACTATATGCTCTGCGTATGTAGAATCGCGTTTTAGTACAATGCCGGAAAATCGCCAGACTTTCCTGAATTCCTCATGTGACATCAACATTTTGCCCCAAACGGGGTCTGCAACCGTGATTATATAATCCGAGACTCCGAGGACGGCAACACAATGGTGGTTCATAAGTCCATCCTTGATTACAGCCAGCGTAATGCCTGCTTTTCTAAGCTCATTAATCGAGTCAAAGTAACGGTACTGACATTTTAAACCTTCAGTACCGTAAAGCCCTTTAAGAGCGGAGCTAAGACAGCTTGGAAGTGTACCTGTAACCGGACTGGTATGAGAAAGTACAGCTATTTCTCCCTCTTTGGCGGATAGGCCTAATTTGCCGAGAGCCGTTACCGCTGCGGCCGGGCCACAGGTATAATCTGTGCTTTGATAGCAGATGCCGTTGGAATTAACTTTTGTTTTAAGATTCGAGAGGTCTTCCTTTATCAATGCCGGAACAATAAAGGGTAAAACCGAAAACCAAACCACAACTAAAACCATCAAAAAGCCTATGATTAACTTCTCGAATGTGCGTGGTAGACGGGAAATAGGTGTAGTTAAGCCCATCGCAACAGCAAAGGCGAAAAAGATAAATCGTGTCCGCCCTGCTGTGACCCACGAAAATGGCGGTACAAAGGGCAGTGAGTTATTGAATCTGGTCAGCACAATTATCGCAATGAGTATGAAGGGAACAAAATATCCCAATGTCCAATAGGATTTGCGAAAAGTTGAAAACAGTTTACCCAGCAGAACTCCAAGAAGAGCTACTAATATAACACCAATTGTTTCGAGCCAGGGAGTCATATACCCAACCTCCGGTTTTTGAACTTTTACTGTGAGTATTGTAACAAAATGGGAGAGGAAAATCAAGAGAATTTCCACAATCTCGTACAGCAAAACTCTTATCCGGGGATTGGGAATTGATGATTGACGGTTCTGGAATTATAATAAGCTGAGCAGTAAAACAATCTCTCAACATTCTGTTCTCGGAAAGGCTTTATTATGGGAACTTTGAAGTCAAAATCAAAATGGCTAATTATCGTTTTTACAGTTTCGATGTCGCTGCCTTTGTCGGGGAATGCCCTGCCGAATCCGAAAAAGAAAATCAATATTTATGAGAAAAATCCGGCTTATTGGCAATATAACGGCAAACCGGCACTTTTGTTAGGCGGCACCAAAGATGACAGTCTATTCCAGATTCCCGACCTGAAGGAGCACCTCGACCTGCTCAAATCGGTTGGAGGTAACTACATTCGTAACACAATGAGTTCAAGAAACGACAAAGGTTTCGAGGTCCAGCCGTTCAAGAAACTGACCAACGGAAAGTATGACCTCAATCAATGGAACGACGAATATTGGAACCGGTTCCTGAATATGCTGAAATGGACGCAACAGCGTGACATTATCGTTCAGATTGAGGTCTGGGCGACCTTCGATTATTACAGGGACAACTGGGAAGTCAATCCATTCAATCCGAAGAACAACATCAACTACACTGCTGCGCAAACGGGCCTGCCCGAACAGGTCAACAGCCACCCCACACGCTGTGAGAACAATTTTTTCTGGTCCGTACCAGCCGAAAGGAACCAAAAAACTGTTCTTGAATACCAGCAAAGGTTCGTTGATAAAATGTTGTCGTATTCTCTGAAGTTCGGCAACGTCCTCTACTGTATGGACAACGAAACGTCGGTAACACCGGAATGGGGCAAGTACTGGTCGCAATACATCAAGGCAAAGGCGGAAGAAGCCGGCCTGCTCGTTCATACTACGGAAATGTGGGACAAGTGGGACCTGTCTGATGCAATGCACAACGCAACCTTTGACCACCCGGGAATCTATTCATTTGTAGACATCTCCCAAAACAATCACCAAAAGGGACAAAAGCATTGGGACAATGCACAGCGGCAGCGAGCGCGAATAGCCGATAATGTTCGTCCGTTGAACAACGTGAAAATCTATGGCTGTGATGAGTACGGCCAGTTCGGCGGCGACCGTGACGGCATGGAGCGATTCTGGCGAAATATCTTCGGCGGGATGGCATCGGCACGATTCCACCGTCCAACATCAGGATTGGGATTGAATGAAAAAGCGCAGGCAAATATCCGGAGCATGCGGATGCTTACGGATAAGATGGATATCTTCGACTGTGCACCTCGCAACGATTTACTTTCGGACAGAGAATCAAATGAGGCCTACTGTTCAGCTAATCCGAGAAGGGTATATGCAGTCTATTTTCCGAATGGAGGCCAAGTCACACTCGATATAAGCAAGCTAAAAAAACCAGCTACAAGCCAGTGGCTGGATATAATGAAGTCCCAATGGCTGCACCCTCAACGCGTGGAAAGTAAGGGCAAAATAACGTTACAGTGTCCATCTAAAGGATATTGGGCCGTATTAGTTCAATAGCTGCGGTACAATACACCCCTGTGCTGTCGGATCAATATGTGGATGCGATTTCACTCCTAACAACAAAGCTGTGAGTAATCCATAATTGCAGTTCCTTTTTTGCTCTGATACCAGTATGAATTAGCCGTTTTTTATGGGAACTTTTTTTATGTCACGGAGTCCGTTGAAAATAGACAACTCTGGTTGGAGATTTTTCTCTAAAATGCCGAGAAAACTGGTAATACATATGTTTTGTTAGACTATGTCACTTGCCAAAAGACACAAAAAAAGACTCGCTTAAGCAAATGTAATAAACTGTATAAGAAAAGAAGCTGAATTACAGCCTGTAATAGCAAAAAAAGTGAAAAAAATTGCGTTTGTCCCATAATTTTCTTGATTTTTCGTTGAAATCTTGTTAATATGGCAAATCAAATAACTTATTTGCGAGGAGAGTTTGTGATGGTCTCTCATTTATTCGCGCAATTTTTGTCAAAAAAAAAGCGTTATGTCAACAGTATAACTATCGTTTGCTGCTTTGAGTGCAGTTTAACGTACATAAGGACAAATACGTCCACATTCCAAATCCACACTTTTTGAGAGGATTAAATCATGAAAGATCTAAAATTAAAACAATTGTTGTTGGCGGTACTGTTAGTTTTAATCATAACTGCACCTGCTGTTTTAGCGGACGATACTGAACCGCGTCAGAACACAACCGGCCCTGAACCGCCAAAAGACGTTCAAGAAAGAGACGTCATAAAGGCACTTGGCATTCCTCCTATTGCGCCTGTAGTCATAGGAGGAGTCCCTGACTATACGTGGAGGCATGGCTGTGGACCGACTGCCTTAGGTAATGTGGTAGGCTACTACGATGGACAGGGCTATGTGGACCTTATCCCCGGTGACGCCTCAATCCAGACTGCCGACGTCAATCAGGTGATTGCTTCAGGAGGTACCTCTGTAAATCCCAATCCGCTCGGTTTTGAACAACACTACGAAGATTTTGCAAGACCGGAGGATCCCCTTCCAGGACCACTCTTAAACGACGATTATATCACCGCAGGGAGGACACCACACCTCAACGACAGCGTTGGCGATTATATGGACACATCCAAAAGTACTCGCACCAACCGCTATGGATGGAGCTGGGACACAGATGTTGGTCCGGCGTTTGTGGACTATGTAAACATGAAAAACTCCGCTTACGCACCAAGCTTCACAAGATACCGTTGGAGCGCGCTGACTTGGAGCATTTTAACCAATGAAATCGATAATGGCAGGCCTATGGTCTTTCTTGTGGACACAAACGGCGATGGGGACAGCGACCACTTTGTAACCATTGTCGGTTATGATACTGCAACTGGACAATATGGATGTCACGATACATGGGCACCTGCCGGTGTAAGGTGGGAATCATTCCAGGGCATTGCTGGTGGTAATTCATGGGGTATCTATAGCGGAATATCATTTCAGTTGGCACCTATCGGTATAAAATGGAAACAACCACCTGACGAAACAGAAAATGGCATTGATATTCGCTGTGACAGAAGTGACGGAATCCCCCGTGTCCTCGCGGATGACTTCAAATGTACTACGACCGGCCAAATTACTACAATCGTTTTCTGGGGTTCATGGAAAAACGATATTAAAGGCAACATCAGCAACATTCATTTAAGCATCCATGATGACCTGCCCGCCAATGACCCGGCCAATCCCAACAATTACAGTGTGCCGCGTACCGTGCTCTGGACCAAAGACGTCGGGCCGGCCAACTTTAATGAAATGGTCCATTCCTTACAGGAGCCCGAATGGTGCTGGGACCCCGCAACGGGACAGCCACCAATCCGGTGGTGCGATTCTGCTATATGGAAATACGTAATCCCCATCGACCCTTCAGCAGCTTTCACCCAAGAAGGGGACCCATGCAATCCAGTCGTTTATTGGCTTGATATTCACGTGACGCTGGAGCCGGACGACCGCAACCCGGAGTTTGGCTGGAAAACTACACCGCCTGATTATCATTGGAACGATGATGCCGTCTGGTCAAATGATGACGGTGCTATATGGAAAGAATTGATTTACCCCTCTGAACACCCCTATGCCCCGGGTTCCGTTGACCTGGCTTTTGCAATTGTCACAGAAGAGCCTGAACAACCTAATGAAATCAAGTGGTCGCAGCCGCCGAAACCAACCGAAACTGACAACCTCTATTACGGCTGGAATGAGATTTCTGAATATGACGGTGACCAGATTGTTGCTGACGATTGGCTCTGTGATAACGATGACCCCGTTACTGACATTCACTGGTGGGGCTCATTCAAGGATTGGAAGGGACAGGAACCGCCGCTTTTGCCGGAAAGGTTCCATATCACTTTCTGGACAGATGTACCGGACCCGAATCCCGATGACCCGGATACGTTCAGCCATCCCAATGACGTCGTCTGGGAAATCGACTGCACTAATTTCGACTACAGGTTTGTCGGATGGGACTACGACCCGCGTACGAATTGTTATGAGGCCTGCTTCCTTTTCGAGCAGTATTTGACGGAAGCGGAATACTTTTATCAGAAGCCCAGTCCCGATGGAACACCATCTGTCTATTGGATTAGTATTGCTGCTGTATACCCTGACGGCACGATTGTGGACAATCCGTGGGGCTGGAAGGCACGTCCACGAATGTTCAACGATGATGCCGTCCAAATACGCATACCCACTAATCCAAAAATCGGCGATAAATATGTGGAAGGCAAACCGATTTACTGGCCGGACCCGGACAAATCCTGGGATATGGCATTTGAATTGACCGCACAAAAAGCTCAAACGATTATCAAGTGGGAACAGGACCCGAACCCGCAATTGCCGGGCCTCCACTGCCACGACTCACAGGACGCCGCAGGTAACTACTCGTATATAACCATCGCGGACGATTGGAAGTGCCAAGGCGGAGATGTAACCGACCTGCACTGGTACGGAAACTATGAGATGGACGCGCTGAATCAGGAAATAAGAGGTTCGGGTGTACGCTATTTCCACCTCAGCATTCACAATCCTGTCGCGGTTGCTGCCTGCATGCCGCAACCGACGGAAATCCGGGGATATGATGTTCCATTTACAGCAATAACCGAAATAGATACAGGCCTTGTGAATCTTGAAGGATGTAAGATATACCTCTATGAGTATGTCCTCCCGGAACCATTCCCACAGGAAATTGATCAGAGCTATTGGCTTGACATTACAGCCTTTGCAAACGACCCGATGGCCCCCCCCTTATGGCGATGGCAGGAAGCGCAAAGAGGCCCGTTACCTATTCTCTGTGGCGCAGTAACGCGCACGGGACCACCACCTACACCGTGGCAAACTATCTGGCCGGGTGACCCGGAGCGATACAGCGATATGGCCTTTGCCATTACAAGCACAGGCATTAGCGAGGTGTATGTCAAGTGGTCTCAGCCGCCTGAACCTTATATGCCGGAAGCATACGATGGCTGGAACGAGGTTTCAGTCTACAACTGGCAGCAGATAGCCGCAGACGATTGGTTCTGCGATACCGCCAACCCCGTAACGGACATCCATTGGTGGGGCTCATTCTTAGGGTGGTCCTGTGAGGAACCTCCGGAGATGCCGGAGTCATTCCACATCGCAATCTGGACGGATGTCCCCGCCGGAGTTGACCAACGCTTCAGCCATCCCGGCGTAGTAATATGGGAAACGAACTGCAACAACTTCACCTCTAAGTTTGTTGGTTGGGACATCGACCCGCGTGATCCATACGCGCCACCGGAGACCTGCTACAAATTTGAGCAGGATTTACCTGAAAAAGAATGGTTCTACCAGCAACACGGCGGAAACGTCTACTGGCTCAGTATCGCTGCTAAGTATCCAGCCGGAACTGAGGTGCAGCACCCATGGGGCTGGAAGACACGACCACGCGACCTGAATTCACGTGCTCCGGATGATGCAGTTAAAATCTTCGACCCGACAGCGCCAATATTAGGTAGTATCTACCTAAACGGCATGCCACTTTGGTGGCCGACAGAGGACGATTCCTGGGACCTTGCCTTTGAGTTGACTACAAAGGAGATACCACCCAAGCCGCCGATACCGCATCTGAAATGGTCTCAGCCGCCTGTCGAGATTGACCCGAGTAGCGAGATACCGGTTTATTCCGGTTGGGACGAACCATCTTTTGTGGCCGATATTGCCGGAACTCCCGGCGATATGAGCATTGTTGCCGACGATTTCCGCTGCTTAGGCAGCATGCCGGTGACCTCGCTGCACTGGTGGGGTTCCTATTTTGGCTTGGTGGAACCGGGAACAGTACCGCCCCAACTGCCGATTGCATGGAATATCGGTTTCTGGACTAATGTTCCCGAAAGTGCTGATACCGATTATAGCTACCCGGAAAAACTGCTCTGGAACATTCGGGTGCCTGCAAACCGGGTCGATGTCGAAATGGTCGGCAGAGATTCCTACCACGGCTACTATCCTGAAGATATTGCTTTTCAGTATACTTTGTATCTGGATCCCAACGAATTCTTCTGGCAGGGTGACTACCTTGAGGATACCATAGATGATGTTTTCTGGCTTAGCATTGTCGCAATATACGACCCGGACGTGGGCCCCGACATAGTATATCCCTGGGGCTGGAAAACACGCCCGTGGAGCTGGATGGACGATGCCGTAAGGTTCATATATGATGGACCGCTTGAGCCGGGTATGATACTGGATCCTCTCGCCATTACCCCGATTAAAGACCCTATATATAGAGAGAGCTTCGATGTGGCATTTGAACTTGACACCGACCCGAATTACATTAAGTGGGAGCAGCCTTTCACAGGCATCCGCAACTGGCCGCATTATGAAGATGAGGTATCAATGGCTACAATGGTGACAACCACAGAGGTCGTTACCAAGTGGCTACAGAATCCGGACCTTAGCGATATGGGAGTTGACGTGGATGCAACGTTCGACTTGATGGGATATTTCCCGCCGCAGCTTCTTGCAGATGACTATAAATGTGAAACAACCGAAGCGGTTACGGGCATTAACATCTACGGTTCGTGGTGGCATGATTTACTGCCGACTGATCCGTTCGGCTCGTCGGATCCAACACAGGTGATGTTCACACTCAGTTTCCACAAGGATATTCCCGCCGAACAGAGTCCTACCGGTTACAGTATGCCCGGTGATGTGATATGGTGGCGGCAGTTTGCTCCCGGTGAATTTTATGTTGAGCCGATGCCACCATTAGCACCGGAGAGCTACTACATGCCCTGCTCCGACATCTTCACAATGCACGACCATCAGAATGTCTGGAAGTATAGCTTTTCTATTCCTGCGTCTGAAGCATTCATCCAGCAGGGAACCGAGGACCGCCCTGTTATATACTGGCTGGACGTTCAGGCAGTACCGCAGGATATAACGCAGAATCCCGAAGTAAGATTTGGCTGGAAGACATCTGAGGAACACTGGAATGATGATGCGACCTGGGTTGTAGGAATGGAACCTTATAACGGCGATTGGAATGAACTGCGTTATCCGCCGGGACATCCTTACGTTGGCGAATCGATAGACCTGGCATTTGAGCTTACGACTGAGAGAGTGAACACGGAGTTTGTCATCGACCGTCTTGTTGCCGACGATTGGAAATGTGAGCGAAGAACACCGGTAACGGACGTTGTATGGTGGGGCTCATATCTTGGCTACGAGTTCAAGCCATGTCACGGCAATTTTATGCCTCTGCCGATTAAGCCGGATTACTTCTTGCTTGCTATCTGGACTGACATACCGGCTGACGCTGATTCGACGGTTCCGTTCAGCCATCCCAACGAGATAGTCTGGGAGTACAAGGCCCATGATTATGACGAGGTGCTGGTCGGATATGACAAACACCCAGAAGGGCTCAGCGTCGCGATTTGTGGCGCGCCGTCCGATCCGAACTGGAACACCGATGTCCAGACGAAACTTCTGGCCACGGGACAGTTTAAGACCGTGGATATTATCACCGTAAATACCATCACTCCCACCCTGACCCAATTACAGACCTACAACTCCGTGTTGGTGTACAGTGATGCTATTTACGCAGATGCAATTGCTTTGGGTAACGTAATGGCTGACTATGTAGACTCTGGAGGTGGCGTAGTGTGCGCGATGTTCGAAATCGCTTATGGCTCCGGCCCTCTCCCACACCCCACTGCCCAGATGAAAGGGCGCTGGGACACACAGGGATACTATGCAATTCCTCGTACTGCCCAGTTCGGCCCACCACAGGCCACGTTGGGAACCGTCTATAACCCCGCGCATCCTATTATGCAGGGTGTCTCCGGCTTTGACGGCGGGATCAACAGCTTCCGACCGATTTCCACCACTATCATTCCGCTTAGCTCAACTCGGGTTGCGGACTGGTCCGATGGCTCCCCGTTGGTAGTCACCAAGACTATCGGTGGTGTGCCGCGGGCAGATATCGGCTTATATCCACCCTCATCAGACGTGCGTAGCGATTTTTGGCTTTCATCGACCGATGGAGCACTGCTGATGGCAAACGCGCTCACTTGGGTAGCCAGTTCTACTCCTATCGTCAGCCCACCGAGAGAGCCCGTCTTCCGCTATTCGGTACGGCTGCCTCAGGATGAGTGGTTCAAACAAAGGGATGTCAACGACATCTACTGGTTCAGTGTCGTAGCAGTGTACGACAAGAGTAGACCCAACTATGACTGGGGCTGGACGAATCATCCACACGTATTCAACGATGATGCCGTTGCCGGCAATTTAGACCTGGCGACAAGCGAGTGGTCTTGGATAGAGCTTCTTGACCAGACTGAAAACAGCGAGGATATGTCCTTCATCCTGTTCACAGACCCCAAAGAGTGTGTCAGTTGTGCCGACTACAATGCTGACAGTATTGTCAACTTCAAAGACTATTCAGACTTCGCAGATGATTGGAACTGGAGCGGCATGCCTGGCGGTTATAACAAGTCCGACCTTAACTGCAACGGAGTTGTTGACAATAACGATCTTAATATCTTCACGATGCAATGGCTAAGTAGTTGTCCGTGAAAGCCCGGACATAGTTACATTGGCAAATTGAAAAGCTGTGAGTGGTTTTTGCCGCTCACAGCTTTTTCTTCGCGCGAATATTGTGCAAATTGAAATTTGATAATGGGGAATTTTGCGCTTATAATATCCTCTGATATGCAAAACAGAGCGAAAATATATACGGTCAGCCAGGTTAATTCGTTAATCAAAGAGGTTCTCGAAAACAATCTGCCTTCTCGCCTGACCGTTACCGGCGAAGTTACCAACTGGACCATCGCCCGAAGCGGCCACGCCTATTTCGACCTTAAAGACGAAAACGCCCTGCTGCCCTGCGTTTGCTGGAGAAGCAGTCTCAGCAAAATTAAATTCGAGCCGGAAAACGGACTGGCCGTCATTGCCAAAGGCCACATCGAGGTTTATTCTCCGCACGGCAAGTACCAGTTCTACGCCGATTCGATGCAGCCGGCCGGCATCGGGGCACTTCAGTTGGCCTTTGAACAGATGGTAAAACGCCTCCGGGAACAGGGTCTCTTCGATGATGCACATAAGAAACCATTGCCTCAATACCCGCAAAGAATCGGAATCTTGACCAGCGAATCAGGCGCAGCCGTCCACGATATAACGGACAGCATTCACAACCGCTGGCCCCCTGCCAGGCTCTTTCTTTATCCGGTACCCGTCCAGGGCGAAGGTGCTGCCGAGCAAATCGCAGTGGCAATCAGGGATATAAACAAGCGTAACAAAGAACTCAAACTCGACGTTCTGATTGTCGGCCGGGGCGGCGGCTCACTGGAGGACCTATGGGCCTTCAATGAAGAAGTCCTGGCCAGAGCGATTTTCGACTCCAAAATCCCCATTATAAGTGCGGTAGGCCACGAAATTGACACCACCATCGCAGACCTCGTCGCCGACGCCAGGGCTTCAACGCCTACAAAGGCAGGAGTTGTAGCGGTTCCGGATATGCAGGAAGTTTTGGAGAATATCGAAAATCTTAACAAAAGGTTAACATCCCAACTCAGTTTCGTTCTTTATAGTGCTGAACAACAATCTGATGAGCTGAGCATCAGGCTCGAAAATTCAGTAAAACATTTGTTGGCTGATACACGTAATAGGTTGTACGCAGTTGCTGAACAAATCCGAAAAATCGAACCGCATCGTCTTTTAGCAAGGAAAACCCTCGACTTAAATAATCTGCACAATCGGGTAAAGGCGGCGTTGAAGGCGATAATTAGCAACAGCAAAATGCAGTTCACCGCCCAAACAAACCGCCTTGCCGCTTTGAATCCGAAATCCATCTTACAGCGGGGTTACAGCATTACTACCAACAAAAGAACAGGCTCATTAGTCAGACGTCCAAAAGATGTGAAAATTGGAGAACTGCTGAATACTGAGCTTGCAGACGAAAAATATATTGAAAGCAAGGTCACGAAAAAGTAAAAAGGCATAAATCAAGGTTTGAAACAATGGCGAATACGAAGAAAAAAGATGATATCAGCAAACTAAGCTTTGAAGAGGCAATCAGGGAGCTGACCAGTATCGTAGGAAAGATTGAACAGGGCGAAATACCTCTGCAGGATAGTCTCACTCAGTACGAAAGAGGAATGGCCCTGATCAAGCATTGCCAGACAATACTGAAGAAAGCAGAGATGCGTATCGAGAAGATATCTGAATCGGAAGCAAAAACGCAGCAGGAAACAGAAGATATCCCCTTTTGATTAAATATTAGTTCACGAATAATACTTGCGAGCGTGGCGGAATTGGCAGACGCGCAAGGTTTAGGTCCTTGTGTCCTTAGGGACGTGGAGGTTCGACTCCTCTCGCTCGCAGTTCTTCATTAAAAAAATCAATCCGGTTTTTGGAGGCGTAAGTAATGGCAAAGAGATTCAAAAGCATAATTGCGATAGTCTCCCTGTCAGCCCTTGTGGGATTCAGTTCAAATTGCGGCGCTGAAGAACTCTCAACTGAGGACAGGCAGGTTTTCACCTATACCAATCCCCTGCCTTTTGAGTATGAAGCCTTGGGCAAAATCCGACGTGAACTGCGCGACCCCTGTATTGTTCGCCAGGGCGATACATATTATTTGGTGTTTACGGTCTGGCCTTTTTCGAATCGCGAAAAGAATCGGTTGAACCTGCCCAACCAAGGCGGCTCACCCGGTATCAAGCTTTATTCATCGAAGGACCTGAAGAAATGGAAATTTGAGAACTGGCTTGTAAAATCCGACCAATTGCCCGAGGATTGCCCGTATAAGAACCGTTTCTGGGCGCCGGAGATTCATAAGATAGCCGGCAGGTTCTTTTTGATCTTCACAGCGGATAATTGGATCAAAAAAGAATATAATCCCGCTGGAACATGGGGAACCTCAGGCTATGCCTTCGTGGGAGTCGCCGACAACATCACAGGCCCCTATATAAATATTACCTACCTCGACGGCGGCGCCTGTGATACATCCCTTTTTGAAGATACAGATGGCAAGACCTATGCCGTGATTCCCGCTTATAATGTTTATGTTCAGCAAATCGATCTGAGCCGCATCGCTCAGGGCCGAGTCAGCCTTGTTGGCACCCGTAAACTGGCTGTCCAATGCAGTAACGATGATATTGGACTCAGCGCCGAGGCGGATTATCAGGAAGGGCCCTGGATGTTCAGAAAGGATGACCGATACTTCCTCTTATATGCAGGCCCGTATCGGGAAGCGAAGAATCCCTCTGAAAAGCAAGGCTACTGGGCGTCAATTGCCTATGCGGACAATGTAATGGGGCCCTGGAAAAAAGATCCACGAGGTCAGGTCTTTCACGGCGGGCATACGGCCGTCTTTGAAGGACCGGATGACCGTTTTTGGTTCAGCTATCGATGGGAGATGAACAATCGGCATCGAGGTCTGCTTTGTATTGCCCCGATTACAATCGATGAAAACGGGCTTGTTCAACCCAGCGGCCCCTCCGACTCTACGGTAGAAGTTCCCGTCGCAAAACCGAGTAGCCGGCAGACTGAGCTTTTGCGGCAGTGGGAGGAGTTGAAATTCGGTATGTTCATCCACTATGGCCTGAGCACCTTTACCGGTGACTGGCAAACGAATAAAAATGCCTCCCCGGCTGCTTATGCTCCGAGTAACCTGGATGTTCGTCAATGGGTTCGCACCGCACGCAGGGCCGGTATGAAATATGCCGTGCTCACGGCCAAGCATACTCTGGGGCATTGTCTCTGGGACAGCAGCGATTACGCTTATGATGTGGCGACCAGCACCGATAAGACCGACGTGATTGATGCCTTTATACGTAACTGTTGGGCCGAGGGCATAAAACCGGGGCTGTACTATTGCATTCTCGATATTTACAACGAGGGCGGTGACACCCTGAAGTGGAAGGCGCCCGTAAAACCGGACTATTTCAAACAGATAAAGAAACATCTCACCGAACTCCATACAAAATATTCTGACATCTTCGAGCAGTGGATCGACATCCCCCATAAGCTTTCTTCCACCCAGCGATGGGAACTCTATCGTCTTGTAAAAAAATTGAATCCCGACTGCCTGGTTATTATGAATGCCGCCTTCAGGGATGGCGTCGGGATTTTCGAAGGCGCCTGGCCTACTGATTTGGCCAATGGCGAGGTCACCCTGCCCCCGGAGTCCGGCCACCAGCCGATAAAAGTCATACAGGGCAAACAATACTACATCCCTATGGAAGTCTGCGATACACTAACCGGAATGTGGTTCTGGCACCCCGAAGACAGGCCGCGTTCGCCGAGGCACTTATATTACCTCTATTCCGAGAGCATTCGCAGGGGCGCCAATCTTCTTTTGAACGTCTCTCCGGATCGGACCGGCCGTATCCCCGACGACCAGGTCAAGGCCCTGATGCAATTGAAAGAGTTTATCGATAATCCGACACGCTATCGGCCTTCCATAATCAAAGGAGCAAAAACCAGGGCTTCAAATGTTTTTCAAAACGATTCTCAATATTCACCTGACATGACGCTCGATAATAAATGGAACACCAGATGGGATCCAGCATAAATCCTCTAATTCTAAATTCTCCATTCTAAATTCTCTAATCCCCCATTACTAATTCCTGAAGTTCAAATAAGCAAATTCACCAAAAAATTCTTTTGCCTTTGAAATAGGGCTTAATTGGCTTTGATCCTGCTTCGCCAGAGGCTACGCCAGGATAAATTGGGTTCGTTTTGGGTTCGTTTTTCCCACTCCACCAAGTGTCCTTTTTTTCATAAGCATTTGTTAATACCTTATTTACGTTCATTTGACTTTTTCGGAAATTGGGTTCGTTTTGCATAAAAGGCCTGATTTGTAAAGCGCTCACTACAAGTGTAAAGATGCCGAAGGCATAAGGCACAAGAGCATAAGGCATAAGTGCATAGCTGCGTTGGTGTTAACATCATATTGTGTAAGGAGTTATATGGCAATTTGAAATCCTAAATTCTAAATCCTAAATTCTAAACAAATCCAAATTACAGAAATAAAAATGTTCAAAATTCTGGCTATTCTGCCAGAAAATTGGTTTTTGCGTGTATCTGCTGATACGAAAACTTGCGGTGCTCCGCTTTCTGTACGAATAATCAAGCCACAGAGCTCACAGAGAACACAGAGAAGCCTTATGGCTAAAAACTACGAACCAACAACTATAGACTAAACATGTCTACATGTTTACATTATACCAAACTTGCTTAAAATGTTCAATAAAAATTGAACTTTTTTTAGAAAAAAATTAGCCACAGATTTCACAGATTACGCGGATTTATTAGCCACGAAAAAGCACAAAATGCACAAAAGGAACAAAAAAATAAATAAAAAGAATTCACCGCGGAGGACGCGGAGTTTATTAAATTTAACCACGAAGGCACGAATTAATTTTGCCACGAATGGACACGAATTTTCACATATATATATTTACCACGAAGGCATCCGCCTTCGCTAAAGCTACGGCGGACAGGCTTCGACACAAAGAAAAATTAGACGCAGATTTCGCTGATTGACGCAGAAGAATTGAGCCACAGATTCCATTGGCTACGGATAGCACTGAGGGGCAAAAGCACAGAGGGACAAAGGGCGTAAGAGCACAAGAAAAATATGCGAATGTCCCGAGTTTTCCTATTTTTCAGCTTTCACCTTATATACTGGTCTGAATTTCCGGGAGTATTATATCCTTATTTAACAGGCTCTGAGTTTAACTTTCTAAGTCAAGATTATTGAATCCACACATCCACAGACCAGCAGCAAATTTTAAGGGGTTGACGTTATACTCAAGAGACTTCTGAATGAGAAATTTCTTTACTTCTTCAAAGCCCAATCTTTGAGCCATTTTATTAACACGA
>Ga0307426_1001457_pt1 | contig 15609 bp, 12 predicted proteins | sample SalMarWE160340MG_FD_202165 | JGI IMG/M metagenome (GOLD analysis project Ga0307426, IMG submission 202165) | Salt marsh sediment microbial communities from the Plum Island Ecosystem LTER, Massachusetts, United States - WE1603-40 | ecosystem: Environmental > Aquatic > Marine > Intertidal zone >... | reverse complement strand
ATGTCATGAATCATCTGATTGCTTTAGTTCTTCTTCTGCTAATTTTGCTGATCTACGGCATTGTTCCCTCACCCGTAATGTTATTTGTATTCTTATACTTGACACTTATGGTGGTATTCACAATAGGAATTAGCTGGATCTTCGCGAGCATAAATGTATACATGAGAGACGTGCACCATATAATAGGCGTAATCATGACAGGCTGGTTTTTCTTTACGCCGATTTTCTACTCTAGCACGATCATTCCTCCCAAACTAGTTCCCCTGTTAAAAATCAATCCTATGTATCTTGTCGTGGAAGGCTACAGATACACCCTACTTGCCGGCAAACTGCCGCCTGTTGACAATTTTTTACTCCTATTAGTCATTTCAATGCTTACATTTGGAATAGGAGGAATGCTTTTCAGGCGCCTTAAACCAGGGTTTGCAGAATTGCTGTAGTGTGGAATCATAAGTCAGGGATTTCTAATGAAAAACGATATTGCAGTAAGCATTGAGCACTTGAGCAAGTTCTATAAACTGTATCAGTCTCCACTCGACAGGTTAAAGGAATTGGTGCACCCTTTCAGAAAAAACTATCACACAAAATTCCGGGCCTTGCATGATATTACATTCGATGTCCCCAGAGGGTCCATATTCGCTATTGTGGGTCAAAACGGCAGCGGGAAGAGCACCTTGCTTCAAATCATATCGGGAATTATACGTCCGACATCAGGAAGGATATATATAAATGGCCGCGTATCAGCGCTTCTTGAACTCGGCGCGGGATTTCATCATGAATTTACCGGTAGAGAGAACGTTTTCATGCAGGGAGCACTAATGGGCATCGACCGGAAAGATATGCATAATCATTTTGACCGGATTGCGAGTTTTGCCGATATAGGGGATTTTCTGGATCAGCCTGTGAAAACCTATTCCAGCGGTATGTTCGTAAGGCTGGCTTTCGCCACCGCGATCAATGTAAATCCGGATATATTGATCATCGACGAGGTGTTAGCAGTAGGCGATGATATGTTCAGGAGGAGATGTTTCAATAAAATCGAGGAGTTTAAAGAAAACGGAAAAACAATACTGTTTGTCTCGCACAATCTTGAGTCCGTAACAAGCATATGTAATCACGCCATCCTACTCGATAAAGGTGCTATATTGGACATAGGACCACCAAAAACAATTGCTAATATTTATAGCAAGCTACTATCAGATAGAGAAGAGCATTATTTGAAATATATATCCACGAATAAGAATACCGATAACATACCGGTCGATAAGGATGAAAAGTCCGCTGCAAATGCGGGAGCTGAATTTCGCTACGGCATCGGAGGAGCTGAACTTATTGATATAGGAATATTTAATCATAAGAGCGAAAGAGTGAACATCATTGAGCATGGGGAGAACTTCACCGTCAGACTTCAAGTGTTGTTCAAAAAGAAGATGATAGATCCTATGATTGGTTTCAGGATCAGAACATTGACCGGCGTTGATGTCACAGGCACAAACACCATACAATCTCAAACACCAGTTGGCACCGTCGAAGAAGGATTATGCGTAACGATGGAGTTCACCCAAAAGATGCGGATTAACCATGGAACATACACCCTCACCTCGGGAGTGGCAGAAGAGGTATCAAAGCACATGTTGTTTCATGACCGTCGGATGGACGTAATTGTTTTTAAGGTGATTGGAACCAGTCATTCAGGCGGTCTGGTTGATATGGATAGCTCTGTAAACTTTTCCATAGAACAAAATAAAACGGCTAATCCATAGCTTTGATCTAAGCCATAAAGTTACTGCCCCTTGGCAAACATATGAGATATAAACTCAATAACGTGTCGACTATATGAGTGATAAATTGAATAATACATCTATATGTATATTGGGAATGCATAGAAGCGGTACGTCTTCCATCACGCGGGGACTCAACCTGCTGGGAGTCTACCTCGGAGAAACGGAAAGAATGATAAAGCCTCAGTTCGATAACCCAAAAGGCTTCTGGGAACATTCCCACATCCTAGCAATACACGAACGCATATTGACCACGCTAGACAAGAGCTGGGATAATATATGGCCTATTGATTCAGAGTGTTGGAAACAAATGGAAATTACAAATCTCAAGCAAGAACTTTGCAATCTTTTACTTACTGAATTCTCGGATAAACCGCTTTGGGGATGGAAAGACCCCAGGACATGCTTGATACTTCCGGCATGGAAAGAATTCTCTCAAGAGCTTCACTTTGAGATACGTTATGTAATTGTTCTAAGGAACCCGGTAGATGTTACGAATTCATTGAAAATACGAAACAACTTTCCCTTAAGTAAATCTTACTTGCTCTGGAAACTTTATCTTCTGTCAGCTCTAGAAGAAACCAAAGACGCTAAGAGAATCATCGTTAGTTACGAAGAATTTATGACAAACTGGAAGCCGACACTGCGTAACATTTCAAGAACACTCGCTATACCATGGTCGTCTGATGAAAGTCTGTTGAGTCATGAGATTGAATCTTTTCTTGACAAAGACCTCCAGCATAGTCAATCGAGCTTCGATGAGTTGATATACAAGGCAAATAATGGAGAAATACCGGTATCTATAGTCGAATTATACCAACTATGCCTCAAAGCCGAGCGTGACCGTGATTTCGCAAATTCCGCGACGTTTAAACTAAAGATCGCCGATATGTATCAGGAACACATATCAATTATGAAAATGGTTAGCTCAGAAGTAAAAAATATCAGGGATATTGACAACCAGATTATACTCCAAAAAGAACAATTATTAGACCTGCAACGTAAACAGATTAACGACATGATAAATACTTGGAGCTGGAAATTAACCAAACCCTTAAGATGGTTTGGCAATCTTCTCCTGAGGTTTTAACCAATTGAGCGGAGAACAAGAGGAATTCATATTCTAAAATAAAGTCGTACACGCGGTTCGATCTTGAGAAGACAAACATGAAACGTCACATTTTATTCGTAATAGATTCTTTAGTCGGCGGCGGAGCCGAAAAGATAATGAGCTATCTGGTCAATGGGGTAAATAAGGAGAAGTACAGGGTTTCTATATATATTTCACTCGATACCAAAATTGAATATGAAATTTCCGACATGGTCAATATATACTCATCCTCTAATCAAGAACTCAAAACTGTATATGACAATGAATCCGATATAAAACTGAAGATAGAGAAGATCGCAAAATTTTATAACATTAAGTATTTCACTTCAAATAACACGTATTCTAAAAAGCGCGAGGATATGGAAAAGTTCTTGAGGGATATATACCTTTCATCTACAGTTTTAAACGGGATTATCCAAAAGGAAAAGCCGGATTTGATCGTAAGTTTTCTGATCAACTCAAACCTAATTACTTTGATCGCTAGAAATCTGTTTCAGTTTGATATACCCATATGCTGCTCAGATCACAACACGTTATCATCTGAAATCAAATCATTGCCTTATCCCTTTTTATATTCTTCTGTTATCAGATTGTTGTATAAAAAATCAGACTATCATGTGGCAGTATCAGAAGGATCAAAGAGCGACCTGATCAAATTCTGCGGACTTCCAAACAAAAACATATACACAATATATAACGGAATTGACCTGGGTAATGTTAAGAAACAAAGCACTGAACAACTCGATGACGATATCACAGAGATTTTAGCTGATAAGAGTATAAGAAAGATAATCACATCTGGTAGACTTGCAGATCAAAAGAACCAGAGCTTACTAATCAGAGCGTATAAAAAAATACAGAACAGGTCGAATACCAAGCTGCTTATTTTAGGGACGGGAGAGAAACAGGAAGATCTACAGCGGCTAACTGAAAAACTCGGCTTAGACGTTGACGTATTGTTTCTGGGATGGAGAAAGAACCCATTCAACATTATTTCAAAATGTGACGTGTTTGTACTCAGTTCTGATTGGGAGGGTCTGCCACTTGTCCTGATTGAGGCAATGTCACTTGGCGTTCCAGTAATTTCAACAGACTGCCCATCCGGGCCAAGTGAGATATTAGACGGAGGAAAGTACGGAATCTTGGTACAGCCGAATAATGAAAACAAGCTTGCCGAGGCAATTGCAAAATTATTATCAGACAATCAGCTGAGATCCGAACTATCCCGATCAGGCAAGGAACGGGCAAGAAATTTCTCGTTAGAGAAAATGGTAGACAGCTATGAAAAGTTTTTCGCAACAGTAATACAATGATCAAGAATCTTGAAACCCTCACTAATTACTTTGCCACGGAACAGAAAGACAACGGCGTGAAGATTGTGTCCATAGATGTCTTTGATACCCTGCTTATAAGAAAGATAGATCCTCCTGACGAGGTAAAGAGAGTTGTCTCCGACAATGTGGAAAGAAGCGGGCTTCTGGATATTTCATCAAACGAATTGCTTACACTTAGAAACAAATGCGAAAAAAGACTCAGAAGTGAGGCGCAGAAAAATAATTATGATCCCGAATGTTCCATACGGGAGATAATGAGCTCGGTGATAAACGAATTGGGTAGCAATGGCGAGATTGCAGAAAAACTTGTAGAAATTGAAATGCGAGTTGAAGAAGCTCTAACTTCTCCGATGCCAGGAATCGAGACCCTGCTGTCGGAATTGAAAGATCACTATAAGCTCATAGCGGTATCGGACACTTACCTGCCTTCAGAAATATTAGAAAGGTTATTAACATCTGCAGGTCTGTACGATTATTTTGATCAGATTTACTGCTCATGTGATTTCAAGCTCAATAAAGGAAGCGGAAGACTGTTTCTCGAAATACTTGAGAGAGAAAAAATTTCACGCGATGAGATTATCCATATAGGAGATAACTTCATAAGCGATTATTTTATTCCCAGAGTCGTAGGTATAACATCCATTCTTCTCTACGATGAATGGAATTTGAACAGGAAGACACTCCTCAAAAAACTAGAAAGCCGAGAACGCATTTCAGATTTCTGGAAGGGTTTCTCGTTCGTCAATAAAATTCAGTCCATAGATAAGCGGCAGGAGGATATACAATTTCCGGAGAACGAGTTTTATTCCTGGGGAAAAAATACAGTAGGTCCGCTCCTGACTCTCTACGTACATCTCGTAATTAATGAAATCCGGAAGGAGAAAATAAAGAATTTCTATTTCGTCGCACGAGACGGATTTATTTTGAAACAGATTTTTCAAATACTCTCCGAGAGAATTTACGGGAACAGCATTGGCTCTCCACGTTATATCTATCTGAGCAGGTACGCTAGCTTTATAGCATCTATAAAGAACTTCTCCAAAAGAGAGCTGGAACTGTCTATGTTCGGTGACAATACAAGCATAAATGATGTATTGAAAAGACTTGGCCTGGATGCGTCAGAGAATATAAATGAGATTCTAACGAAATATAATATCGACCGTTCAGAAGAACTCAGTTATATGCGACTGAAAAAAACAATAAAAACATTGATCAGAAAGCCTGAATTCATAAATATCCTCTTGGAAAACTCAAGAAGCATGAGAAAGCTCTTGGAAAGATACCTTAGACAAGAGGGAATGTTTTCGTCGAACGGCGACAAAGTCGCATTAATTGACATAGGATGGCTTGGAACTATACAAAGCTGCATCGAACATTCATTTGCGGAATTTGAAGATTTTCCATCTATTATAGGTTATTACCTCGCTCTGAATCCTCCATTATTCGATCTTTCAGTGAGCAAGAAGGGTTTGATATGCGATTACAGAAGTTCCAACCCCGATGAAAGAGCGATGATCTTCTTCAGAGAAGCCCTTGAATTCCCGTGCAGACCTGATCATGGAGCAACTATCGGATACGAGGAAAAAGAAGACGGAACCATCGCGCCAGTATTCGCGCACAATCCCGATGAGAAAAAATTAATTCCTCACATTAAAAACATACAGAAGGGTATTATAGACTTTGCAAAAGAATACGCGGACTTAATAAATGTTCTTGATCTAAGTCCAGACCAACTAAAACCTTATGTGGTTAAAAATTATAATACATATCTTGGATACCCGACCGTCGAAAAGGTTAAGGCATTTGAACAGTTGTCCAATACAGATGATTTCGGCTCTGAAAATACGCGAGGGATTGTAAGAAACTTTTCTTTCCGTGACTTCTTTAATTACAAAGAATTCAGGAAGTCTCTCGCGGAAATACCGTGGAAGGAAGGTTCTCTTAGCAAATCCCGCGTACCTTTTATAATAACGAGTTATAATCTTGCTAAACGCTTTATTTGCTGGAACTTAACCAAATTTTATTACAATGAGCAAAATCCCGATTAAAATAGAAAGAGAAATACTGAATAATCTCCTTGATAAATACGCACTTTACAATTCCAATCTGAAGGGGACCGACTGGTATAGAGAATATTTAAGAAATTCCAAGCCTTCTGTAACAGAACTCTATCGTATCAGATTTTGTCTCTGGGTGGAATATTGTTCCATGAAAATTAACAGAGTTCTGATAAAATCATTGGGGATGCTTCCACCCGGCTTGGCATTGAAAGTTCTTCACGAACTGATCCGTCTGAAAGCAAAAGTGAACCGCAGCTCCTCAAAAATATGACAATCCTAGCAGTATATTAATGTAACTTTAATCCAGCAAAACAGGATCACATAAATGCACCGCCGATGAAGAAGCCGTCCTTTATGGACTCGGCGATGCCCTGGAATATCCACCTGCCGTAACGGCCTATCTGATATACACCTTTTTTCTCAAGCTCTTTGATCGCGTGCTCTTTCCACTCGGAGCCGGGCATGGACCAGGTATACGCAACCTCGATCCAGGTTGGGTCGACCGTTTCGGCCTTGGTGATGAATTTCCATGATTTGAGCTCCTTCACGACGGAATCCGAATATTTCTTTATGTCAGCAGCTTTAGGTTTTTTACCGTTACGGTAGGCCTTTTCCACATAGATGCTGACGCGGTCTTTATCCTTCCGTGAGGATTTGGGCATAAACGACGTATCGACGTTGCTGTAAAACCCTACTCTGTGAAACCGTGAATCGCTGTCCGGTATGTAGAGCCAGTGGTCGTCCGGACACTTTTTCCCTCGCTTCGCACCGATGTTGAGAACAAGTACCGAGGTATAGCTGACAGGCTCTTCGTCTATGGTGACTCCGGCCATTTCAAGGGCTTTGTTCAAAGGCAGCGTCGAGATTAGATTCTCGAAGCGCTCCCCTGAGCCGTCTGAAAACTGGATTTCCTTCTTTTTGACATCTATACGCCGGACTCGCTTTCCGTAATTGATATCACAGCTGTCCGCCATTTTTCGGGCGAGGACATTGAGGCCCTCTTTCGGGTAAATGTAGGTAACGTTGTAGCCGACCGCGGGAGGGGTCTTCTCGAACGCTCCCTGAACGGCGATAGACAGATTAACGGGTGATTTATACGCGTCCTGAGGCGCGATCTCGGTCCAGAGACCAGCGGTGTAAAGCTCGTGAAAGGGCGCGAAGAACATCTCGGTCAGCGTTTTGCCGAAACTCTGCTCGATCCAGTCCGCCATTGTCGTTGGCACGCCGTTCGGGGAATTGATTATTTCCCTGATTGCCTTTGAAGCAAGATCCTTCCCGAGATAGCTGAGGTTGTTCTGTATCGGATAAGGCACATACAAATCGAGCTTGCTGAAATATACCGATGATTTTCTATTATACGATTTTACCGGTGTGAGTGATTTGATGTAGTGAAGCACGGCCGGATCACCGCCGAATATCCAGTGTCCTCCCCCGATTTCAAAACGGTAAGCCTCGCCGTCTTCGGGGGATGAGAACTGCTGTTCAGTAGCGCCGGGAGAGAGATAATACGACGAGCAAATGCCGCCCGGGACGCTCTCGGCCTCATATACGGGGAGACCTGACGCCGAGCCCGCGGCCAGACCGGTTATTCCCCCACCTATAATTAAATTATTAGCTTTTGCCATTGTAGTGCTCTTAGTCCTCTATCTAAAATCACACTCTATACTTATATAAAAGAATTAAGAATCAACAAGTCCAGGTCCGGGTTACGCCTCGTTCCGGGCTTCGGTCCACTAGAGCTTCGGCACTGGCTAAGATCGGGCAATGATATTCCCCCATCCGTCGACTTCGCATTTAAAGTCCGGCGTGACAAAGAGTGTCGCGGTATCCTCCAGCACCAGGGCCGGGCCCGAGAATTTATAACCCTTATAGAAGTCGCTCCTGTTAAATGTCCTTACTTCAATCTCCCTCCCGCCGAATATGACCTTGTCCCGTAGTACGGTGATTTTCTTTCTTTTATTCTCCAACGGCGGAATAGTGAACTTCTTTCGTTTCGCGATCGCCCTCAATCTGATGGTTACGACTTCTATCTCGCTTTCAGGCTTCATGTATCCATACATCTTTCTATGCGTTTCGTGAAAAGTTTTAATAAATCTCCTCGTGTAGGGGATAGTGATCTCATGGGCCTGCCTTCTGTAACGGACGTCGATATAACGCTCGAACTTCAGCTTCTTGGCGGGGAAATCCTGCATAGAGTGTTTTTCCAGCGTTCCGAAGGCCTTATCGAGCTCATCCACTCCGGCTTCTTCCTGACTCAGGAACATGGTCAGTCCGTAATCCTTGAACGAATCCGCCATAAGCATACCAAAAGCTGAGAGCACGCCCGGGTCCTTCGGGAATATGACGGTCTTTATCTCCATATCCGCTGCCATCTCGCAGGCATGGAGGCCGCCAGCGCCCCCGAACGAAACCAGCGCGAATTCCCGCGGATCGTAACCTCGGCCTATGGAAATTACCCTGAGCGCCCTGACCATATTGGCGTTTGCGACCTTGACAACCCCTTCAGCTAGCTCCTCAGGCGAGATCTTAAACTTCTTCGCCAACTTTCCTATGGCAGAAAGAGATTTTTGTGGGTGTATCTTCATTTTTCCGCCGAGGAACCATTCGGGATTAATCCTTCCGAGGAGCACGTTCGCATCGGTTACCGTCGGCTCCACCCCCTTACCGTAACAAGCCGGGCCCGGGTCCGCTCCGGCACTCCCTGGACCAACCTTTAATGCGCCTCCCGTATCGATGTAAGCGATAGAACCTCCACCCGCCCCGATTGTAGTCACGTCAATCATCGGCACCTTGACGGGTATCCCGTCTATATTCGTCTCGGTGGTAAACTTCGGACCTCCGTCACAAAGTGCGACGTCCGTGGAAGTCCCCCCCATATCGTAGGTCATGATTTTGCCGTACCCCATAAGCTCCGCGGTCTTAAACGCGCCGATTACACCGCCTGCGGGACCGGACAGCAGTATGCGTACAGGTTGATTCCCAGCCTGCTCGGGCGAGATAACGCCCCCGCTCGACTGCATAATCGAGATATTTTGTTCCGAGCCCCCTTCCCTGGAAATACTCTCCGAGAGTGCGTCCATGTATGATTTGACTTTCGGCAGGAGGTAGGAATTAGCAGCAATGGTAGACGTCCTTTCATACTCCCTGAATTCGGGAAGTATTTCAGAAGACACGGAAACGGGCACACCGAGAGGTTTTAAAAACTCCGCGGCTTTCTTTTCATTGTCGGGGTTTTTATAGGAGTGCAGGAAGGATATGGCCAACCCTTCGATCTTGAGCTTTTTCAAATTCGTAAGCAGCTTTTCTAGATCGGCTTTCTTGATTTTTTTTAATATACGCCCTTCATAAGTAATACGCTCGCTCACGCCCAGCCTGAGCTTCTTGTCTACTAGCGGACGGGGCCGCTCCCAAAAAATGTTATACAGCTCATCGCGGTTCTGTCTTCCGATCTCGATTACGTCCTCGAACCCCTCGGTGCAAATCAGAGCCATACGAGCACCCTTGCGCTCAAGAAGAGCATTAGTCGCAACAGTAGTGCCGTGAATGATCAGCGTGCCTTCGAGGTTCTCACCAAGCGCCTGGTCCAGTCCCTGCATTATTGCCCTTGATGGATCTGAAGGCGTGGAAGGTACTTTGTGAGTTTTTATATCGCTCCCATCGTACAAGACGAAATCAGTGAAGGTCCCACCGGTGTCAATTCCAACCTGAATCATCCGTATGAATTCCTCCGAAAGTTGTGAAATATATTTATTCGCGGTTTCAAATTAGAGGAAGCGAGCGAAAACATATGCTTTGCGGAACAACACAGTGGCTATTTTCGATTCTAAACCCACCTTCAGCAGCCAGAAATAATATGATCGCGTAATACTAAATGCATTACGATCAGAATACGATAAGGAATACCTTGAATAGTAAAGATTGGATCAATACAAATAGTTTAAAAAAATTAATACTCGTCCTGTCCTACAGGATAAACCACTTTGACTTTATCTTCGGCAATTTCCCTCAATGCGGTAACGACTTCTTTATTATCCGTCTCTTCAGAAAGCGGAGTGGCACCGTTGACAAGCATCCTGGCTCTCTTCATAGCTGCTACCGAGAGGGCAAACCTGTTCACCACCTTCTCCAGACAGTCTTCAATTGTTACTCTCGCCATATTCTTGCCCTCCGTTCAAGTCGTTATTGAGGTAATAATATAAGCCAGATGCCGGGCTAAGTAAAGTATTAACCCCTATCTCTCGGAATTTTCGCCTGATTTGGTTAATATTAAGCTCTCGGAGGTAATACAATGGAAGTAGAGGAAATCAAGTTCGACGACAACGGTCTTGTGCCCGTCATAGTGCAGGATGCCGAGAACGGGCAGGTGCTGATGTTTGCTTATGGGAACAAAGAATCGATCACTAAAACCATCGAGAATAAAAGAACCCATTTCTGGAGCAGGTCGAGGCAAAAGCTCTGGATGAAGGGGGAAGAATCGGGGAACGTTCAGGACGTACAGAGCATATTCTACGACTGCGACCGGGACGCAATACTCGTTCTGGTAAAGCAGACGGGAGTGGCCTGCCACACCGGACAGAGAACTTGTTTCTACACGTCACAGGACAACGATGACGCCGCACCTTCCTTTGGCGCTCCGTTCAAGGGGAAAACGCTGGAGCAGGTATACAGCGTTATTGAGGATCGTAAGAATAATCCTCGGGAAGGCTCATATGTAAGCGGCCTGTTCGAGAAGGGACTGGATAAGATAATGAAAAAGGTCGGGGAAGAAGCCGGGGAGACGATCATAGGCGCCAAAAACGGGAACAAAGATGAAATAATCTACGAAACAGCAGACCTGTGGTTCCACTCACTGATTGCCCTATCGTACTTCGACATCACGCCCGACGATATATACGCCGAGCTCGGGAAAAGGTTCGGCAAGCCCAAGGAAGCCTATAGGGAAAGCAAATAAAATCCTTCAGAATTACGGATAAAGGCTCGGAATCCTGTCAGCCCTGTACATTAACCATCCGTCCGGTGTTTCGGGAGCAGGATCTTGTATTGAAAGCTCAAACACTTTTTCCGCAGGTACGGTATGGGTAACCTCGATCAAGCGTGAAGAGATCTGCGAACCGCCTACAATATCAGTAGGTACGCCTTCCCCGTCCAGGGCGATACCGCCGAAGGTAATCAGGACATTACCGGTGTTGGGCAGACAATCCGCATCACCAATGAAGGGGGTATAAATTGTCTCTTCGGCAAATTGTCCATATTCCCAAACTTGCGAGATTTCCATTGAATCCTCATCAACACTGTATTCTACCGCCCGGCTGAAGTTATCGTTAGCGGGTATCTGCGCATCAAAAGGACTGGCTCTGAAGTTCCCGTTATCGAATAAAAGTATATGGCCTTCAGGAGTAATCATTGGAGCATGTTGATGATACTGCCATAAGAAATCATCACCCACAGGTGTTAGAAGGTATTCAACAAACCGTTCTTGATCCCAGTTTGCATGAGTACCCATTATCCATCTAAGTTCACCGGTTTCACGGCTGAATTTTATTACGGCATCCTGATGACGAAGCGATACAATTATAGAATTATCCACAGTATCATGTATCACGGCATTACTATGACTCCAGTCATATGTGCCGTTTTCAAACTCCGGGAATATTCCATCCCATAAACCTAAAAGCGAATTATAACCTATCCTGTATGGATCCAGCATATCCAATAGAGGCCATTGGTTTAAGATAGTACCGTCTTCACTAAATTCTACTACTACATCGCCTACAACCGCGCCGGTATCGAGGGGTGCAAACGGATCAGTATCGCTAGTCGGAAATCCTTCTATTAATCTCGCCTCTAAACCCAAGACCAGGAAGTGACCATTTTCCATTTCAAATATTTCATGATGAAGCGCATTCGTTTGAATAAGATTACTTCCGACTGGCGGGTTGTCGTTAGAGAGCGCATGCCACTGCCTTACAATATTACCCAGCATATCAATCTCAATTATCCTGTTGTCATTTTGAATAAATATGAGATCACCGTTTGAAAGCCGATGGAAGTCTGTAAGTTGAAACTCGCCTTCCGGCAAATGGTACCAAACTATCTCCCCAATTTCATTGACAGCCACCAGAAAATAACCAAGAGCTGAGTTATTCCCAAATCCTCCTACAGGGAAAATTGTTATGCCCGGCTCCATCAGCTCCGGGGTGCTGGTGACCTCGATCGGAGGGAAACCTTCGGGAAGAGGATCCGTGGTCACGTTGATATTCTGTCCGAGCGAAGTATCGTTACCCGCTTCGTCCGTAACAACGAGCCCGATCTCGTAGGTTTTATCCGGGCTGAAGCCAAGGAGCATTATTGTATGGTTCTGAGTAAGCTCTTCATCCGCCACTACTATCTCACGCGTACTGCCATTCAGACTTTTGGTGGTGGCAAGATCGGTATCCGAGATAGTTACTGTAGCGCGGACAGGCTCATCAGCCGTGAACTCAAGCAGTCCGGCCAGAGGCGTGTCGGGGTTAGGAGCCATTATTACAACCGGGTCGGATACAAAATCGGGCGGCGTAGTGTCTGAAGAAGTGTCACCCGAGCTATCTCCCTGACCTATGTCACTCGAAAGAACATTTCCGTTATCGTCACAGGAGATAAGAAAAAAAGACAGGGCAAAAATTAATGAGAATAGAACCAGGAAATACTTTAATGAGATTAGAACGTTTAAGCGGCATGATCTTACGGAACTCATTGTAACCTTTAATCCTTCTATTATGTGGGTAAGAAATCGAAACTAGCGTTACTTATTTTGATAACTATAACCGATATTCGCGGGGATCAGCGATTTTTTTTGGGTCTGTCCTTTTCTTCTATATAATCGCCTATAAAGGTCCTGTTCCTCACGGAAGGCGGCAGGTTTGATAGGTCAGGCTTGGGCATATCCGTCGATAGATCACTGGTAAAGGCAAAACTGGATACGACCTTCTCGACTTTTTTTGTATTGCAGAAAGGACATTTAATTTTTTTCTCGTCCTCTTCTTCATATATCAGCTCCGAAAAGCGAAAATTCTTCTGCAAATTGAATAGCACCAAGATAGTGCCTTCATTCATAAAGAAATCCAGGTCCGTACCTTCCTTGTCGCGCTTGCCGTGCTCGGCGAGAACACTCTCACTAGTCAAATCAAAAACACCGATGTGATTAATATTGTCGTGCTTCTTGACCGCATCAGAAACTTTCTTCTTCGTAATGCCTTTGCGGAGTTGTTTTAATGTATCTTCAACGTTATTTCTGCACTGTATGCATTCATATTCATAAAGCGGCATGTAATTACCCCCACGTCTAAAATTATCTGTTGAAATACTGGTTCAGATGATCGTATCCCACCCAGTCGTTTTTCTGTTCTTCATCTTTTTGCTGCTTGTATTCCAGGTGCCATCTAAGCTCGTCTTTCGGGCCCGGCGCTCTCTTGCTCTTGTCGTCGAAGATAGCCTTGAAGGTTGAAAACACCCTCCGCACATTTTTACCTTCGCATAGAGGGCAGCTCAATTCCTTCTCGTCGTCTTCGTCGTAAATCAGGGTACTGAACCTGAAATTCTTCAGCTCCAGATAGAGAACCTTGTTTTTATCCAGCTTGTAGCGGAATCTTCTCACGCTTCTGCTGTTGCTCTTTTCCCCAAGCGAGAATAGCTCCTTGCCGGTTTTATCGTCCGTCACCTCTATACAGATAAATCCGGGATTGCTCTTTTTGATCTTAGTGGCGTTGGTCTTGTTTAACTTCGCAACAAGGGCGTCAATATCGCTGTTGTACCGATCGATACACTCGTCACATTCATACTCGAATACAGGCATAATTTCACTCTCCTGAGATGATAAAGTAAAAATAATAACCAACTTTTCACGATTGCTCTAGTTAAACGCCTTACGCTTGATTCAAATTTGACAAAAAACACACTGCTCAAGATAATTGTTTTTAAACTCTTTTATCCAAGTCAGAGGTAATCATGCCGGACACAAATGAACTAATTGTAAGAGAAACCGGGCCAGTATGCACTTTAATAATAAACCGTCCCGAAAAGCATAATCTGCTCACTCCCGGAATGCTCCTTGGACTGAGCTCAGAGCTGACCAGGCTTAAAGACGACAATAAGGTGAGGTGCATAATTATCAGAGGCTCAGGCGAGAAGGCCTTCTCCTCCGGCTATGACATCACTGCGATTGGTAAAGACGATATGGTTCGGAATAACGAAGGGAAAAATCCGCTCCCCCTCGCCGCTAAGGCCATCGAGGAATTCCCCTACCCTGTCCTTGCCATGATGAACGGCCACGCGTTCGGAGCGGGTCTCGAGATCGCAGCCACCTGCGATATCAGGATAGCCGCCGAGAATTGTCTGTTTGGAATGCCCCCCGCCAAACTGGGCGTAGTTTACAGTTATCAGGGAGTCAGGAGGTTTCTGAACCTGATAGGACCGGGATACACAAAAGAGCTGTTCCTAACGGGCAGGCCGATAAACACTGAAAGGGCGGTACAAATCGGGCTCGTTAATTTTGCTTTTCCAGGTAACGAGATTGAGAAGTTCACGTATGAAATGGCGGAAGAGATAACGGGCAACGCTCCTCTTTCCCTAAAAGCGCTCAAGGAAATGACGAACGTATGGCGGAGAAGCCTGGTCACCGATCCAGAAGACGAAGCGTTAATTAAACAGCTGACTCTGGGTGTTCAAAACAGCGATGACTACAAGGAAGGGCAAAGGTCGTTCGCCGAGAAGAGAAAACCGGTGTTTAAGGGGAAGTAGGCCGCGTCTCTCGACTCACTAAAGAACCGGGCGTAAGTCGAATTAGATTCAGAGCAAACTCGAAAACGTAATTAGTCCCCGGTTTTGTCTTTTAATTCATATAATCTCAACTGCGAGTACTGTCGATCAGATACTATCTTGTATCTACCGGTAAGCACGCCTTCATAACTGTCGAAATTGGGGTATTCACGCTCGGTCACTATCAACCATATGCTTCCGCCTTTCAGATGAAAATCCAGCTCGGATAATTCGAACAGCCGCCTTACGTCCAGGTCGCCTCTTTTTGAATAATATTCCGTATTCCCGGTTTCGAAAAAAGGATAGATCGCCACCACGTCGCCGGCGGCGGCATTTTCATCTATGTCGCTTATTGCATCTCTCCATCCCGGCTTCCAGTCGTTTACGTAATATCCGGACAAAGCATATCCCGAAACTACGAGAATCAAAAAGACGATGAGAAATTTCAACTTCGTACTCCGTATAAAGTTAATACCAAGAGCCGTGAACAAATAAAAAGCCGCCGAAGCGACAATCGTATATGATACGGC
>Ga0307426_1001454_pt1 | contig 15619 bp, 13 predicted proteins | sample SalMarWE160340MG_FD_202165 | JGI IMG/M metagenome (GOLD analysis project Ga0307426, IMG submission 202165) | Salt marsh sediment microbial communities from the Plum Island Ecosystem LTER, Massachusetts, United States - WE1603-40 | ecosystem: Environmental > Aquatic > Marine > Intertidal zone >... | reverse complement strand
GTTGAAAAGATTAAATATATCGTGTATAATAAAAAATTAATTTTGTACAATAATTTCATTCCTACCTTAAAATTGAAATTAAATATCTTAGTTGTAATTATCCAGAACAAATTATTAAATTGACAACCGCTGAATCAATAATACTACAAACTCCGAAAATATATGGAAATACAAAGAGAGAGTTGGGGGTCGAAAACCGGTTTTATCTTAGCGGCTGCCGGTTCTGCTATCGGTCTTGGCAACATTTGGAAATTTCCTTACATAGCAGGTGAAAATGGGGGCGCTTCATTCGTAATTGTTTATCTTATTTGTATTGCTGTTATAGGTTTTCCGGTTCTGATTGCAGAGATATTAATTGGCAGATCGGCCCAAAGAAATCCTGTTGGTGCATTTTTCAGACTTAGTGGTTCCAAATTCTGGGCTGGTGTTGGCGGGATGGGTATAGTTGGGGGATTTTTAATTTTATCATTCTATGCCATTATTGCAGGCTGGGCTATTGGTTATATAGTTGAAGCGGTGGATGGAAACTTTTTTAATTTTGTGGAAGAAACAGCTTCTGCTCAACACTTTTCAAATCTGGTTGGAAATGTATACTGGATACTTGGCTATTTCATTTTCTTTATGATGCTCACAACGGTAATTGTTTTTGCGGGAGTAAAGAAAGGAATAGAACGAGGCAGCAAAATTATGATGCCGATCCTTTTTGCTTTATTAATAATTTTAATGATAAGAGGAATAACTTTGGATGGCGCTGAAAAAGGTTTGGATTTTTTATGGAATCCAGATTGGAGTAAAATTAACGCCAATACTATACTAATTGCTCTCGGTCATGCATTTTTTACTCTAAGCTTAGGAATGGGAGCGATGCTCACTTACGGAAGTTATATGTCTAAAAAAGACAATATAGTCAGTGCCGCATTTCAAATTGTTTTCCTTGACACTCTTATAGCTTTAATTGCGGGAATAGCAATTTTTACCGCAGTTTTTGCAACAGGTCTTAATCCGCAAGCGGGACCTGGACTTATATTCCACACACTTCCAAGTGTGTTTATCAAAATGCCAGGAGGATATTTCTTTTCCATTCTTTTCTTTATTCTTTTAACGCTTGCTGCCCTCACTTCTTCAATTTCTTTGCTGGAAGTAGTTGTATCTTATTTTGTTGATGAACGTAAATGGAAGCGTCACCACGCCGCAATAGTACTTGCTTTTTTTATTACTTTGCTTGGAATACCAAGTGCTCTTTCATACAACGTGCTATCCGATTTTACAATTGCCGGTAAAAACTTTTTTGATCTTGTTGACTTCGTTGCGTCTAACATTTTATTACCGTTGGGCGGATTATTGATATCAGTATTCGTAGCATGGAAATGGGGATTTAAGAAAGTATTACCGAATCTCAGAGAAGGTGCTGAAAATCTTTTTGAAAATTATCCATGGATAATTAGTTTCTGGAAAATATTTTTAAAATACTTTTCACCCATTCTGATCTTTTTGGTTTTTCTCAATTCAATTGGAATTCTTGATAAAATAATAGAACTATTTTTCTAAACGATAATTCTTTATTATAAAATTTAAAAGAGGCTAATGAAAAAAAGTACTGCTGGAATAATCGGATTTAGTGTAATTATTATAATTTTGGTTATAGGTGGTGTAACCTTCTTCGAATCAGTTTGGTCATTTCCGGGCAATTTTGATTTCTTTTCTTCTTTTCCCAGCAAGGACCTCCCCTTAGGTTTAATACCGTTGATGGTAATTGCATTAGTAGGAACCGGAATATTTGTATCAATTAAACTTGGTTTTCCTCAAATTCGCTATTTCTGGCATGGAATAAAAGTTACTTTAGGAAAATATGACGATCCAAATGATGAAGGGGATCTGAATCATTTTAGAGCTTTAACAACCGCACTTTCTGCTACAGTAGGTATAGGAAATATTGCTGGTGTTGCCACAGCAATTTATTATGGTGGTCCAGGCGCTCTCTTCTGGATGTGGGTTACCGCATTCTTCGGAACTACGCTTAAATATGCCGAGGCTTCCTTAGCTCTTAAATACAGGGATATCGATGAAAACGGTCATACCGAAGGTGGACCGATGTACACAATAGAAAAAGGATTGGGGAAAAACTGGAGATGGTTAGCTGTAACATTCGCTTGCTTTGCCGTAATATGTTCGTTTGCAACCGGTAATGCAATTCAATCATTTACAGTTTCTGATCAGATTTATTCTGAAGCTGTTCAGTTGTTAGGTACGGGAAGCTTTCTAACAATAAAACATCCCATCTGGGATGGATTCGATTTATCTGTACAGCAGATTCTAAACGGAGTAGTATTAGCCGCAATAGTCGGTGCGGTAATAATCGGAGGAATAAGAAGAATCGGACGAGTAACAAGTTTATTAGCTCCGTTTATGGCGGTTCTGTATGTAGTAGCTGCAGTTCTTATTCTACTTGCAAATTTTTCAGGAATAGGTGAATCCTTTCGATTGATTATAAGTTACGCTTTTAATCCACCGGCAGAAATTGCTGGTGTAGGAAGCGGGACATTTCTTATCTTTTTAAACACAATGTTGTGGGGAGTGAAACGAGGATTGTATTCAAATGAAGCCGGACAAGGAAGTGCTGCAATTGCCCATTCAACAGCAAAAACAAGATATGCTATACGTGAAGGAAGTGTTGCTATGCTCGGACCTTTCATCGATACCATTATTATTTGCAGCTTAACCGGATTGGTAATAATAATTACAGGAGCCTGGCACCATACAGAGTTTTTCGTTAATAGAATCAATCCGAATTTTAGTGGTGAATTACTTAACAGTAGTTTGTTAACTTCATTTGCTTTTAAAGAAGGACTTAGCTGGCTGACTACCTTTGGTGATAAACTTATAACAATATCTGTTCTGCTCTTTGCGGTTTCTACAGCGATAAGCTGGTCATTCTATGGCGATAGAGCCGCAAACTATCTATTTGGTAAGAAAGCGTTATTACCTTACAAATGGATTTATGTATTATTTGTATTTATTGGTGCAATTGCTCAGCTTGAAGCTGTATGGTCATTTGGTGATGCTGCATTAGGATTTATGACCTTCCCCAATTTACTTGCAATCATCCTTCTATCAACAACTTTGAAGAGGATGACGAAGGAATATTTCTCGATTGAACATAAGGAATACGGCAAATAAAAAAAAGATGATCTGTTTTTTATTCTGAAACAAGACCATCTTTATAATATTAAATAAATTATTAAATTGAATTATCTTATATCTAAGCAGGACTTATCTGGGGAGGTTTCTCCTGCGAATTATTATTCTTTACTTTTGCTTTACTTTTTTCCTGGCGATCATAAGCAGTATTCTTTTCATCGCTTATTAGCATTACCTTACCATTCTTGATAGACTTATACATCATATCGCTCTCAATTAAATAATAGAACTGCTTTTTGAACTCATCGATAGAAAGTCCTGCCGTAGCAGCAAGTTTTGCAAGTTCGTGCGGATCTTCAAAATCGCCCTGGTTCAACCTGAGCATATATCTTCTTGCTATATAAAAGGATTCTGAACTCGGATCCACCATCCTAACTCTGGTTCTGTTAGTTTTAGGATCAATGATATCCTTAAAATACAGCGGAACAAATCTGCCTGCCTGAATTGAAACCATTGCGCCACTTCCGCCATCAAGGATAAACTGAGCGGCGGAAAATCCAAGATCCCTGGTATATTCCATATCGTATGGAATAGGATCTGCACATCTTAACTCATAACCAATATTTTTTGCTACAACAGTACTTTTAATTCCGAATTCTTTAAGTCTTTGTTGAACTTTCATTTTTAAAATTTCACCGAAATTAACCTCGGCAATCCTGATATTATCATGCGCATCTCTTTCAATATCAACTAATTGCTCAAGATCATTCGGATTAAGATGTTCAACCAAACCCTCAGCTAAAAGAACAACTCCATCAGATCTCCCGTAGCTCAATCTTTTTATAATTGCTCCTACAAGAATATCAACAACGTGACCGAGTTTAATCTCTTTATTAGGAAATTCCTCAGGAATTAAGGATAGTGTTGCCCCAGTTGCTTTACCAATGCCTAATGCAAGGTGACCGGCTTTTCTTCCCATCGTTACAACAAAATACCATCGTGAGGTAGTCTGAGCATCAACCATAAGGTTTTTTACAACTTCAACGCCAATGTGCCTTGCAGTCTGGAATCCAAACGTAGGAATACCATGAGGCAGATCGAGATCATTATCAATTGTTTTAGGAACATGAACAACCTTGATTCTACCAGCAGCCATTTTATTTACCCTCAGGGCACTATATGCAGTATCATCTCCACCGATTGTTATAAGTTTGTCAACATTTAATCGCAATAATGATGTAACAGTATTTTCAAGATGCTTATCATTTTTAGTAGGGTTTGCGCGGGAAATTCCAATATAAGATCCCCCACGGAAGTGAATCCTGCTGACGTTAGCAATAGTTAATTCTTTCGTTTGTGATATGTCACCTTGCATTATCCATTTAAAGCCATCTTTAATTCCAACTACTTCAACTCCCTCAACAGCAGCACGAATAGTAACGGCACCGATTACACTATTTATTCCCGGTGCAGGACCACCACCAACTAATATAGCTAATTTTTTAGGCGCAATAGACATTTTTTGACTCCTTGAAATAAACGGATAATGTTAAAGATAGATTTTTAATTTAGGATTTTCAGTTTAGCAAATTTCAGCATTAGCTGTTTAACGTTATTTCCTTCAAAATGAACTTCTGCTTTCAACATATCTCCCGAACCGGTAACATCGGTAACTTTTCCCAAACCGAACTTCTCATGCATAACCCTGCTTCCCGGTCGTACGTCTTTATTCTCCTGATCAAAATCTTCATAATCCACAGAATCAAAATACTCATAAAAAATTTCTTTTCTGGTTTTCCTGTTTGATTTTCTTCCGATTCCACCATTTACTTCGTGGATTGTTTCAGGATCCAACTCATCTATAAATCTCGATCTGTTCTGGTAGGCAACTTCACCAAACCGGTAACGTGATCTTGCATGAGATATATAGACTTTCTGTTCAGCACGGGTTAACCCAACATAAAATAACCTTCTTTCTTCTTCAATAGATGTATCAGAGCTAAACCTGTTTGAAAGAGGAAATATTTCTTCTTCACAACCTGAGAGAAAAACAACCGGGAATTCCAACCCCTTAGCATTGTGTAAAGTCATCAACGTAACAGCATTCTTTGATTCCTCATACATATCTACCCCACTTATAAGCGATACTTCCTCCAGAAAATCTGCAAGTTTTGCTTTTTTGTTTTCTTCAGAAAATTCACTTAAAGCTGCAAGAAGCTGGTTAATATTTTCCATCCTCTGTAATGATTCCTGTGTGTTTTCACTTTTAAATAATCTTATCAAACCTAACTCATCAACCAGTGCTCTTGAAAGTTCACCCACTGAAAGCTGATCCTTTAAATCGATATATCTTTCAAGAAGAAGACGAAATCCCTTTACATTTTTCTGGATTCTTTCTTTAATTTCAATTACTTCAAAAACTCTTGCCATAGTCTGGAAAAGACTTAAATCATGCTTTCTCGCAAATTCAATCATCCGGTTCACAGTTGTATTACCGATTCCTCTTTGCGGAAAGTTCATAATTCTCAGTAAACTTTCTTCATCATTCTGATTCACAATAACTCTCAGGTACGCAATTACATCTTTTACTTCTTTTCTTCTGTAAAATTCAATTCCACCCAGAATTACATAAGGTAACTTTTCTTTTCTGAAGATATCCTCAAGTACACGCGACTGAGCATTCGTTCTGTATAAAACTGTAAAATCATTAAGGCTTAATTTCTTTTTGGTTATCTCTTTCTTTATATATTTTGCTATCTGATGCGCTTCATCTTTTTCATCTGCACATTTTACAATCATCAGTTTTTCGCCATCATTATTTTCAGTCCATAGAGTCTTAACAAGCTGGTTTTTGTTATTTTTAATAACGGAATCAGCAGCACTAAGAATGGTTTTTGTTGATCTGTAATTTTGCTCAAGTCTGAAAACTTTATGTCGTGGATAATCTTTTTCAAAATGGAGCATATTATCCAATGTAGCCCCTCTCCAGCTGTAAATGCTCTGCGCATCATCACCAACAACGGAAATTTTGCAGCTTCTTGAAACAAGAAGTTTTATTAATTCGTATTGAGCTTTGTTCGTATCCTGAAATTCATCTACAAGGATATAACTGAATTTCTTTTTATACTTTTGAAGCACGCTTTGTTTGTTTTTGAATAATTCAATAGGCTGAAGTAAAAGATCATCAAAATCCATTGCATTATTTGCCAGCAGTCTTTTCTGATATTCCTCAAAAATATCTGCTATTTTTTCATCAACGAATGAATGAACATGTTTTTTTCTGAATTCTTCCGGCATCACCATATGATTTTTCATAAAACTAATTCTATGTCTTATAGTGTTCGCTGTGACGCCTTCAATATCAATATCAAAATTATTGATGATATTGTTTACCAAGGATAATGAATCCTCGGTGTCATATATTGAATAATTGCTTCGAAATGGTGTGTGTTTGGCTTCAATTCTCAGAAGTCGCGAAAAAATTGAATGAAATGTCCCCATCCACAAGTTTTCTGCCTTCTTTCCAATAAGCTCACGAATTCTGTCTTTCATTTCATTGGCAGCTTTATTAGTAAACGTAAGAGCCAGGATGGAATCCGGTTTGTATTTTGCCTTGGATAATAAGTAAGCGATTTTATACGTTAAAACACGTGTTTTCCCTGATCCGGCACCAGCAACTATCATTTGTGGAGAACCAACATATTCTACTGCAGCACGTTGATCTTCGTTTAAATTATTTAAATCTAACATATTTCCTGTTATAATTAATACTGTTGAGAAAAGAGTCTGCAAATATAAATAATTGGAATTCGAATATAAAGTGGATAAACAGGTATAATTTAATTATTTCATATTTATCAAAAGAAAAATATTTATTTATAACTAATTACTCTGGTTCGTATCGGGATAGAAATAAAAAACCTCTGAATCGACATTGTGACTCAGAGGTTAAGGAGAGAACATATGATGCTTGATTACTCTAATCTGTCTTTATTGTCAGATCAGGTAATTTTTGTACAGGAGAATCGCACTCACTGTAAACGTTCAATTCCTGTGCCAACAACAAAAGTTGCCCCAAGGTCTATATTTATCTTCCGAAGCTAATGCCTTGACACAAAATGCATTATTGTGAGATGCCCGCCACAATTATGAGAAACCAAAAATCGTTAAAAAATGCAATCACTTACAAAAAATCGGTAATAATTTACTTGAAATTCAATTTGAGAAATAGATTGATTAATGGAAAAACAATTCCCAATTAATTTCAAAATAAATATTATCTGACTAAATTTACATGTAATCTATTTTTATTATAATCACAAGGGGAAAATAAGGGAAATTGTTTTTAGAAGAATTAAGTGAGTTTGAAGACTATTTGAAAGAATTTGAATCGACTATTTTTTTCGATTCAGAAGTATGCCCTACGTGCGGGATAAATGTATCTGATTCAATTGTGCCGGTATCAATCGCATTCGTACAAATCCAGTTTAATTCTCGTAAAGAAAAGAATATGGCTATCAATAAAATAAAAAGTTCGGGCATAATAGTTAAAGAAGAAGATACTTCAACTAAAAACAAAGATGACCGGTCATTTCTTATCCCGGAAAACAAATTGCGTGATATTCAGAAACTGCTTGGAAAAAATAATACGAAGAAATAAGAGATTTAATTTCTCGGGTGAGATTTAACCCACTCTTTGATGTAGTTAGCTATTGAAATTGTCGAGGCGCCGGGTGTAAAAAGTTCTCCAACACCAATCTTTTTTAATTCAGTCAGATCTTCTTTAGGAATTATTCCACCACCAGTTAAAAGGACATCATTTAAACCTTTTTCATCCATCAATTTTTTAATTTTGGGAAAGATAGTCATATGTGCACCGGACAAAATACTTATTCCAACTACATCCACATCTTCCTGAACAGCAGCTTCTACAATCATTTCAGGTGTTTGTCTTAATCCGGTATAGATAACTTCCATTCCGGCATCACGCAAAGCAGCAGCAATAACCTTTGCTCCCCTATCGTGACCATCCAACCCTGCTTTAGCCACTAATACTCTTATTTTTTTATCCATTATAAATATCTTTGTACTTGGATACTATTGTACGAATATTATCTGCATACTCTTTCATCCCACCGGTTGAATAATTTTTGAATCTCGGTTTAAAGTTAAAGTCAGCATTAAACCGCGGGATAATGTGAAAGTGGAAATGATAGACTGTTTGTCCTGCAGAATTACCGTTATTGGTTATCACATTAAAACCATCGGCATTAACACTTCTTTTAATTGCGCCTGCAATAAATTGTGTTGCATTAATTATGTGTGTTAATTCTTCGGATGGAACTGTTAAGAAGTTATCATAATGTTTTTTGGTAACTACAAGAGTGTGCCCGTAATTAATTGGTTGGATATCAAGGAATGCAATTAAGTTATCATCTTCAAAGATTACTTCAGCTTCCGATTTCCCTTCAACAATGTTACAGAAGATACATTCCATATATTTAAAAATAAGAGTAAATATTCATTTTGGCAAAGCAAATCAACAGTAGGATATTATTGAGGAATAATTAACAAATCACAAGTAATTAAGATATTTTTTACGCTTGACAAACGCTCCGAACATTCCCCCGCTGTGTAAAAATATAATCCTGTTGATTTTATTTTTCTTTATAAAATGATCATAATATGCAGCAAAAGCTTTTCCTGTGTAAGCAGGATCCAACAACATTCCTGTTTCTTTAGCTAATTCTGAAATGAGTCTGATTTTCTTGTCGCTTATATTTTTATATCCTTCTTTTGAATAACCATCGATTATTTCAAGATCAGATTCATTAATTCCACAATTTAATTTGTATTCAGAGATTACGCCTTCGGTAAGCTGCAGAATTTTATTAGTTATCTCGTTTTTATTGTACAAGACATTAACAGCGAAAATTTTCAACTGCAATTTGAACAGCGAGGCGCCAACCAATATTCCTGTTGCGGTACCTCCTGTACCGGCTGCAAGTAAAATCCCATTGATTCTCTTTTTATTGATTTGTTTTCTTAATTCATCAATAAAAGAAATATACCCCCAGATTCCCAAAGTTGTAGAACCACCTTCGGGAATTACATAAACTCTCTTACCTTTTTTATCCAGGTTTTCCTTTTCTTCAAACATAATTTCATTAACGTTTTTATAATTTCGTTTATTTAGAAATGAAATTTCCGCCCCATAAATTTTACTCAGAAAAAGATTACCTTCGGCTGAGCGCGAGTTTTTTCCCCATAAAAAAAGTTTTGTTTTCATTCCTAACCTGGCAGCAGCAGATGCAGTCGCTCTACAATGATTTGATTGCTCGCCTCCGCAGGTAAAAATGATATCAGTTTTTTTCCGTTTTGCCTCATAAAGAAGAAACTCCAGCTTCCTGATTTTATTACCGCAGAAATCTGTTCCGGTGTAGTCATCTCTTTTTACAAGAAATTTTTTACTTTTAAAACTTAATTGTTCAACCGGTGTTGGAAGATTAGCTAATTTAATTTTATTCGGAACTTTCACCTTTTTTCCTTTTTTGCAGCCAATCATAATAAGTTCTGGCTCTTTTCAGATCATCCGGTGTATCTACACTCAATGAATCAAATTCGGTAACTACTATTTTTATCTTCATTCCATTTTCAAGCATTCTTAGCTGTTCTAATTTCTCAGCTCTTTCGAGATCTGTTACTTTTAATTTTGTGAATTTTAACAAGAATTCTTTTCTATAAACATATAGACCGATGTGTTTATAGATTTCGGTTTTTTCAAGTGCCAACTCGGCTGAAATGATATCACGAACAAAAGGGATGGACGAACGTGAAAAATAAAGTGCATAATTGTTATAATCAAAAACCACTTTTACAACATCCGGCGATTGTAATTCTGCCACACTCTCGATTCTTTTTGCGAGTGTAGAAATATTTACTTCATTATCGAAAAGTAGTGGTTCAACCGCCTCATCAATCATCCTACCGGAAATAAATGGTTCATCTCCCTGTATGTTTACAATAATATCAGCTTCGTCAAGCTTTTTTGCTGCGTTAGCAATTCTGTCCGAACCTGTAGTAATACTCTTGGGAGTTATGATAACTTCTGCCCCAAAATCACGGCAAACCTGTGCAACTTTTTTATCATCAACGGCAATGATTATTTTATTTAACAGCTTAGATTGTGATGCACTTTCGTAGGTATGCTGGATGAGAGGCTTATCGCCAATCTCGGCAAGTGGTTTACCCATTAATCTTGTTGAAGCAAAACGTACCGGAATTACACCAATAATCATAATCTTTAATTGTTGAATTGTCTCATTGCTTTATCATTCATGGTTTTCAATTATTACTTCTCGCACTCGATTCATTAAGTTTATTTGGTCCTGTCGAGATGATATACCTTCAGTAGAAATTGGGGAATCGTAATGAACATGAATCTCTCCCGATTTCAATTTAAAAGTACCTTTCGGCATAATTTTATTTGATCCACTTATCGAAACAGGAATAATCGGGTAACCAACACCTGAAGCCATTCTGAATGCACCTCTTTTAAATGGCTGAACCTCGCCGGTTAAGCTTCGCGTACCTTCAGCAAAAACTAGAATTGATACTTTCTTTTCTTTCATCATTTTTTTCGCTATTTCAATACTATTCAGAGCGCTTTCAATATTTTTTCTGTCTATCATTATATAAGGACCTAAAGTTAATTGCCACCCAAACAATGGAATTTTAGCAAGCTCTCTCTTAAAAACTATTGCCACCCTGGTTGGAACTGATTTCTGCATAGTAACAATATCATACTGGCTTGCATGATTAGCTACATAAACATATGTCCCGTTATGATCAAAATTATCCAGACCTGTAATTTTAAGTTTTATCCCGCTAAGAAATAATATGCCACCTGAAAAATACCGGGAAAGTAAAAAATAAAATTTGAAACTTCTGTCAATTAAAGAAAAAATGATCGCGAAAATAGAACAAATAATAGTGTGAATTACTAATAAAAATAATTTAAAAAGGGTGATCATTTACAAAGTTTCCACCCCGGTAGAAATATTATTATTTAGACTTAACGGATCCTCAGCTTTTTGTTTTATTGAGTTAATCCGGTTTTTAATAGATGGATGACTATAAAAAAACCACTCGACGAAAGGATGAGGTTCTTTATCACCAAGATTTTGTTCGGTTAGCTTTTCCAAGGTATGAATAAATTCCTCTGGCTTTTGGGTTGAATTGATTGCATATTCATCGGCTTCATATTCAAACTTTCTTGAAAGAATATTACCAAGGGGCATTTGAACAACACCAATTAACATCGACCAGAGAGCAAGCAAAGGCAATGCTGCTACCTGGGTTATCGATGTAAAACCAAACCAGCTAAGGGATTTTTCGTATAAAAACGCAATGATAAACAAAATTAGAAAGCTTGTAACCGTTCCGAATACAATGTTCTTAACAATATGCCTTTTCTTGTAATGTCCAAGTTCATGCGCAATTACTGTTTCAATTTCTTCGTTTGAATAATTATCAATTAAAGTATCTCCTAGTATAATTCGTTTGGTTTTTCCAAGGCCTGTAAATGCAGCGTTTGCTTTCTTCGTATTCTTACTCATGTCGAATTTATATATGTTTTCAATTTTTATTCCTGCATTAGATGCTAAAGCTCCAATTTTTGTTTTTAATTCATCATTATCAATTGGAGTTAATTTATAAAAGATTGGAAGAATCAAAACGGGAAATATCTGAGCTAAAACAACAGAAACAAAAAACATAACTACAGCAAAAGGCAGCCACCAAAGATCACCAAACTGATTCATAGTAAAATAAAAAACGAGCAATATCGGAATTCCGATAGCAAGAGATACCAATGAACTTTTAAAATTTTCCCATAGCCATTTACTAAAGGTCTGGTTTGATAATTTATATTTATGTTCAAGATAAAATCCTGTATAGAAATTAACCGGAGCAAAAAGTATTGAAGTGATAATTCCGATAGAGAAAATGAAAAGAAGAAGTACTATGTATTTATCATCAAACGAAAGAGAAATATAATCTTCTAATATCTGACTGTAACCTAACCAAACAAAGATTAATATAAGGACAAAGCTTATAATGGCTTTGCCGATCCCAATTCCGAGTTTGATATTGTTATATTTTTTAGCATCCATAGAAGCAAAAATAGAGAAAGGTAGTTAGGTAAGCAATTAAAAACAGATTGACTAAATAGTATTTACTATAAAGAGATGTTAGATTTGTTTTACCAGATTATTTTCAATCCAGCCAACTTTGCCGTCTGCTAATCTTATTTTTACCCATGCATCCAATTTATCTTCAATATTTACTTTTAATCCTTCGTGTATTACAAATGCGTCTGTGCCTGTAGATTCAGGAGATGATTTAACTGTAACAGCTTGTTCAACTATAATTCCGTTTTTTAGTGTTTCTTCACGGTTAACTTTTACAATGAGTAGCGAAACACAAACTGCTAAAAGAAATACTATGCCGATACCTGAAAAGAAAATAATTTTTTGTTGAACAATGGATCTCGCAAAGAAATAGAGCGTTATCAGGAAGATTAATAAAAGATAAACAATAAAAACGATGTAAGCCCAACCGTTCTCAGAAAAGGAGTTCAATAAAGATTCCCACCAATCAAATAGAAAAAATCTTGGTAAAGGTTGAATTCTATCAACTGTGCTTAATCGTGCAAAATTAAGATTGTGTTGTACATCTTCATCTGATGGCGAGAGTTTTAATGCTTTTTCATAATACAGAATTGCATAACCTATTTTACCGACCCTGTAATATGAGTTGCCAAGATTATAAAATAGAGAAGTACCTGAATAACCTTCATTAATTAACTGCCCGTATTCATCAATAGCTTTTTCATACGATCCGTCCCTGTAAAACTTATTCCCCTTTGCCATAACATCATCGACTTGCGAAGCCGGAACATTTATAGTAAAGACTAAAAAAGATACAATTGAAATAAAAAAAAGAATAATAGATCTTCTACTTTGCATTAGTATCCGCAATGTTTTTTTCCACTTCAATAATTGCTTTGGCAAGCTGATCGTACATTACCTGCATTGTAGCGCTTTTATCCGCACCCGGCGCAAAACGTGCATATTCGCAATCCTCTGCCGTTTTGCGAATAATTTCGCTCAAGTCATCTTTGACATTAAGCTTTTTCAATTCATCAACTGCACGATCAATTGTGAACTCCGCTTTGGAGATATGTAACTTGTCTTCCAGGTAACCGAATAAAGCCTGAAAGATTTCAGTATAAAATTCATTATGACTGTTACTCTGCATAAGTTTCTTTGCAGTCTTCAAACGATTCTTAGCAACTTTTTGAGCTCTCTGGTATCTTAACAAAGAAAGATTTCCTGTTAACTTATCGTGTCTTCTTTTCCACCCAACAACTACAAATAGAAATAGCATCGGTACGATACCGCCTACCCAAAAGAAGGTTGTAAACAATACACTATCCTCTTTCTTATGAATATCATAATTAGAAGTCTTGATAAATCTAATATCCTGTCCCAGCTGTCTTACGTCCTCTTTACTCGTATAAGATACTTCGGGAAGACTTTCACCTTGAGTTATATTTATTGTATAAGGTTTAGATTTAAGTGTATAATATTTCTTTTTCTTTGGATTAAAATAACTAAACTCCACTGGTAGGATTTCTCTGTTTCCAACTACTCTTGGAATTAATAAATACTCAAACGTCTTCTTCCCAGAAATTATATTATGTCTGTTAATCTGCTCGGAGGTTTTGGGCTCGTACTGTTCAAATCCGCTTGGCAGATTAAGCTTAGGAACTTCAAGCAGTTCCATATTTCCTGTCCCGCTTACAGTTAATTTTAACGTTATAGGTTCATTTGTCTTAGCTGTAGTTTTATCTATACTCGTATCGAATGAGAAATCGCCAACAGCACCACTAAATGAATCAGGTTTTCCTTCTGAAGGCAGAGAAAGGACATCTATTGTTATTTTGTTGGAAACAGCATTGTATTCAACTGTCTGACTCATTCCAAACGGATCATTAAAGAAGTCATCGAAGAAATTATCACGATTTTTATTTTTTCTTACCTGAATTGGTACGGTTAATTCGAATGGTGTAACTTCAAGCTTTCCGGTTTGTGAAGGAAATAAAGCTGCCTTTTTAAGCACGCCGACTCTGAATTGTTTACCATCGACAACTTCCGTTCTAAAAATAATATTAGTCGAAGTTTCCAGTTCTTCAGCCCAGAAACCTTTGTACTGTGGAAGCTTGTTTATAGACATCTGAGCAGCGATATTCAATCTTGTATAGAGTTTGTAAGTTACAGTTACCTGCTCGCCCTGGTAGACATTTTTCTTATCAACTTCTGCACGGATGAACAAATTTTTTGCGATCTCTTCATTGGAAACACCCGTATGCTGATTTTGACTATTTTGTTGTTTCGGCTTGGGTGATCCTTTTACTACAGTTATTTGCAAAGGATCTGTTGTAAAAGTTTTTCCATCATAATCAATTGAAGCCTTACCTAAGGTGTATTTTCCAACATTTCTCGCTCTCAAAATATAAGTGTAACTGAGAGAAGCAGACTGAGCACCATTTATGAATTGAATGCTGGTAGATTGATTTGGTCCGGAAAGAAGTAAGAAGTTACTGAACGACGGTGGTTTAAAATTTTCGAGTCCGTTAATGTCTTTACCGGAAAAAGTAAATGAAACCTGGAATTGCTGATTTTCCGCAACAGGGTTTTCATCCACAGACGCGGTAAAACTTTGTGCCCAACCTGTAAGAGGATAAAGAATTACTATGAATAATAGTTTTTTCATAATTACCAGTCTTTATCAGTTTTTACCCTGCGTCCTTTGATTTTTCTCAATTTCTTCTGAAGCTCTTTTTCATTGTCTTTCAAAGCATTTAGAATTCTTTGAGCTTCTTGTTTAGAAATTTTTGGTTGTTGTTGTTGCTGCTGTTTCGTGTTATCCTGTTTTGCTTCCTGATTTTTCTGCTGCTGTTGTTGTTGCTGTTTGTTCTGTTGATTTTGTTTTTGATTTTTATTCTGCTCTTGATCCTGCTGATTTTTGTTTTGATCTTTTTTCTGATCTTTATTTTTATCGTTCTTTTGATTCTTGTTGTTTTGTTTTTTTTGATTATTCTGATTCTTCAACTGGGATAAAGCGTATGAAAGATTGTACTTGGTTTCCTGATCATCAGGATTAAGTTTTAGAGAATTTTTATATTCTTCTATGCTTTCTTTTATCTTCTTTGATTTCAGCAAAGAGTTCCCAACATTATAATGAACCTTTGCTTTATCCAGATTATTTTCAGCATAAGGAAGTGCCGATTCATATGATTTTATCGCTTCATCATATCTCTGCTGCTTAAACAACGCATCGCCGAGATTAAATTTCGCCTCAAAATTTTCCGGTACTTTTTCAGTTCCTTTTTTGAAGTTTACTTCGGCATCCGCAA
>Ga0307426_1001453_pt1 | contig 15625 bp, 9 predicted proteins | sample SalMarWE160340MG_FD_202165 | JGI IMG/M metagenome (GOLD analysis project Ga0307426, IMG submission 202165) | Salt marsh sediment microbial communities from the Plum Island Ecosystem LTER, Massachusetts, United States - WE1603-40 | ecosystem: Environmental > Aquatic > Marine > Intertidal zone >... | reverse complement strand
GCCATGGCCGTCGAGATGATCGAACGAGACCTCGGCATCCCGATTGGTGCGATGGAAGGCAGCGACGTCGCGATCGACGTGCACGTGCGACGCGTGTTCCTGCGCACCGGGCTGGTCGAGCGGGACAACAGCAGAGAGATCGTGGAAGCGGCACGGGCGCTGTACCCGGAACGGCCGGGGGCGCTCGACCTGCCCGCCTGGATCGTCGGCCGCACCTGGTGCAAGCCCCGGGACCCGCTGTGCGACGAGTGCGTGCTGGGTGACGTGTGCCCGCGTCTGGTCGAGCGAGGGGATGGCGTCAAGGGGGCGTGAGGAAGATGCCCGCTTCGCCCTGCTCCGGCGTCGAGCGTTGGGTATTCGCGCGCTTCCGGTTCGGGCGGTCTAGTTGGCGAGCTTCACGATGCCGCGAGGCTGCCGCCGAACCAGTTCCTTCGCAACGAGGATGAAGAAGGCACCCGTCCTCGACTTGACGCGATCAGCAGGCCTTCCGTTGTTGCTCAGTGCGTCGAGGAGTCGTTCGAACCTTGCTGCGAGCTGCCCGTCATTGAGCGTGCTGCAGTAGGTGTCAACGAGCGTCGGTGGGCAGTCCTGGGCGACCTTGAAACGGAGACTCCACTCGTCGATGGCAAGACCCCCAATCGGGCCATCGGGCCCGATCGGCCGGTAGAGCTTCACGGAACTCGACTTCAGCGCCCGCAGAACCACCCTTCGGAACGCGTCCTGCCTGGAGCGCCACTCGTCAATGACTCGACGAGCTGGAGCGACAGCCTCTCCGTCGGTACCTTGAACCCTCGTCGACATGACGTCTCCTACCGCCGACTCTCTCGTGTATTTCGACACATTGGGCCGTTTGCTTGAGGCCACGCGCGCGAGTTGCGGGCCATCCTTGCGGCAAGTCGGTGTCCGAAAGACGCTGACCCACGCTCGTGGGAACCACCCCCTCCGGCGTCGAGCATCAGCTCGACGCCACCTCCCCCAACACTCGCTTTGCTCGCGAGGGGAGGAGACGAGACGGCGAGCTTCGTTCGCCGGTTGTGAGTTCTCGGTGTTTGGTTCTCGGTAAGAACACCGATCTGCGGTCTTGGGCCGATCGTGGCCGGGCTCTGGCTGATTGCTGTCAGCTGTCGGCCGTCAGCTGCGAGCGAAGCGAGCAGGTTGGTCCCCCCAGGAGCGAAGCGACGTTGGGGGGAAAGTGCCGCATAAGCCGTCTGGGGTAGGGGGGTGGTGCGCGGCCTCTGTTGGTGGGTACGGCCCCCTCCGGCGTCGGCGTCGCTCCTCGCGAGGGGAGACGAGACGGGAGCTTCGCTCGCTGGTTGTCGGTTCTCGGTAGGAAGGCTGGTCCGGCCCCCGGCCTTGGCGACCTGTCAGGGGAGCGTGAGTCTCCTCACGCCCAGGAGGCCATCGGCACCGTTTTCTTCAGCTCGTAGAACAGGCTGAGGAAGATGTCGACGTTGGGGACCCGATCCCACCGGACGGAAGGGTCGCCACGCTGGAGCTTGCCTTTCGCCAACACGAGCCTGCCTCGGCGCACCAGCAGCGAGCTGGTGCGCAACTCGCTGGGGGGCACACGGATGCCCTTGAACACCAGCCCGTCCCGGATACTCAGCGACACGGGGCCGAACTCGACCATCTTCCCGTCGTCGAACGCCTTACGAATCGGCGAGTAGATCCGATTCACGATCCGCAGCTGCACGAGCCTCCCGAGAGGGAGGCCACCACCGGTCGGCCGCATCCTCTTCGGCACATCCACCCGCCTCCCGTCGGCGGACCTCAACCGCATCGACAGTTTCGGATCGCCACCGTTGACCAGTGTCAGCGAGCCCCACGGTCCGGTCGTCGACGTCAAGAGGACACGGGCCGAACGTCTCGGCAGGTAGTAGGCGGACACCTCGTCCCACCGCATCGACTGGTCCTCCCCGATGCGATGCACGACGATCCGCCCCCCGCTGGTCTCGACGTTGAGGCTGCTCACCGCCAGCGCAGCCGCCCCCGACACGACTGCAACGCCGACGGGCAGCCATACGATCGGTGTCGCACCCCCCGTGAACAACAGCGCCAGCACCGCAACGGCGGCGACTGCAAACACCGCCGACACACTGAGCTGCTCGATTGACGACCGCTCATAGACTGGCTCGTCGACGCGTTCGTTCACCAATCTGCCTTTCATGCCGTTCGTCCGTCGGGCCGATGGCGGCTCGACGGCCGGATAGCCACCCTAGCTCGCGGCAGTCTGCCCTCTGGTCGGCCGCGTAGCGAATCGCAGACTGTCTCTCACGCCCACGACGGCGTCGGCACGTTCTTTTTCAACTCGTAGAACAGGCTGAGGAAGATGTCCACATTGGGGACACGGTCCCATCTGATGGCCGGATTGCCACGCTCCGGGTCGCCTTGCGTTAACACGAGCAGGTCTTTGCGGAGGATCAGCGAGTAGTTGCGCAACTCGCTCGGCGAGATCCGCTCCTTGCGGAACCGCAACCCGTTGCGACGGCTCACCGACAGCGGACCGAACTTGACTGGCTCGCCGGCCTCGAAGGCACTATGCAGACTCGGGTAGATGCGCTGCATGACCTTCTCGCGCAGCAGCGACGTGAGCGGCGGGCCGCCGGCATCAACAGGGTGCAAACCGCCGAGCACACACATCCGGGCGCCATCGGAAGCCCGGAGCACCAGCGCCAACCCCAGCGCGCTGCCGTGGGGCAGGGAGACCGTGCCCGTCATCGGCGAGATGGTCATCACTCCTCCCTTCGTGGACGCGCTCGGCAGGTAGTAGGCGGTCACCGACTCCCACTCCATCGACTGAGAGAAGAAGACACGATTCACGACGATCCGTCGATCGTCCACGACGACACTCAACCGGTTCAGCGCGAACGCCACGGCCTCCAACACCGCGGCCATGGCAACCTCGAACCACACGAGCACGATGGACTCCCCGGCCACCCACAACACGAGCGCGGCGATCAGCACGATGACCGGTGCCATCGCGAACGCGAATCGACCCTTGCGGGCGCGCCGGTACACCAACGACCTGGCGCCCAGTGCCTGATCGGGCGTCGTTTCCACTCGAGGACTCCGCGCTTGAGACGTCACCTCTGTATCGGCGTTCCGACGGGCCTGCTCAAGGGGAAGCGAGCTGCGCTCGCAGTCCTCAGTCCTTGGTTCTCGGTAAGAACACCGACCTGCGGTCTTGGGCCGATCGTGGCCGGGCTCTGGCTGATTGCTGTCAGCTGTCGGCCGTCAGCCGTGGGCGAAGCGAGCATGTTGGTCCCCCCAGGAGCGAAGCGACGTTGGGGGGAAAGTGCCGCATAAGCCGTCTGGGGTAGGGGGGTGGTGCGCGGGCTCTGTTGCTGGGAACGGCCCCCTCCGTCCTCGGCTTTCCGCCGAGGCCACCTCCTCCAACACTCGCTTCGCTCCCTGGGGGAGGAAACAAGAGGCCCCCTCCGGCGTCGAGCACCAGCTCGACGCCACCTCCCCCAACACTCGGCCTTCGGCCTCGCGGGGGAGGAGACGGAACGGCCCCCTCCTATCAGCAGACAGCAACTCGCACTATCAGCGACATGCGGGGGTCAGCGCCGATAGAATGCCACCGTGGGAAGTTGGGGAAGCACGGGGAGTAGCGGCCGTCTGATCGGCCTCGCCGTCGCGTTCACCCTCCTCGTCACCGCCTGTGGCCAGGGCGCCAACGACACCAACACCTCCACCACCTACTCGACCGACGAGCTCGTCACCCAGCTCGCCGCTGCCGGCATCGGCGTGTACGACACGCTCGACGCTACCGACCCGATCACCGCTGTCACCGGCGACGCCTCACCGGTCCGTCTTCAACAGGACCAGCTTTCCGGGTTCGCCGCAGAGCTCGCCTCGGGCGGTGGGGTGACCGGCGCCCAGCTCGATGACCTCGTCCCCATGCCCGAGGGCGCCCCGCCGTTCTCCTACCTCGTTGCCGGTTGGGTGAGCGGGTACGACAGCCCGGAAGCCGCTCAGGCGCTCGCCTTGCTCGGTGGCGCCGGCGCCCATGACTGGACGCACCCCGACCTCATCATGTTCCCCAATCTGGCGCTGCTGCTGTTCGTCTCCGACATCGCCAGGGAATCGGCCGCCGAAGCCGGCACCGCCTCCATGCCGATCCAAGGGGCTCTCGTCGCCTACCCGATCACCGCTGGCACATTCTGTTCCCAGTTGGGCGGCTGGATCAACGGCGTCCTCGACAGCATCTTCAACTCGATCAAGATCGACGAGGACTCGTGGGTGCCGGCCATCTTCACGAAGATCTGGAACCTTGCCGTCGACCTCGCCAAAGAAGTGGTCTCCGGACTCATCAGCATCCTCGGCGGTGCCGTCGTTTCGGCCATCAAGATCGGCCTCGCGATCGCCGGCACGCTGTCGCTCGTGGCCTCCTACATGAAACCGTGGATCGTCAACCTGGCGTCCGAACCTACCTCGGACCATCTCACCCACGAAGGAGAAGCCACCCACAAAGGGACCATCACCGCGACCGTCAAGACTTCCGGTGTCGATTCGTGGGCGCCGGCGATCGTCGACTGCGCCAAGCTCGCCGGCGTCAAGCTGCCGGGCGCCGGCACAGAAGGCAAGCCCGTCACGTGGAAGTCCGAGTCCCTGTCGGCCGTGGAACTCGCCACCGACGCCTCCCACGACGAGGAGATCGGCGGCAACAGCACCGCTCAAATCCACTACGAGACGCTCCCCGAGTCGCCGGAGGACACCCAGAACGGCGCCCTCTACGACGGCGAATGGCAGGTCACCGCGACAGTTCACCGGCTCACCGACGACGAGATCAGCGACCTGCTCGACTCGATCGTGTTCACTGGCGCCGCCGGCAAGATCCTCGGGGTCGTCCTCGGACCGCTCGTCAACAGCGTGAAGTCGAAACTCGTCGCTTTCATGAACGCCAACGGATCCATGGTCCAGCCGATCGGCTTCCACTGGGCGGGCGACCTTCCCACCAAACAGGCAACCTGCTTCCCTGGTATCTGGGTGAGCATCGGCTACACGATGCAGCAGCACCGGACAGACGGCGGTCAGGGCATCATGCTGACGATCGGCACGAACGGTAACGGGCTCATCGACTTCACCGACTCCAATCCCGTCTACTCGCAGTTCGACGCCGATGGCGCGCCCATCGCCAGGATCGACCAAACCGGCAGCGTGCAGTTCTCCCTCTACGAGTCGTACCTCGGCACGTTCGTGACCGAGGCTGTCGCCCACAACTACTCGCTCACCCCGTACGCCTGGCTCGACGAATGGGTCAAGGCGGGCGAAGGCGTCCAAGATCTCAACGGCGGTGGCGCCGGGCAGGGCGCCGAACTCACCTGCGACGCCGACACGCTCACGTGGGCCGGTCCTGCCAACTCTCTGACCTACATCTTCACCAAGGTGGAAGACTTCACCGAAGAGATGCCGGCACCGCCACCCTCGGACGGCCAGACCGGCACTACCCAGCCGACCATCCCGCCCGACTGGGGCACCACCATCGATGCCTGCAAGCTGCTCACCATCGACGAGGTGCAAGCCGTTTTCCCCGACGCCGAGGAACCCGACGGAGAAAGTGACCTCGGGTCGCCGTTGCTGCACTCGTGCTCCTTCGTCAACGCCCTGTCGATTCAGGCGACCATTCCGCAGACCCCCGAGACCTACACGCAAGACGCAGGGCAATTCGACCTTCAGGTGGTCGAGGTGCCCGGGATCGGCGACTGGGCTCTCGAGCTGATCTCGCCCGCCGACCCCCAGTACGGGACGCCTGACACCATCACGATCGTCGTCGGCGGCACGTCGGACGTGACAGTCTCGATCACCCTCTGGTACGGGCCAGAGCCGGGCAGCCCTGAGGAACAGGCGGTCCTCGACCTGTTGAAGAAGGCACTCAGCCGGGTCTAGAGCCGGGTGATGCGCGGGCTAGGTTGGTGGGAACGACCCCCTCCGTCCTTGGCTTTCAGCCTCGGCCACCTCCCCCAACACTCGCTCCGCTCCCGGGGGAGGAGACGGGATGTTGGTCCCCCCAGGAGCCCGGAGGGCGACGTTGGGGGGAAAGTACCGCATAAGCCGTCTGGGGTAGGGGGGTGGTGCGCGGGCTCTGTTGGTGGGAACGGCCCCCTCCGTCCTCGGCTTTCAGCCGAGTCCACCTCCCCCAACACTCGCTCCGCTCGCGAGGGGAGGAAACAAGGGGCCCCCTCCGTCCTCGGCATTCAGTCGAGTCCACCTCCCCCAACACTCGCTTCGCTCCCGAGGGGAGGAGACTGAGTGGACCTAGTCCGTGAGGCCTGCCGCGGCGAGGGACCCGGACGAATCGGACGAGCCGGACGATGCCGCCTGGCCGTTGATCGTCAGGAAGAACGTCGCCCGCTGGTACTCGCCGTCGGTGCTCGCGCCGACCGCCAGCGCCGTCAACGCGTTGAGCCCGGCTGGCATGTCCATCTCGCCACCGAACCGGTACAGCAGCGACCGGATGTCGACGTAGGCGATCACCTGCTCGCCTTCCGGCAGGTTCGAGACCGCCTGCACGTACCGGGGCGTCTCGGTGAGCGGGGACGTGGGAGTGTCGGTCAACATTCGCACGTCGGCACGGTCTGAACCGATTGCCAGCCACTGGCCGGCGATTCCGACCACGGCGTCGGCCGGACCGGTACCGTCGAGGCCGCCGATCGTCACGCCCATCTCGTCCTCGATCAGCCCGGTGAGCTGGTCGACGGCCGGCCTCACCTCGTCGGGTTTCGTCGTCCCGAACGCCGCGACGACCCCGAACGTGTCGTCCGGGTGGAGGCGGACCGCGACACCCGTTGGGCGGTCCAGCTTTCGGATGAGGTCACCCACGACGTCGAACCCCAGCTGGTCCTCGAGTTGCTGTTCCGGAGAAACGGTCCCGTCACCCTCGACGAGGACACCTGCGTCGTCGAGACCAGCGATCACCGCGTCATAGATGTCCGAGGCGCTGCCGATGCGCACGAACCCGACGGTCTGCTCGTCGAGGCTTGCCAGGAACGGGTCGGGCCCGTCGCCGAGGTTGTAGATGTCGCCGGAGTACTGAGGCTGTGGTGTGATCGCGTCGATGACGAATCCGTCGCTGGAGAAATCGAGTGCTGCGACCGCCGTGCCGATGTCGTAGGTGGGGGCGGTGCCGGCGAAGGGACCGTATCCGGACCCTGTCAGCAGCGACGTTCCGTCGATGTAGATCGTGACCGCTCTGGAGCGGCGCAGCTTGGAGGTCATCGTCTGGAAGTCGGTCGCTGAAGCGAGCGATGCCGACGGATCCATACCCATGGCCTCTTCTATCATGGCGAGGTCACCGAAGAGGATCACCCCGTCGCCGTGCCAGACCCACAGATCCGACATCCCGCTACTCCAAAGCCGTCCTTGGCCGGTCGGTTCCTCGGCGAGTGACGCGTCGGCGGCGGTGGCGTCGAGGAACGCGTCGGCCTTGTCGTCGTCGCGCACCTCGATCGCGATGAGCATCTCACCGGGAAGCTGGTCGGTGGCGAGCAGGGGGTCCATGCGGGCTCCGAACGCGATCGTGCGACCCAGCCAGGGTTTGACGTCGGTTTCGAACGTCATGCCGTACTGGTCGCGAAGCTGCCGGTCGAGGTCGTCGATCAGGGATTGGCCGCCGGGCTGTCCGAATGCTTTGAGGAGTGTCTGGAGGTCTTCGGATTGCAGTCGAACGAGGTCGGCTCCGACGTAGAGGTCGACCGACGCCGGGATCCACTCGGCGGCGCTCTGGCTGGTGCCGGTCAGCCACGCTCTCGCGGCGAAGGCGCCACCGCCCACGACGAGGAGGACCAGCAGGAACCCGGCCACCGCCCACAGCGGCGCGCGACGGTTCCGTTTCGGGCGCAGCGAGGCATGCTGGATCGTGTCGAAGGGTTCGTCGTCTTCGATGGGCAGGCCGAACGGGTCTGCGTCGGAATGGACGTCCATGCGATGGGTGATCGGCAGAACCTGGCGAAATCTTGAACCAGGGGTCGTGCGCGGGCTGCGTTGGTGGGTGCGGCCCCTCTCAACCCGTTCTTGCGTGAGAACGGGGGACATGATCTACCTGTCTCACGCAAGAACGGGGAATGAAGTGGTCGCGCGGACCCCTGGGGAAGGAAGCAGGTAGCGATTGCCAAATTCGTAGCTGATTACTGGCTGTGAATGTGGTGAGTCCTGGTAGCTTCGACCATGGGCGACCCGAACGGGTCGAAAGGGTTCTCGGCAAGGAGTCCTCATGGCAGACAGCAAGCCAAGGTCCAGGCGGCCGGCCTGGATCGACCTATCGAGCGACGACCCCGCGGCGTCGCGAGCGTTCTACGGCACCCTCTTCGGCTGGGAGACGGAAGTATCGGATGACCCCGAGTACGGAGGGTACGGCATCGCCCGGTTGCCGGATGGCGGAGAGGACGTCGCCGGCATCGGAACCAAGATGTCACCCGACGGACCGTCGTTCTGGGCGTTGTACATCGGTACCGACGATGCCGACGCTGCTGCCGAGACGGTCAAGGCGGCGGGCGGCAGTGTGATCATGCCGGCGTTCGACGTCGGCGACATGGGAAGGCTCGCCGTGTTCGAGGACCCGGCGGGTGCGTTCATCTCCGTGTGGGAACCGGCCGGCGAGGGCAGTTTCCGCACCGGCGACCCCGGCACGTTCGTGTGGGGTGAGCTCAATGCAAGGGACATCACCAAGGCTCACGAGTTTTACCCGAAGGTGTTCGGGTGGGATGTGACGACCAGCTCGATGGGCGAAGGCCAGGGTGACTACACAGAGTTTCAGATCGACGGCCAGTCGATCCTCGGCGGGATGGAACTGGCTGAAGGGGTCCCAGCCCAGGTGCCGAGCTACTGGATGGTGTACTTCAGCGTGGATGATGTCGACGACGCGTTCACGCGTGCAGTCGCGGCGGGCGCCACCGGGATCGTGCCGGCGGTCGACTTCCCGGGTGGACGGTTCGCGATTGTCACCGACCCGCAGGGCGCGATGTTCGGCCTGCTGAAGGCGAACGAGGAGTAGACGCAGGGCGGGCGGCGGTCCTCTCGGCGAGGCCCTTGCTGGCTACGTTGGTGGGTACCGCCCCCTGCGTCCTCGGCTTTCAGCCGAGGCCACCTCCCCCAACGGTTGCTTCGCTCCCTGGGGGAGGAAACGGGTCGTGGGTCCCCCAGGAGCCCGGAGGGCGACGCAAAAGTACCCCAGCGGCGAAGCCGCTGCGGTAGGGGGGTGGTGCGCGGTTCGCCGCTCTACGGCAGGTACTGCTCGGAGAGTTGAGTGACCACACCATCGTTGACGTAGACCCACGCCGCGCAGTTGTCGCTGGGGCAGTCCTGATAGCCGGTCCCAGCAGGCCACTCGGACATGGGGACGCTCTCTATGCCGGGCGCCATCGCCGGCTCCTGCCAGTAGGCGGTTCCGGAGGGGTCGAACGGCATCGTCCTGGTGGTCGGGACCTCGTTCCGGATGTAGAAGTCGAGGGGTTCTTCGCCGTCCGCGACAGCCCGTGTGGTGGCAGCGTCACCCGTCCAGAAACAGGCGAGGTCGAACGTCAGCGTGTCGGCGGTGACGCCCTCTACGAACCCGAACCAGATCCCGTCGGGGAGTTGATCCCCACCAGCGACACATCCCGACCCGTGGGCTTCGTCGGAACCGGGAAGCGGATCGGGAAGCAGGCCGTAGTTGGCCACGCTGTATTCGGGGCCCGTTGTGGTTGTTGTCGGCGGTTCGGTCGTGGTGGCGGCGGTTGTGCCTGCAGTGGTCGTAGTTGCCGCTGTCGAAACGGTCGAGGAGGTCGAAGCTGTTGGGCCGCAGCCCACCGACACCAGCGCGATGACCGCGAGAACGGTGATACGTCGACGGAACGGGCGGTGGGTCACGACACGAGGATACGACAGTGGACGGGTCATCGCCCCGTTTCTGTCACACCCTCCCGATACGGTTCGAACCAGGAGGAATCGACATGGTGAATGTGACTGTCCTGACTGCAAGTGTTGTTGGAGCCGTCGTGGTGACGGGGGCCGTGGTGTGGTTGCTCGCCCGTCGCCGGAAACGGCCAGAGGTGACTGCCGACATGGGTCCGCTCGTCGCGCAGGTCGAGCAGGCGATGGCAAAGCTCGAAGGGCAGGTGCAGGGGCACGTGTCGTCGCTCGGCCAGCAGATCGGCCAGATCGCGGCAGTGTTCACCAACGACCGCACGCGTGGTTCCTGGGGTGAAGTGACGTTGCGGAACCTCCTCGAGTATGCCGGTCTCACCGAAGGGCGCGACTTCGTCATGCAGGACACCGGCGGCAACGGTCGTCCCGACGCGACCGTCCGTTTGCCCGGAGAACGCAAGCTGATCATCGACGCCAAGTTCCCGATCGCACGGCTGCTCGACGCCCTCGATGCCGAGGATGCCGCCGACGGGATTCGGCTGCTTCAGGAGCATGCGAAGGAGATCGAGCGTGAGGCGAAGAACCTCATCGACCGTGGCTACCAGCGGGACGCCGCCGGCGGGTTCGTTGTGCTGTACCTGCCACACGAGGCGGTGTTTCAGGCGGCGATGGCCGCCGATCCGGAGCTGTTCGGCCGGCTGATGGCCAAGCGGATCGTCGTGGCCGGCCCGTCAACGTTGCTCGCCACGCTGCGCATCGCGGCCCAGCTGCTCGTCGAACAACGTGCCGTCACGGAGGCACGGCTGATCGTGGACGACGCGAGAGAGCTGCACAACAGGCTCGGCACGTTCGTCGGACACTTCGCCAAGATTGGTCGGAGTCTCGAGACCGCTACGGGCGCCTTCAATCAGGCGGTCGGTTCGTGGACGTCGCGGGTGACGCCGCAGGTCGTCCGCCTCGCTGACCATGTTGGTGTGCCGGTGTTGAAGGAGCCTGCTGAGATCGACACGGCCGTGCGTTCGGTCCCCGAGTTGATGAGTGTGGGGTAGACGCTCGCTTCCAGCGAGTGAACCCGTTCTTGCGTGAGAACGGAGGACATTGTCTACCTGTCTCACGCAAGAACGTCGAATGGTCCAGGCCGGGTGCACCTCTCGGTCGCGCCCGGTATCTCAGCTGGACCCGGCCGCCTTCTGAATGAGCCGTCGGTAGAAGGCAACGGCGGCATCGGCGTCGCTCGCCCTGAGACGCTCGTTGGTGCCGTGGATCCGGCTCATGTCCTCCGGTCTTGCGCGGAACGGTGCGAAGCGGTACACCGCGTCGGCGATCGGCGCGAAGTGCCGCGAGTCGGTGGCCGCCATGAGGATCCACGGCGCCGGGATCGTCCGTGGGAAGGCTTCGGCGATGGTGTCGGCGAGGAGGCGGTACGACGCTGTGTCCGTGTCCGACAACCCGGAAGGGTCGGCCGTGAACCCTCCTTCGAGTGTCCGTACCGTGACACCTGCGGGCGCGAGGGACCGGACGTATGTCAACACATCCTCGATGGTGTCGCCTTGGAGGATCCGGAAGTTGACGATGGCATGGGCGTGTTGCGGCAGCACGTTCGGTTTCACCCCACCCGACACGATGGTGGTCGCCCCGGTGGTCCTGATGAGGGCATTGGTCATCGGAGCCGTCGAGAGGCGACGTTCCAGGATGCGAGCGAAACGGTTCGAGTGCTTCAACAGGAACCGCTGCGGGTACGGCAGCACCCTGGCGAATGCGGCGAACAACTGCTCCTGCACCTCCATGTGACTCGGCATCGGTGAAGCCTCGAGCGCCGCGATCGTTGCGGCGACTTTCCCGATGGCGGTCTGCGGCGGAGGGGACGATGAGTGGCCGCCGTCGCCTTCCGCGGAGATTTCCACGTTGGCGTAGCCCTTCTCGCCGACTCCGATCAGCCCGATCGGGCGGCTCGCCCCCGGGAGCAGATCTTCGCCTACAGCGCCGCCCTCGTCGAGGACGAACTCGAAGTGGATGTCCCGTTGGGTGAGTAGCCGCGCCACCGCCCAGGCACCTCTTGCGCCTCCGACCTCCTCGTCGTGGCCGATCGATAGATAGACGGTCGTCTGCGGAGTGAACCCCGAGCTGAGAAGCGACTCGACGGCTTCGAAGAGGGCGATCACCGCTCCCTTGTCGTCCAGCGCACCCCGGCCCCATAGGTACTCGCCGTCTTCGACACCGTCGAACGGTGGCTGTTCCCACGCATCTTCCGTTCCCGGTTCTACCGGGACGACGTCGTAGTGACCCATCAGCAGCACCGGCGGCAGCGCCGCGTCCGCACCCTGCCAGCGGTAGAGCAGCGAATGCTCCGCGACGACTTCCCACTCGAGACGTTCGTGGGTGAGCGGGTAGGTGTGATGCAGAAACTCGCGGAGGCGGGTCAACTGTGACTCGTCGACCCTGTCCCACTCCTCGAAGGTGACGGTCGGAATCCGGATCGCCTCTGCGAGGTGGTCGAGGTAGGCACGGCCGATCGGTGATGGACCGGCTTCAGGAACGTCGGTTCGGTGAGAGCCGCCCTTGCGCCTGCGAAACGCCGTGGCCGCTGCGGCACCGATGCCGGCGCCCGTGAGGAACCCGAAGCGTGTGCGGTTGTTCATGGTCCCGATGCTACGCCGGGCGTCCTGTGGCGCGTCCGGGGCGTCATCTGGACTGTCCCCTCCGGCGTCGAGCACCGGCTCGACGTCACCCCCCAATGCGATGCCTCCGGCGTCGCGAAGGGAGGAACCGGGAGCTGCCAGGTCCCACCTGGTCTAGGGGGTGACACGCCCTAGGATCGGATGGGATGGCTGAGACTCCCGGTCGGCGGTTGGCGGCGGTCATGTTCACCGACATGGTCGGCTTCACCGCGCTGATGCAGCAGGACGAACTGCTCGGTCTGGAGCAACGCGACCGGTACACGTCGGTTCTGCGGAGACAGCACGAAGTGTTCGACGGCCGGATCGTCCAGTTCTTTGGAGACGGGTCGCTGAGCATGTTCACCAATTCGGTGGATGCCGTTTTGTGCGCCATCGAGATCCAGAAGCGACTCGGCGAACATCCGCAGGTACCGGTGCGGATCGGGATTCACGTGGGAAACGTGCTGGTCGAACCGACAGGACTGATCGGCGACGCGATCAACATCGCCTCCCGGATCGAGTCGTTCGGAACGCCAGGAGCTGTGATGGTGTCGGACTCGGTGCACGACCAAGTCAAGAACCAGCCCCAATTCAGCTTCACGAGTCTGGGGGAGTACTCACTCAAGAACGTCGAACGCTCATTCGAGATCTACGCGGTTGCCACCGGCGGACTGCAGGCGCCTGACATCAATGCACTCGAGGGCAAGGGGAGAACTTTCGCAGAATCCTTCAGCAATGGCTCGGGCGCGATTGCGCACAGGTCAACGCCCCCGTTGTTGGAACGGGGTCAGGAACTCGACGCGCTTGCCGGCCTTTTGCAGGGGGTCCGCTCGTCCGGTGGCAAGGTGGTCCTCCTTCGGGGCGAGGCCGGCATCGGCAAGAGCGCTCTCGTCACAGCGTTCGTGGAACGGCACGCGGATGTCTCGCATGTGCACATCGGCTTCTGCGATGATCTGTTGACTCCTCAACCGCTCGGCCCCTTCTGGGACATCGCCCGCGACGAGCCGTCGCTTTCCGAACCGCTGGAGATCGGTGACCGCAGAGCCGTCATGGAGGCGCTCCTAGATCTGCTCGCCCGGAAGCTCCGACCGACAGTGCTCATCCTCGAAGACACGCAGTGGGCGGACGAGGCGACCCTCGACGTGATCAAGTACCTAGGTCGGCGAGCGGCCAAGACGAACGGCCTGCTCATCCTCACGTACCGGGACGGAGCAGTGGACTTCGACCACCCCCTGCGCGCAGTGATCGGAAGCCTCCCGCCGCAGGACCTTCTACGAATCCACCTCGACGCCCTCTCATCAGTAGCCGTGGCGTCGATGCTCCAGGACAGCGGACTCGACCCCGCCGAGGTGCTGACGCTGACCGGTGGAAACCCCCTGTTTGTGACCGAAGTACTCGTCTCAGGGATGGGTGGAGTCCCATCGTCGATCCAGGACAGCGTCCTCGCCAGGGCAGCGAGGCTCTCGAGGGAGGCACGGCGAGTTCTCGACCTCTGCGCGGTGGTCCCCGGAAAGGCGGAGCTGGCTCTACTTGAAGAGCTTCTGGGGCCTGTCCACGAACAGCTGGCCGAGTGTGTCAGAGGCGGTCTCCTGCGTGAGGAGGAGGACGGGGTCTCTTTCAACCACGAGCTGGCCCGTCGATCCGTCGAGTCGGCGTTGGGCAGTAGTACTCGCCGCGCGCTCAACAGAGCAGTGCTCACCAAGATCGGCGGGTCCGCCGATCCTTCCAGGCTGGCTCATCATGCCCGGGAGAGTGGGGACGTCGACGCGATCATCGAGTTCGTCCCCAAGGCGGCCAGAGCCGCGAAAGCGGCCGGCAGCCTCAGAGAGGCCCGTTCCCACTTCCAGACGCTCGAGCCTTACCTGGACCGGATCGCCGAGACCGACCGGGCAGCCATCGTCGACGACTGGGCTCGCAACGAGTTCTATCTCGACAACGTCGAGTCGCTCAACGTTCTTGCCCGAGCCATCGAACTCCACCGTTCCAACGAAGACCACCTCGCACTGGCGAGGGCTTTGACGTTCGGTGTGCGTGTGAATGAGGTGAATGGTCGACCCGAAGCCGCCGACGCGTGCTCGATCGAGTCTGTCGCCATTCTCGAGTCGTATCCACCGAGCGAAGACTTCGCGTTCGCGGTTGCTCAGCAGGCCTGGCTGGCACACATGCGGGGTGACGGAGCACGCGCGCTCAAGGGCGCCAATCGAGCGATCGCGATCGCCGAGCAGACAGGCGCCGAACTGGCCATGATCTACGCCCTCAACACCAAGGGCTACAGGGTCTACATCGAAGGGGATGCCACAGGTCTCGACGTGCTGGAAGAGGCGGGGCGCCGGGCCAAGCTCGGCGGTCTCCCCGCGGAGGAAACGCGGGCACTCGTCAACATGGCCGCCGCGGCGATGGAACTGCGCAGATTGCCACTGGCTGAGGATCTGGCTCGGAGAACCATTGCGACCGCCATCCGACACGATCTTCAGGTCTTCGAGGCCTATGCGCGAGCACAGCTTGCGGAGGTGTTGGCCTGGAGGGGCAAATGGACCGAAGCCGACGACACCGCGAACGAAGCACTCGGCTCACACCCCCACACCGACGTGCTCGCCGGGTGGGTGCTGGGAGCCTTGCTGACACGGCGGGGCCGACCAGAAGCACGACCCATGCTCGACCGTACGTGGAACGTGGCCGAGACCTCCACCGAGATGCAGAACCTGTTGCCCACGGCTGCTGCGTTCGCGGAGTACCTGTGGCTGACAGGAGAGACCGATCCCGAGCGGACCACTCGCTTCGGTGAGGTGCTCGACTCGGGGCTACAACGCGGGTTTCCATGGCCGGCAGGGGAGCTGGCCCAGTGGCTTTGGAAGCTGGGAGAACTCACCGAGGCGCCGGAGGGGATCGCCGAACCGCACCGACTCCTGATAGAGGGCCGGTCTGAGGAGGCGGCCGAACGATGGGCAGCAATCGGCTGCCCGTACCAACAAGCGATTGCCCTTGCTCACAGCGACCGAACCGCCCAACTCGAGGCGCTCGAGATGCTCGAGACGCTCGGCGCCACCGCGGTGGCGGCCAAACTCAGAAAGACCCTGCGAGACCAGGGCGTGTCGGTGCCCCGCGGCAGGAGCAAAGCGGCT